>MDTB01075535.1_pt1 | contig 15679 bp, 17 predicted proteins | sample 811161 | NCBI WGS metagenome assembly MDTB01 (sample SAMN05326650, study PRJNA326480) | marine metagenome | isolation source: seawater | place: Mediterranean Sea | collected 2009 | reverse complement strand
GCTGGCAGGGCCAGAGCAAACAACAGCAGCAGCGCTGGTGAAAGGACGGTCTTGTTCATGGCGGCATTCTGACCCGATCGGCAAGGGTTCTTCGGCTGCAGAGATCAAATGAACTCCAAATTCTCAGTAGTCAGATCAGGAGCGCCTTTGAGGATGGCAATGATCCCACCATCACCAAAGCCCTTCTCGGCGCCGTTTTCGTTGAAGTAGAGCCCGCCCTTCTTCTGGTCGTAAAGGAAGTCAAGGTCTTGCTTGGCGAGTTTCTTCTTGACTTGCTTTTTATTCTTGCCAGCAGCGAAAGTGGCAGAGCTGTCGATGCCCAAGCTATCGGTATCAATTTCCAGGGTATCGGTTGAAGGATTGAAGTTGGTGATTTTGTCTGCTGATTTCTTGTTGAATTTTGAGGGTTTATTGATTAACGTAGGTTCCGCATTGTCTATTGTTATTGGAGAATCAGCTGTTCCCCAGATTTCCCTCAGTGCTTTTGAATCGATCTCTTGAAACCAGTCCATGATGTTGCCATTTGAGTCATAACTTTCGTAGCCCATAATTGTAAGGATAGTAGGCTCTTCGGAGCTAGATACTGCCCAATCTCCATCGTCTTGGTCCCAAGGATGCTCCAAGCCAAGGAGGTGGCCTAATTCATGAACGAAGATTTTTTCCCATGTCGATTGTTCTGTTTCGTTATGCGGGAATGCATCAGGATTATTATGTGCGGCGGGATATTTTGTTCCATCAAGGCCAGATTGATAGGTCATTGAAAGATAGATATCACTAACACCGCTATCGTCCCAGCTTCTGATCCATTCGCCATTGACTGCGTCTGCATTTGGAACCGTCGTCAGCTTAACTTGAGTGTCAGACTCGCTCTCCTTGAAAACCTCTTTGATTGAAATTCCCAGTTCTGAATTTATTCTTGAAAATGCACTCCTGATAACATTGTATTGCCAGTTGGCAGGGGCTTTGGTCTTGGTTTTGATATCTTTTTGTGCTTCGTCATCCCAGGCAGTATGCGGTTCATTGCCGGGCGATATATACACGTTCAAAGTCAAATCGCTGCCGACTACTTTCTTCATGTCTCTGATCACTTCGTCTGAATGGATCAGCTCTGCGGTCGAAATCTCCTTCATTGTTCAAAAGACTGCTGGGATATCGATATTAGCCTAGTGGTAAGTAGCTCAGGTAAAAAGATAATTTTTAATCTTTTTCGTTGATTCTTGGTGCTCTACACGCCTTCTAGCTTTCTATCCCTCTTATTCCCTCTCCACCCCATCGCCGCATCGGATCCTTTGACGATCAAGTTTGCGTTGGATGTGCGGTGTGATCCCGAGTTCAGCGCTGTCCCAGAGGCGATCCATCTCACGGGTGAAGTGTTTGGCGAGTTGGGGTGAGTGGATCACCAGCAGGGTTTCGTCGTTGGTGTGTGAGGCAGCGGGTGACCAGTTGAAGCTGCCTGTGATCACAGTTTTGTTGTCGATCACCGCAAACTTGTGGTGGAGTTTGTCACCACGGGCGAGGCGGGGGGTGCCGACACCTTTGAGTGCCTGTTCGAATGGCTGATTGTTGCGCTCTATCTTGCAGTTCCGATCTGGAAGTGAGACACCGAGAAGATCCAGAACTTCTGAGAACGGTCTGCTGGCAAATCCGGGATCGGCCACGAGCCTCACATCAACACCTGCCTCCACTCTTCCTTGCAGTACTGAGGTGAGCTGTTGGGCTGAGAAGACAAATAAGGCCATATCAATACTTTGTTCTGCTGAGGCCAGTTGTTCACCCAGCCACGTGAGGCTGTGGACCGGTTCGCGTTTTCGATGCGGCGCGAACAACACGTCAATTCGAGTCTTCCCCACCATCACCGTCTTGACCCCACCGCTCTCCTTGGCAAGTCCGAACAGGCTGTCCTGTTTGCGGCCGGGGCCGTCACCCCACATGCGCTGGAATTCCTCGCGAAAGAGATCAGCCAGCTCCGGACTGCGGATGCTGAGGAAATGATTGACGTTGCCGCGGCTGCTCGCGGCTCCAGCGTCTCCGTGGATTCCGGAGCTGGTGGCATTGGCACTGCCCGTGATCACCTGCGTTCCATCGAGCACCATGAATTTGTGGTGCATCAGGCCACTGCCTCGGCTGCCGTCTTCCGTGTCGTCGATCAAGGGGATCCCGGCGTTCAGCAGCAGCGCTACGGCATCGGCATCGGCAGCCTCCGCTGGGGTGGTGACGCCGTCTTGATTGCGATCGGCCAACTGATTGAACTGTTGCCATTGCTGCCGTTGATGTTTGGGCAGATGGACTGCCAGTTGGCGGCTCCAGGGGGTGCTGTAGGTGTTTTCCAGAATCACGTGGACCTTGAGCCCGCGTTGTTGAGCAGCGATCAGGCTCTTGGCAATCCTCGGCAGCGTCAGCTGTTGGATGGCCACCAGAATTTCGCTCTCTGCCGCGTCAATCGCATCCACCAGTGTCTGTTCGAGGTCGTCACCGTTGCGCCACTTTCCGGTGAGCGGGCTGCGGTAGCGACGTCCTTCCCTGTGGTTGAACAACACCTCAATGGTTTCTGGCTGGGCCAGATCAGTCGGAGCTGCTCCAACAATCCGCCCCGTTTGGCTGCAAGCACAGCAGGCCCACAGCAGCGGGATCAGCAGGGCGGGACGGAACAGGGATTCAGCAGATCGATGTTGTTGGAGTGTTCCCCATCAACACTCGTACTGATCCATAGATCTCTCAGTGAGGCATCTCAGAGGTTTTGAGCATGGCAATGAACCAGATGGAGCTCAATACCAATGCAAGGGCGACCCCGGCGCCGATGCTGATCCTGGCCATCACGAGGGGAACAGCAATGGGGAACACCATCGCCCCTGCAAGAGGGGTGATGGCGACGAACCAGCGCAAGGCCTGATTGGATTCAGACGTCTTCAGAACCACTCAGCTTTTGCTTCGCTGGCCGGGTTGCTGTTGTCTTCAGGGGTCTGGCGCTGGAAATTGAGGGTGATGTTGCGTTTCTGTTCACCATCGGCAGCGGTGGCCTCGACGGCATACACCTGATCTCCATCGCGGAAGGGAACCTGAATCCGGAAGGTGCCATCGGTGGAGAGGGGCACATCTTCGCCACCGATGGTGAGACGGGCCGAGGGATCAGTGGCGCCGTACACAATCAGCTCAGCATCGGCCACAAGCCAGAAAGAGCGTTGACGTGGCGTCACGCCTCCCAGGCCGGACTCGTTGCGTCCACTTGCCCAGAGCCCGACTCCTGAATCACTCAGGCCACTGCGATCGCCGCTGTCGATGCCTTCCTGGAATTCCTCGGAACCAACCCTGCGGCTGCGGAAGTGAACGGTGGCGCTTTGGTAGAGGCGCTCGTGCAAGCCACTGTCGCTGGGCTCGGCAGGGGTCACGGGAGCTGGAGCGGATGCAGGAGCTGCCGATTCCAGGCTGAAGGGCACGAACTGGTCGAGGATCTGCTCGCTCGGGTGGAGAGCAGGGACGCGGGCCACGGAGGAGAAGGCCAGGGACATCCAGGCATTGTTGATCCGATATCCCAGCTCGACGCGGTAATCGCGGTCGCAAAGAGGAACAGGCAGATACCACTCAGTGCTGTGGCTGTCGACAGGGACTTCCTGCAAGGTGTGGGGGTGGGCACTGCCGTCGTGAATGCCGGTGACGTCGGCAAGTCGCAGGCACAGCCGGCTTGCACCTTCCTTCTGGGCACGCTTGCGATCGTCGTCGGAAATCTCCCAGAACACATAGGCCCACTGGGGATCGCGAGGGAGGAAGACAACCCGCGTTTCGGTGGATGAGATCGATGGGGCCGTCAGTTCGGCTTCGATGGCCTTGAGATCGCCACCACGCTTCTCCTGGCGTTGTGCAACCTCGTCAACGAGAGCTTCCTTGCTCTTGCGGCTGTAGAGGGGGACGCCCATGTCGCTGGCGATCTGCCGCAGTTGGCGCAGAGTTAGACGTGCCAGGGATGACAGGGTTTGGGACACGTCCAAAAACCTCAGAATTCATTTGGGATCATTTTGCGCTTAAAAATTCCTTTCTGAACGCTTAAGACCCTGAGGGTCAGGATCTACTGACTGCCGCGGGCTGCTCGTTCCCCGGGATCGCTTGTGCAGACAACAAAAAAGGCGGGGGCAATCCCCGCCTTTTTTGCGATCAGACGTGTTCCGTAACGCTTCAGCGGCCAATGCTGCGGTAGGGAACCCTCGCCATGTAATCCAGATCGGTGCTCGGGTTCCCACCCTGAGCCCGCCCGATGGAGACGTCCTTGACCCAATCCAAGTAGTCGCTCGGTGCACCCCCTCTCTTGACTTTGGAACGAGCCGGAATCGATTTGGTCGGCCCGGTGAACACGATCTGAGGGAAGCCGAGAATCCCTCGGTAGTACTCGTCGTAACGGGGGGTGGTGATGTTGAAGGGGGTGTCGCCAAGGTCACGACCCGGGAGCACCCTGTTTCTCTGGAAGGGCACCCGGTCGTAACCGAAGGCATCCAGATACTCCTCGCTGTTCAGGAGCTCATCCACCATTCCTTCCACACCCTTGGTGGCGATCACGATCGACCAGGCGATCTCCTCTGACTTGCCGCCGGTCTTGCGACCCAGCAGGCGTTGCACAAGGTGGCGCACCACCTTGTAGTTGTTGTTGAGGTTGTAGAAGCTCCGCTTGAAAGTGTCGGACAGACACAGCCCCCGGATGAAGTCCCGGACGGTGATCTCGCCGTTGCGGAGCTGGGATTCCAGGTTCGCGTCCCGATCGGAGGCGAAGGCATGGAAATAGATCTGGCGGTAGGCGCTCTCGATCACCGTTTTGAGGTTGTCGCCGTCGATGGCGATGTCCCTGGAGTAGGAACGCTCGTCCTCCTCGCAGTTGGTACGCAATGCCGCAACCCGGGCGTTCTGGGTGATCGGTGCGTACTTGAGGAGGGGGATGGCCACGCGTGCGTCAACGTCCACTGCGACGGATCGTAGAAGCCGTCCGAGTCCCTCCTTCCATGGCGTCGGCAGCGATTACAAGCCGTAATACTCTTGCTGAGTACTTGTGCTTACCAGCCGAAGGGTGCCTGGCCTGGGGAGCGGCGCGATCGGTTCGGTGCAGATGGGACCACATCGTCCAGTTGGCGCGTTTCCATGCAGAAGGAGGCGTTGTTCGACAGCCCCTGCACCGTGCTGGTGCGCAGCCGCAGGTTCTCGCCGGCGAACCAGAAGCGCTCCAGCGAGCTCATCATTTCGTAATCGGTGGTGAGGATCAGACCGTTCTCGTCGTCCATGCGGAAGCGACCAGCGACGGGAGCCTTCTCGGCATAACCCCGATCACGCAGCAGCAGGCCGCTGCGGCCGCTTTCGTCGTCGGGGATCAGGCCGAACATGGTCTGGTCTTCATGGGATTCGCCGGCGCGGTCCCAGGCCATCGAGCCGCTCCAGCGCACCCAGCAGCCTCCGACGATGCGCTCGGCGGCTTCGTTGTTGCGGGAGGCGATCTCCGCCAACCGCGCATCCCCTTTAAGCAGCTCCTCCACCACGATGAATGAGGCACCGGCTTCGGCTCGACGATGCAGCAGATGGTGCTGGCTGCGTTGGGAGCGCCAGCGCCCGCAGCTGAGCTGAAAGAAACGGATGGCGTCCGGGATCTCAAGGGGCATCAGCGTCTCGGGATCAACCCTGAGTTTGGCAGCGGGCCTCCGCAGCCGTGATCAGGGCGTCGAGCGTCAGGGTCATCGGCGGGATCTGCAGGTTTTGGGCAATCGTCTCGAGTTGCAGAGCGGCAACGTCGAGCTGCTCGAGCAATCGATCCAGAAACTCGGGGTCTTCAGCGATCCGCGGCTGCTCCAGGCACCAGTGCCGGCGACTCGTTTCCCTGGGCAGGGATCCGTCCGACGGTTTTGGTTGCATGGTCTTGAAACAGGCCAGGCAATGGGCGAGCAGCCGCAGGTGATGGCGTTCCAGCTGAGGAAGCTGGGTGGCGTCAATGCGTTCGATCACCTCGCGGCTCAGGGGGCCCTCGGGCTCGGTCATCTCAACGGCCAGGGGTGATGCGGAAGCCACAGGCATGGCCTCCCTCAAGGCGCCAGTGAACCCTCTCCACCTCGCAGTCCGGAACCGTGTTGCGGATCAACAGCAGCTCCTGGTCGCAGACCGCTGGGAATTCTTCAGCGATTCGCTGCACGGAGCAATGCATTTCCTGCAGTTTCCAGCTGCCGTCGTCATCGAGGAGGCACTCCGTGACGTAGCCCTCGATGCGTCTGAGGTCCGCGAGCTTCTGAAGCCGCTGCGACAGGGGAGCATCCCCAAGCTGGTGGCGGTACTGGGCGGCCTTGTCGAGCGCCTGTTGATTCAGCAGGCTGGCCACCGTTTCCGGGGGCAGGGTGGCTCGCATGGAATCGAGCAGGCCAAGGGCGAAGTGTCCGCTGCCGTCAGGGAAGTGATCCCGCCCCTTCCGGGTGAGGTGCCAGCGGTTGCTTGGTCGGCCCGGACCCGTCGCCATCGGGGTGGATTCCACCAGGTTCTCGTTCGCCAGGCTCCGCAGATGGCGACGCATCGCCTGCACGGAAATCCCCATGGTTTCGGCAAGCACAGACGCCTCCGACTCACCCCGGTGCAGCAGCAGAGTGAGAACGGTCTCGCGGTTGCTGGCCTGGGCCGGCGCTCTCATCGACTGGGTTCGCTGTCCCCACGATGGCATCGGAATGGCGTTCGCGATGGCTTTCGCAAAGGTTGTGCTCCAATTCATGGTCATCCCTGTGGCGGGATCACTGCGGTCGTGGCTGCTGACCTAGGCTTGAAGAAAGGAAACCCGAGGGTTTCGTAATTCCTTCCACCGCATGTCTGACGCCACGCCAGAGCCCAGCGCTGAAAGTCTTGAAGTGATCCGCAAGTTCGCTGAGACCTACGCGCAGCGGACCGGAACTTATTTCTGCACCGATCCCAGCGTTACGGCCGTTGTTCTGAAGGGACTGGCCCTACATAAGGACGAGCTTGGCGGAGCTCTGTGCCCCTGCCGTCATTACGAAGACAAAGAAGCAGAGGTTTCACAGGCGTTCTGGAATTGTCCCTGTGTGCCGATGCGGGAACGCAAGGAATGCCATTGCATGCTGTTTCTCACCGAGGACAACCCCTTCGCCAGTGAAGAGAAGGCCCAGACGATCAGCACTGAAACGATCCACGCCACAGCTGGCTGATCTGAATGACGAGCACCTCCACCCGCGATCTTGTCAGTCAGCCGTACAAATACGGCTTCGTCACTGAGATCGAGACTGACAAGATCGCCAAGGGGCTGAGTGAACAGGTTGTTCGCCTGATCTCCGAAAAGAAGCAGGAGCCTGCGTTTCTGCTCGACTTCAGGCTGAAGGCGTTCCGGCACTGGCTGACCCTGGAGGAGCCGGACTGGGCTGCCCTGGGTCATCCCCCGATCGACTATCAGGACATCGTTTACTACGCCGCTCCCAAGCAGCAGGACAAAAAAGCCAGCCTGGATGAAGTTGATCCAAAGCTGCTTGAAACCTTCGACAAGCTGGGCATCCCACTCAGCGAACAGAAGCGGCTGAGCAACGTGGCTGTCGACGCTGTGTTCGACAGCGTTTCGATTGCCACTACATATAAGGAGAAGCTGGCGGAGCACGGCGTCGTGTTCTGTTCCTTCAGCGAAGCGGTGAAGGACCATCCCGAGTTGATCGAGCACTACCTGGGCACGGTGGTCTCCAGCAACGACAACTACTTCGCTGCACTGAATTCAGCGGTGTTCAGTGATGGCTCCTTTGTGTTCATCCCCAAAGGTGTCGAGTGCCCGATGGAGCTCTCCACCTACTTCCGGATCAACTCCGGGGACACGGGCCAGTTCGAACGCACGCTCATCGTTGCTGAGGAAGGGGCCTCCGTGAGCTATCTGGAGGGATGCACCGCTCCGATGTTTGATACCAATCAGCTCCACGCCGCCGTGGTGGAGCTGGTGGCTCTCGATGATGCCTCAATCAAGTACTCGACCGTTCAGAACTGGTATGCCGGTGATGAAAACGGTGTTGGTGGCATCTACAACTTCGTCACCAAGCGCGGCCAGTGCCGCGGTGTGCGCAGCCGCATCAGCTGGACCCAGGTGGAGACCGGTTCAGCCATCACCTGGAAATACCCAAGCTGTGTTCTTCAAGGGGCCGATTCCGTTGGTGAGTTCTACTCCGTGGCCCTCACCAACAACTGCCAGCAGGCGGACACCGGAACCAAGATGGTGCATGTGGGCCCTCGTACGCGCTCCACGATCGTGAGCAAGGGCATCAGTGCCGGACGCTCAAGCAACAGCTACCGCGGGCTGGTGCAGATGGGCCCTGCTGCCAGAGGTGCACGCAACTACAGCCAGTGCGATTCGATGCTGATCGGAGATCAGGCCGCGGCGAACACCTACCCCTACATCCGTTCTCAGCAGCCTCAGGCGGCGATTGAACATGAAGCCAGCACCTGCCGGATCTCGGAGGATCAGCTGTTCTACCTGCAGAGTCGGGGCATCGGTTTTGAAGAGGCGGTGTCGATGATGGTGAGCGGTTTCTGCCGGGATGTGTTCAACCAGTTGCCCATGGAGTTCGCCGCCGAAGCTGACAAGCTGCTGGCCCTCAAGCTTGAGGGCTCCGTGGGCTGATCCCACCGCCTCGTTTGTTTCCTATTTGCTGTTCTCTCCTCCAACGTGATTCGCTCCGACGCCGAACTGCTTCTCGACATCACCGACCTGCAGGCGTCTGTGGATGATCAGCCGATCCTGAAGGGGGTGAATCTCCGCGTTCGAGCTGGCGAGGTACATGCGGTGATGGGTCGCAATGGCAGTGGCAAAAGCACCCTCTCCAAAGTTCTTGCTGGCCATCCCGCTTACAGAGTCACCGCCGGATCCGTGAGCTACCGCGGTCGTGATCTCTTTGAGCTTGAGCCCGAGGAGCGGGCCCGTTTGGGGGTGTTTCTCGGTTTTCAGTATCCGGTGGAGATTCCTGGCGTCAGCAACCTGGAATTCCTGCGGGTTGCCACCAATGCCCGACGCCAGAGCTGCGGCGAGGAGGAACTCGACACGTTTGATTTTGAGGATCACGTGCGGGAGAAACTCAACGTTGTTCAGATGGATCCCGCTTTCCTCGAACGCAGCTTGAACGAAGGGTTTTCCGGTGGCGAGAAGAAGCGCAATGAGATCCTCCAAATGGCCTTGCTGAAGCCGGTGGTAGCCATCCTTGATGAGACCGATTCCGGCCTTGATATCGATGCCCTCCGCATCGTGGCGGGTGGGGTCAATCAGCTGGCAACAGAGGAGAACGCAACGTTGTTGATCACGCACTACCAGCGGTTGCTGGATGAGATCACACCTGATTACGTCCATGTGATGGCCGATGGGCGGATCCTGCGTACAGGTGGTCGCGAGCTGGCGCTGGAACTGGAGCAGACCGGCTACGACTGGGTTGATCGTGAACTTGCGGCGCAGGGAGCGTCTTGACCGTGGCGGGAAGTCTGCTGACACCGGTGCAACAGCGCGGTCGTGAAGCTCTTGAAAGGCTGGGCCTGCCCACGCGTCGAGAGGAGTCATGGCGACTGACGGATCTACGCCGGCTTCAGCGGTTTGCTGATCTGCCCATTGCATCCGGTGCCGTTCATCCCGGTGAACTGCCGCCGGCAGCATCCGGTGTGCTGCGACTCGTGCTCGATGGTGTCGCTGATCCGCTCGCCGATGTCACGCTTCCATCAGGGTTGAGCGTGCTCGAACCGATCGAGCTTGAACAGGCTCTCGGACACACCCTGGATCGTTGCGGTTGTGCTGATGCTTGGCCGGTCGAGCTGAATCATGCGTCTTGCCATCAGGTGCTGGCTCTACGAGGACGTGGAGAACTGCCCCCTCTGGAGCTGGTGATTTGCGGAGGAACTGGCTTGTCCACCACCCGGGTGCTGCTTCTGCTTGAGGAAAGTGCGCACCTGGATCTGTTTCAGGTGGTTCTGGGGACGGGTGCTTCAGCTCATAGCCATGTTCTCGAAGCGCATCTCGGTCAGGACGCGCGTCTGAACCATGGATGCCTCGCGACCGCCACCGGTGAATCCTCCCTGCTGGCCCATGTCGCTGTGGAGCAGGAGCCGCGGAGTCATTACGCTTTCACGTCCGTGGTGCAGGGCTGGTCATTCGGTCGGCTGGAACCCCGGGTCGTTCAGGTTGATGGTCAGGCCCGCACCGAACTGCGGGGGTTGGCTGTCAGCGCTGCTGAGCAGCAAATGGCTACCCACAGCGCCGTTCGTTTTGATGGGCCGGATGGGGAGTTGGATCAGCTGCAGAAATGCCTGGCCAGCGGTCGATCCCACGCCATTTTCAATGGGGCGATCCAGGTGCCACGCGATGCTCAGCGCACCAACGCCGCTCAGCTCAGCCGCAATCTGCTCCTCTCGGAGCGGGCACGGATCGATACCAAGCCTGAACTGGAGATCATTGCCGACGATGTGCGCTGCGCGCATGGAGCGACGGTCAGTCAGCTCCAGGATGATGAGCTCTTCTACTTGCGTAGCCGTGGCATCTCGGCTGATGCCGCTGCTTCTCTGCTGCTGAGGGGTGTGTGCCAGGAGGTGATTGATCAGCTGCCCGATGCGGCGCTGCCTTGGTCCCCGTTGCAGCGCGTCATGGAGGGAATGTCCCCATGACCACCTCAGAGGCATCAGTGGCACGTCCCAGTAACGATATTGAATCGATTGCGTATCGATATCGTTCAGATTTCCCGATCCTGGCGCAGCGATCGGCCGACGGTCGGCCGCTGATCTATCTCGATCACGCGGCCACCAGCCAGAAGCCCCGCCAGGTGTTGGACGCTCTCGAGCACTACTACTCCTGCGATAACGCCAACGTTCACCGCGGTGCCCATCAGCTCAGTGCCCGCGCCACCGAGGACTTCGAGGCCGCTCGCAGCACAGCGGCCAGCTTCATCGGAGCAGCCAGTGCGCGGGAGATCGTGTTCACCCGCAATGCCAGTGAGGCGATCAATCTCGTGGCTCGCAGTTGGGGCGACGCCAACCTCAAAGAGGGCGATGAGGTGCTGCTCACCGTGATGGAGCACCACAGCAATCTGGTGCCCTGGCAGCTGCTGGCTCAGCGCACTGGTTGCCGGCTCCGTCATGTCGGGCTCACCGATGACGGCCGTCTGGATCTCGAAGATTTTCGATCCAAGCTCAGCGACCGCACCCGTCTCGTGAGCCTGGTGCACGTCAGCAACACCCTCGGTTGCTGCAATCCGCTCGGGGATGTGATCCCCGCAGCCCATCAGGTTGGTGCCCTTGTGCTGGTGGATGCCTGCCAAAGCCTGGCCCATCAGCCCATCAACGTTTCGGATCTAGATGCCGACTTCCTGGTGGGTTCCTCGCACAAGCTCTGTGGTCCCACCGGCATGGGTTTCCTCTGGGCTCGTGAGGCGTTGCTCGAGGCGATGCCTCCGTTCCTTGGCGGCGGCGAAATGATTCAGGATGTGTTTCTGGAGAGCAGCTCCTGGGCGGATCTGCCCCATAAGTTCGAGGCCGGGACCCCCGCCATTGGTGAAGCCGTGGGCATGGGTGCTGCGCTGCGTTACCTGCAGGACATTGGTCTCAAGGACATTCAGTCCTGGGAGGCTGAACTCACCCGTCATCTGTTCGCCAGGCTGGAGGCGATCGATGGCGTAAGGATCCTTGGCCCCACGCCTGATCAACAACCGGAGCGCGGCGCTCTGGCCACCTTCCTGGTTGATGGCGTTCATGCCAATGACATCGCCGCTCTGATGGATGCGTCAGGCATCTGCATTCGCAGCGGGCACCACTGTTGCCAGCCTTTGCATCGCTTGTATGGCGTCACTGCATCAGCCCGGGCAAGCCTCAGTTTCATCACAACAATCGATGAAATCGACTGTTTCAGTGAGGAACTCGCTTCCACGGTCGATTTTCTCAAGGCTCATACCTGAGGGGCAACCCACAAGCGAGAGCCTGCTCTCAATCAGCCGTCTGCATTGGATTCGCTGTTGGGTTTATGAGCTAGGTGTTCCAACTTTTTGATGGTTTTGACGATGAAAAACAATGCCCAGCCAACGATGAGAGAGTTCAAGGTGACGTCCATCAACTTGCCGACAGCGATCTCCCCTCCGAAATAGGGGATGCTCAGATCCTTCCAATCTCCTTGAGGCACCAATGGGTTGATCAGGGGCATTAGCAAATCGCCCGTGATGGTGTTCACGATCTGGTTGAACTGAACGGCGACCACACCGCCGATAGCAAAGTCCAGGGCATTCCCCTTGCTGAACAAGAATTGGGTGAATTCACGCAGCCAGCGTTGAAAGAACGACATCGCGTTGAGGCTCTAAATCGCGCAACGTCTGCAGTTTCAGCTGGGTTGGACCGTTGTCAACGATCAAAGTCCGAGATGGCGCCGGAAAAAGGTTTCCGTTTCTTCCAGCACCTGAATCTGGACGGCGCTGTCCCGGAATCCATGGCCTTCGTCTTCAAACAGGCGCACCTCCACGGCGATGCCGTTGTGACGCAGGGCTGATGCCATGCGTTCCGTTTGTGCAGGCGGGACCACGCGATCCTTCATTCCCTGGAAAAACAACACGGGACAGCGGATCTGGTCAGCGTGTTGCAGCGGTGAACGGGCCGCATAGGTCTCTTGTTCGTCAGGCCATGGCCCCACCAACTGATCGAGATACCGGGCCTCAAATCGATGGGTGTCCTCTGCCATGCCGGCGAGATCACAAACGGCGTAACGGCAGGCACCGGCGCGGAACACATCGGTGAAGCAGAGGCAGGCCAGGGTTGTGAAGCCGCCAGCGCTGCCCCCTTCAATGGCGATCTGCTCCGGATGGGCCCGCCCGGCGCGGATCAGAGCTTGGGCCGCAGCAGCACAGTCCGCCACATCCACGACGCCCCAGCCTCGGTTGAGTCGCTCCCGGTAGGCCCGGCCAAAACCGGTGGAGCCGCCGTAATTCACATCGACCACCCCCCAGCCGCGGGAGGTCCAGTACTGAATCGCAAGGCTCAGGCCGCGGCGGGCCATGGCGGTCGGTCCGCTGTGGCTTTTCACCAGCAGTGGCGCCGCACCATCCACTGCCGCGCTGGGTGGGTAATACCAGGCATGGGTTGGCCGGCCGTCGTGACCGTCAAACCAGAGGGGTTCTCCCCGGCTGATCTCAGCCTCCTTGAGAACAGCCGTCACGGCGGCTGCATGGGTCCAGGCGCATTCGACCTGGCCCGTCAGGGTGAGTTCCAGGAGTCCTGCACCGGTGCAGCTGTTGCTGGCCACGGCCACGGCGCAACCGTTGTGCGCCCGCAGTCCGGCGAGATCATCAAAGGGTTGCTCCACTGATTCAACGCGGCCGTCCAGCCAGAGGCGCTTCAGCGACCAGGCCCCCTCGGCGCACACCGCTGCAAGAAGGGCTTCGCCATCCCAGGCCGTGGTGCTCATTCCATAGACCCACTGAGGCATGGCGGTTTCCGCTGCCAATGGCCAGGGGCGTCGCCATTCCTGACCCTGCCGCAGCATCAGATTCCACCAGCCACTGCTGTCCTCGGCGACGAGCAGCTGTCCATCAGGAAGCCACTGGGGCTGGAACACGGAGATCCCATCGCCGCCGGCGATGCAGCGGGGTGTCTGCAGCCCGCCATCGGGATCGATGTCAGCCAGCCAAAGCTGGCTGCTGTCCCATGGCATGGCCGGCTGCTGCCATTCCAGCCAGGCCAGCTGATCGCCATCAGGACTCAGGCAGGCGTAGCCAAGAAAATCAGCCGGCTGGTGCAGTTGTTCAGGGTCTTGCACAGGCTGGTCGAGATCGATGCGTATCAGCGCGTCGCGTCCATCGATTTCGCGGACGCCGATCCAGCAACGGCGCTTTAGGTCCAGCAATCCATCGGCGAAATCACTGTTTTCCGCGCGTGTCAGCTGCACGGGATCGCCCATGGCCGTTGGCGCTGCCAGCTCGTCGGTGGGCAGTTGCCATGCCTGCCTCCAGAGGTTGCCTCCACTGACCCAGGCCAGCGTCAGCCGGTCGTTGTCCAAGCCGGCGGCGAGGACGTTGCCGCCGTAATCGTGGACGCGGCTGCGCAGGTTGATTGGTGCGGGTGTGAGCTCGAATGCGGTGGAGCTGGCGGCTCCGAAGCGACGGATCAGGGCGGTGGTTCGCCCCCGTTCCTGGGGTCTCTGCTCCAGCCACAGCAGCCAGCAGTGTCCATCGTGCCCAGGCAGCAGTCGCGGCTCCTTGAGGCCGGGCAAGCGCCCCACGGCCTGATCGACGGGCAGTGGCGACAACGGCATGGCCTCGGGGTATGGCGATCGATTCAAGCCGCTTAACATGCGGGACCGACGGAGGGTGATTCTTGGCTGGAAGCTTCGCTCACTTGGCCCGCGCGGCGGATAAATCCAGGGACACCATGCTGGTGCCGAAGGAGGGATTGGAGACTCCCCCACTGGAGATCCACACCCTCGGAGCCGAGGTGCTGCGTCAGCCCGCCCGCCGCATCGGCAAGGTGAATGAACAGGTGCGCGATCTGGCCAGGGACATGCTGCGCAGCATGTACACCGCAAAGGGGATTGGACTGGCGGCCCCTCAGGTGGGGGTGCACCAGCAGCTGCTCGTGATTGACCTTGATCTCGACAACCCCACAACACCGCCGCTGGTGTTGATCAACCCTGAGATCAGCTCAGCCAGTGCAGGACTCGATACCTATGAAGAGGGTTGTCTGAGCATCCCTGGGGTTTATCTCGATGTGGTGCGACCAACGGCGATTGAGCTCAGCTTCCGCGATGAGATGGGACGTCCCAGGAAGATGAAGGCGGACGGGCTGATGGCCCGCTGCATCCTGCATGAAATGGATCACCTCAATGGCGTGTTGTTTGTCGATCGTGTGACAGATGAGGCGGTCTTGCAGAAGGAGCTCAAGGAGCACGGCTTCCAGCGCCAGCATGTTCAGTCCGTTTCCTGAGCTGATTCAATGCCGATGAAACCCCTCGCCGGCGTGTTCCTGGCCCTGGCCTGTGTGCTCGGCATCGCCAGCACCGGTTGCGTCTTCGAACTGGCTTATGGAGATCCCGATCTGGGCGTGACCACCACGAGCTGGATTCTTGCCTTGGCGGTCCCAGGAACGGTTGGGACACTTCTTGTAGCGATTCGCCTCAACAAACCGGCCTGATCGAACGGGACGCCCAAGTCGATGACTTTTACGATCCGAAGAACTCTCCCAATGGATGTGTTGGCGCGTTTTCTTCCTGCAGCTGGACTCTCTTTGTTGAGCCTTGTCGCTGGAGTCCCGTCCTCCTTCGCTCAGGGCTCGTTGTTCAATGCGATTCCCGTTGATCAATCCAAATTCATCCTGGTGGCGGCGCCGATCGGAGCAGGCGAACGCTCCCAGCTCAACATCTATGAGCAGCGCAGTGAGAAGCGGCCCTGTTATTCCAGCGGCACCGGCAGCCCTGCTGTGGTGGACCCCCTGCTGTCGACCTTTGATTTCACTGGAATCTGCAATCGCTACATCGATGGGAACGGCTATTCCCTGCGGATTGGAGGCAACGATCTGGGGACCCGTTACCGGCTTGTAGTCGTTAAGACCACCAACGACATCGAGCTCTTGGCAACCCCAACCCGGGACCGATCCCAGAAGAGCTACCTGGTGGCTCGATCCGGTGGAAATGCCAGTGGCTTTCTCAAGCTGAACTTCGAACCGGGCTGGTCATTGATGCGCCGTG
>MDTB01146762.1_pt1 | contig 15680 bp, 17 predicted proteins | sample 811161 | NCBI WGS metagenome assembly MDTB01 (sample SAMN05326650, study PRJNA326480) | marine metagenome | isolation source: seawater | place: Mediterranean Sea | collected 2009 | reverse complement strand
TCGTATTCTTTCTTTGTCATTATACCAGCATCAAACAAAGACTTAAGTTGTTTTTTTTGTTCACTATCCAGATCGCTAGGCGGTTTAGCGTCTGAGATCGTAATTCCAGAATTTGTACCTAACTTGTTAATAAATTCTTTTACACTAACATTTTTAGGCACTTCTCTATTAACATTGTTCCAAACTATCTTTCTTTTAATGGCAAAGGTATTACATCTTGCTTTTACACCTCTTTTTTTTGCATTAGACTCACAATAGCTTTTTACTTTGGCTTCATTAGGAGAGCAACTTTTCCCTTGAAAACAATAATAAAAACCAGTGTGCTGACCATCTGCAGAAATAGAAAAAACTAAACCTGTACCAGCTTGTTTGGACCCCTTATTTTTATTTTTAACACCATCTGAAAGATATTTTTCCAGTTGCTCTACAGAGTATGGACTTAATTTAATATCTCCTAATCCCTCCAAACCTGCGTAAGCAGTATAAGGAAAAAAGAAAGTTAAAATTAAGAGACTTAATTTCCACATTAATGAATATTACCTCTCTGTCTCCTAGTCTGTCCACTATTTTACACAAATTAATTTGCCTTGATTTCTAATTTTAATTGAAGAACTATATAATAGAATGAGGAATAATAGTGTTTTGAGACTACCTGAGACCGTTTTAAGCTAAGTTTTAACCTTGCACAACTATGTGTTTTTGTTTTCCTAACTTATCTATTCCAAGACTGACTTCTTCGCCCCCTTTTAAAAATTTAGGTGGTTTCATGTTTTCACCAACACCGTTTGGTGTTCCTGTGCAACAGATATCTCCTGGATATAAAGTCATACAGTGACTCATATAAGAAACAAGCTGTTCTATATTGAATATCATGTCTTTAGTGTTTCCAGTTTGCATTCTTTCACCATTTACATCCAAAAACATATTAAGGTTTTTGTAATCTTTGACTTCGTCTTTAGTTAGTATATACGGTCCTATAGGCCCGAAAGTATCAAAGCCTTTTCCTTTATCCCAAGTAAGACCTTTATTTTTTTGAAACTCTCTTTCACTAACATCTGTTACTAAAAAAAAACCCAAAACATAGTCAAGAGCATTTTTAACATCTACGTATTTTGCTTTTTTTCCAATCACAAAACCAATTTCAACTTCCCAGTCTGTATGGTTTGAGTTTTTTGGTATTTCTATATCATCGTTAGGTCCGGTAATACAATTGGTGAATTTTGAGAATATAATTGGCTCTTTTGGTATTGGTAAGTTTTGTTCTAACGCATGATCTTTAAAATTAAGACCAATTCCTAAAAATTTTGAGGGGTTTTTTACACAAGGTCCTATTCTTGAATCAGCGTCAAGAGTTGGTAAATCTTTTATCTTAAAATTGCTTATTTTATCTATTGTCTCAAAATTCAAATTTTTAGGATCAAGATCAGATATTATACCAGATAAATCTTTATAAGATCCATCTTTATCTATAATAGCTGGTTTCTCTCTATTTAATTTACCTACTCTACAAAGTTTCATAGTTTTATTTAGTTATATTTCTTAAACTTATTTTTAAAATTTTTCCCTCTAGAGACTTTATATTTACCTTGATATTTTTATCAACTCTCATATCTACCCCGTTTTTCCATATTCCAGCTGCTAAATGCATTATTCCAATCTCATTATTTGGGATATTTGGCTCTTTAAATGTTTTATTTTTTTCATCATATATTGGAAGAAGATGACTGGGTATCCAATTATGACTTATAGGGAGAAATTCAGTTTCAATATTATCTATATAAACAGACATATTTATTGCTAAACCCTCTGAGCCAAAAACTCTTCCTTTTGATAAAGTTTTTTTTAAATTATTTTGCCACACATTCCAACAAGGCGATTGTTTCATTAAAGAAAAAACTCCAATATTTAAATGAGGTGCAAAAGCAATTTTTCGAGCATCATTTTCTGGGATTCCTGACATTTTAGCATGCTTATAATTTTGTGTTTTTATTGATGCAAGTTTTCCAAATATCCAATTTACTTTAGCCACACTTCTATATCCTGGTCCAATTGATTGTGTAATACCTAGCTTATTTTTTTCACAAGCTGTAAAGTAATTATCAATACAGTTCCAAGAGTTAACCCAAGCATCACAGTCAATCCAAAGATATTTTTCGTAGTTAGGAAAATATTTTGGAAGAAAGGCTCTGGAAATTTGACTTTTTAGCCACTCTTTTCCTTTTTTATAAAAAGGTATTTCTATATCCCATTCTGCTTTTTTAATTTCGTTAACTTTAGTTTTTACAGACTCTATTTGATTAGTTGTTAATCCAGCATCTAAAACACAAATATCAACGTTTTCACTTTCTTTAAATTTCCTTATAGAATGAATTAATTCTTCAAGTAATGAGAAATAATTTGAATCTGCAAGTGTAACTATTGTTTTTTTTTTCATTTATTCAATCCAATTAGAATATTTTTTTTTATTTTCTTTAATAAAATCTGGAAGTTCGCTTCCATCCGTAGGTTTCAAATTTTGAGTTCCATCAAATTTTTCAGTTTTCATATCTGCCCTTAGATTGTATATAGACTTTTTATTTTTCATTATTTCCTCAATTTTTTCCTTGCCTAGAGGATTAATATCATATTCTCTATGATGTAAATATGTCCTCATTTTTTTTTCTATTTCAGCTGCTGTCTTCATATTTGAAAAATGCCATCCTCCATTTTCTATAAACTTTATGTTTGAATATTTTTTATTTGAAAATAATACATCTAGTCTCCAAAAAGGATATTTTTTATCTTTAATATTTCTTAACCATTGAGGAGATATAAGATTTTTATATTTGCAAGCTTTAGTTCCTAACCAAGGCATATTTTCTAATATAAGGTTTAATTTATAATAATAAAAATTTTGTTTGAATAAAATTATCTCATTATTAATATTATTAATATCTAAGTCAGATAAATTCGGAATTTCATCAACGTCGGAAATTAAGATTAAATCATCTGGATTCGCTTTTGTAAGTCCTTTTGTTATCTCATTTCTCTGATAATTTTCTCTTTTCAAAGCGTTCATGATATACTTGGAATTGATTTTATCTTCAGTATCATTATTTTGAATAGTCTCTAAATTATCAGGTTCATTATCTAGAGCTATGTAATTAATCTTATTTTTAAAATTGGAGTATTTACTTATATCAAATAACAGCTTTCTTTTTTCTCCACTATGAGTAAATTGACTTTCAACTATTATAAATTCATCTACATATTTACTTAAAATATTTAAACGAAGATCTACTACTAAATCTTCATCATAAAACATGAAACAATCATAAATTTTCATACTCTTTTAATTTTTTTCTTTTTTACAATATTTTTTAAAATTTCTTTTTTACATAATGTAATTTTATGTTTTTTTTGAGACCTCAAAACTATAGATACACCAACTCTTCCAAGTCTAAAGAAAGGGTAACTTCCTATATCAATATCTTTTTTAAATTTTTTTTGTATTATCTCTAATTGCTTGGAGATATTACTTTCAACTGTAATTAAATTAATTGAATCACTAAAAGTCCTTGAGCCTTTATTTAAATATTTTGAGCAATTATGTATCATTGATTTTAAAATTAGTGGCACACCTGGAAGACAAAATACATTCTTTATTTTAAATCCTGGAGCTGCACTTGAAGGATTATAGATAAGATTAGACCCTTTAGGCATTTTACTCATTTTTTTTCTTCCATCATTAAAATTATTTTTACCGTAGTAATTTTCTAATATTTTAAATGCCTCTTGGTGATATTCATATTTTACTTTAAAGGCTTTTGATATTGACTTAGCAGTAATATCATCATGCGTCGGGCCTATACCGCCGGTTGTAAAAATATATTTACAATATTTTCTAAGTTCATTAATTGTTTTTATTATCGTTTTTTCTAAGTCTGGAATAACTCTTACTTCACTTACGTTTATACCATTTTTTTCATTTAACCATTTGGAAATAAAAGAAACATTTAAGTCTTGTGTCCTTCCTGACAATATTTCATTTCCTATAACAATAATAGCTGCATTTACTTTTTTGAATTTTTTCTTCATAGTAAAAACATAAATATGATTTTTGAGAATGAATTAATATCAGGTGTCTTAATTAAAAGATACAAAAGATTTTTTGTTGATATTAGAGTTAATAATAAAGTTATCACTGCACACTGCCCCAATACAGGATCAATGATGGGGCTACTCAGGCAAGGTAATAAAGTATGGGTCACCAAGTCGAATGACATTAATCGGAAGTTGAAATATACTTTACAAATAATAGAGGTTAATAAAAAAAAAGTTGGGGTTAATACACATCTTACTAATAAAATTTTTTACGAAGCTTTAAAAAAAGGTCAAATTATTAACTTAAAAAAAGATGATATTATTTTTAAAGAGAAAAAATTTAATGACAAAACAAGATTTGATTTTTTTATTAAAAGTAAAAAAAGAGGGTGCTTTATTGAAGTAAAGAACGTAACTCTATCAAGATCGAATGGGATAGCAGAATTTCCAGATGCTGTTACATCAAGAGGTGCAAAACATATTAGTGAATTAATTAAAGCTATAAAACAGGGCTATGATTCTTATCTAGTGTTTATAATACAAAGAAATGATTGTAAAAGTTTTAGGATTGCAGAAGACATTGACCCTGAATATAAAAAATTATTAACATTTGCATTAAAAAATAAACTTAAAGTTATTTGCTATGATTGTAAATTTTTATCAAAAAGCATAATAATAAATAATATAATAAATTTTAAAAATGATTGAAAGTTTTGAAAAAACAAAGTTAGCTGGATCTATAGCGTCGGGTGCTCTTGATGAAGTTGATGGTATTATACAGCCTGGCTTGAGCACGGATAAAATAGATAAGCTTTGCTATGAATATATAAATGACCATAAAGCATATTCAGCACCTTTGTATTATAGAGGTTATCCAAAATCTTGTTGTACTTCAGCAAATCATATTGTTTGTCACGGTATTCCATCTGACAAAATTTTAAATAGTGGTGACATTATAAATGTAGATGTGACAGCGATTAAAGATGGTTGGCATGGCGATACAAGTAGAATGTTTGTTGTAGGAGAATGCTCTATTAAAGCAAAAAAACTTATCAAAACAACTTACGAGTCAATGATGAAAGGAATTAAAATTATTAAAGCAGATATTAAAATTGGTAATATAGGTCATGAAATTCAGTCCTACGTTGAGGCTGAAGGTTTTTCAGTTGTAAGAGATTTTTGCGGTCATGGAATTGGTAAAAAGTTTCACGAGAGTCCTAACGTTCTTCATTATGGGGAAAAGAACAGCGGTGAAAAACTTAAAACTGGTATGATTTTTACTGTAGAGCCAATGATAAATTTTGGAAAATATGAGACTAAAACATTAAAAGATGGCTGGACAGCAGTCACCAAAGACAAATCTTTATCAGCACAATTTGAACACACTATTGGAGTAACTAATGATGGATACGAAATTTTTACTTTATCTAAAAAAGGTTTAAATTTTCCTCCAAACTTATAATGATAGAAAGATATTCTAGAAAAGTTTTAAAAGATATTTGGAGTGATTATAATAAATATTCTCTATGGCTTAAGATTGAGCTAGCTTCTGCAGAAGCAATGGAAAAGTACAAGATTATTCCTAAAGGTGTTTCAAAAAAGGTAAGAACTAAAGCCAAAATTAACACAAAAAGAATTCTTGAGATTGAAAAAAAGGTAAAGCATGATGTAATTGCTTTTTTAACTTCTATTACAGAAAAAGTTGGTGTTGAAGCTAAATATCTTCACAAAGGTATGACATCTTCGGATGTCTTAGATACTAGTTTTAATTTACAATTAAGACAATCAGGTGAAATATTAGTAAAAGATTTAGACTTATTATTAATTTCATTAAGAAAACAAGCTAATAAGCATAAATATACTGTATGCATAGGAAGAAGTCATGGAATTCATGCAGAGCCTATTACTTTTGGTTTTAAAATGTTATCTTTTTATCAAGAATTTTTAAGAAATAAAAAAAGACTATTGAGTTCAATAGATGAGATATCAACTTGTGCTATTTCTGGAGCTGTCGGAACTTTTGCTAACATTGATCCAAAAATTGAGAAATATGTTGCTAATAAATTAAAATTAAAAATCGAGCCTATCTCTACTCAGATCATTCCTAGAGACCGTCACGCTCAATTCTTTTCAACACTAGGAATAATTGCTAGCTCAATTGAAAGATTATCAGTTGAGATACGCCATCTTCAAAGAACTGAAGTGTTAGAAGTCGAAGAATTTTTTGGTAATAAACAAAAAGGATCATCGGCAATGCCTCATAAAAAAAATCCAATTTTGAGTGAAAACTTAACTGGATTAGCTAGATTAATAAGATCGAGTGTTTATCCTGCTTTGGAGAATGTAGCATTATGGCACGAAAGAGATATTTCTCATTCGGCTGTTGAAAGAAATATAGGGCCAGACTCTACTATAGCATTAGATTTTGCATTGACTAGAATGAACGATGTAATAAAAAACTTAAATATCTATCCTCAAACTATGAAAAAAAATTTAAATTTAACAAATGGTTTGTTTTTTTCACAAAGAATACTGTTGGAGCTTACTTCATCAGGCTACTCTAGAGAACAGGCATATTTAATAGTGCAAAGAAATGCAATGTCTAGCTGGAAAAATAATACTTCTTTTTTTCAAAATCTGTTAAAAGATCCTAAAATCAATAAAAAAATACCTGTTAATAAACTGAAAAATTTATTTAATTTAGACTATCATTCTAAAAAAATTAATATAATTTTTAAAAGAGCATTAAAAAAATAATCATATATGAATAAAGGTAAAAAACTTTACGAAGGAAAAGCCAAGATAATTTATTCGACTAATGATAAAAATTTAGTTATTCAGCACTTTAAAGACGATGCCACAGCCTTTAACAACCAAAAAAAATCAAAAGTAGAAGGCAAAGGAGTTTTAAATAATAGAATATCTGAGCATATTTTTATGAATCTTTCGGAATGTGGGATAAAAACCCATTTAATAAAAAGATTAAATATGAGAGAGCAATTAATTAGACGTGCGGAAATAATTCCTCTTGAATTCATTGTAAGGAACGTAGCTAGCGGATCACTAACAAAAAGACTTGGTATACCTGAGGGTACAGTATTGGAAAATCCTCTTTTAGAATACTGTCTTAAAAATGATGAATTACAAGATCCTATTGTATCCAAAGATCATATATATAATTTTGAATGGGCGACCAAAGATGAAATGAATGAAATTGATAGAACAACTTTAAGAATTAATGACATACTTATAGGCTTATTTAGAGGTATTGGAATTAAATTGATCGATTTTAAAATTGAATATGGAAAATCTTGGAATAAAGACAAAAATGAAAATGAAATTGTTTTAGCAGATGAAATTAGCCCGGATACATGCAGATTATGGGATTCTAAAACTGAAAAAAAACTTGATAAGGATAGATTTCGAAAAGACCTAGGTAATATTATAGAAGGTTATCAAGAAGTGGCTAGACGATTAGGCATTATGCCTGAAGAAACTAATGTTAAAGAAGTAAATTTTAATAAAAACAGCTCTATAAAATTCAAGAAAAAATAATTTGAAATTTTCAGTAACAGTAACTTTGAAAAAAGATGTACTTGATCCACAAGGAAAAGTTGTTCAACAAACTTTGCAAAGTATGGGAATGAGTTCCTTAAAAAATTTAAGACAAGGAAAATATTTTGAGATTGAAATTAATGAAACAGATGAAAAATTAGCGTTTAAAACTATTGAGCAAATGTGTGAGAAACTTTTAGTAAATTTAATAATCGAAGATTATAAAATTGATAAATTATAAATGAATTCATCTGTAATAGTATTTCCTGGTTCTAATTGTGATAGAGATGTTGCCGTTGCTCTTACAAAATTACAATTTAAAAACCAAATGGTTTGGCATAAAGAAAATCAACTTCCCAAATCTGATTTAATTGTAATACCTGGAGGATTTTCTTATGGAGATTATTTGAGATCGGGCGCAATTGCAGCTAAATCTAATATTTTAAAAGAAGTAATAATAGCTGCAAAGTCTGGGTGCTTAATTTTAGGAATATGTAATGGATTTCAGATTTTAATTGAAACAGGACTATTAAAAGGCGCACTTTTAAGAAATACTAACCTGAAGTTTATATCTAAAGATATAAACTTAAAAGTAATTAACAACAATAATAATTTTTGTAAAAATTATAAAAAAGACAAAATTTTAAAATTAAATATAGCTCACAATGAAGGAAATTTTTTTACTAACAGTGATCATCTTAAAGAACTGGAAGATAATGAACTGATACCTTTTAAATATTGTGATGAAAATGGAGTAATTGATAAAAAATCAAATCCTAACGGATCATTAAATAATATCGCAGGTATATTAAACGATAAGAAGAATATTCTTGGTATGATGCCACATCCTGAGAGAATGATTGAAAGTTTAATCAGCAACACTGATGGGGTCGATCTTTTTTCAAGTATTTTAAAAAAATGAAAATTACAAATGATATTATTTTAGCTCATGGTTTAAAGTTAGATGAATTTACTAAGATCAAAACTTTATTAAACAGAGACCCAAACTATTTAGAACTTGGTATTTTTTCAGCAATGTGGAATGAGCATTGTTCATATAAGTCTTCTAAAATACACTTAAAAAAATTACCAACTAAAAATAAAAATGTCATTCAAGGTCCGGGGGAAAATGCTGGAGTAATAGATATCGGTGATGATGATGCAATAATATTTAAAATTGAAAGTCATAATCACCCTTCTTTTATTGAACCTTACCAAGGGGCAGCAACAGGTGTGGGAGGAATATTACGAGATGTATTTACGATGGGTGCAAGACCAATAGCTTTGTTGAATTCAATACATTTTGGAAGTTCAAAAAATGCTAAAACAAAAAATCTCTTAAATGGAGTTGTATCTGGAATAGGTGGTTACGGAAATTGTATAGGGATACCCACAATTGCTGGGGAAACTAAATTTAATTCAACTTATAACGAAAATATTTTAGTTAATGCTATGGCTGTTGGTTTAGCAAATAAAAAGAAAATATTTTACTCAAAAGCTAAAGGTGTCAATAAACAAGTAGTTTATGTTGGATCTAAAACAGGTAGAGATGGAATTCATGGTGCATCTATGGCATCTGCTGAATTTGACGAAAATTCAGATGAAAAAAAACCAACTGTACAAGTAGGTGATCCATTCACAGAAAAACTTTTAATGGAAGCTTGTTTAGAATTAATGAAAGAAGACTCTATAATTTCAATTCAAGATATGGGAGCTGCTGGTTTAACATCCTCGAGTGTGGAAATGGCTTTTAAAGGAGATTTAGGAATAGAGTTAAATCTAGAGAAAGTACCTTGCAGAGAAAATAATATGTCGCCTTATGAAATGATGCTATCCGAGAGTCAAGAAAGGATGCTAATTATTTTAGAAGATGGCAAAGAAGACAAAGCAAAAATGATTTTCGATAAATGGGATCTTGATTTTGAAATTATAGGTAAGACTACCGATACAAAAAATTTGACACTCAAATTTAAAAACGAGATCGTAGCTAACATACCTATAGAATGTTTATCATCTAAAGCTCCTATTTATAATAGAAAATGGAATAAAAAAAAATTTCCTGAAAAAAAAATAAACTTTAAGAAATTAAAAAAAATCAAATTTGATGAAGCGCTTTATAAAATATTATCAGGTTCAAATCATTCAAATAAAAAATGGGTTACTGAACAGTACGACCAAATGGTAATGGGTGATACGATACAAAAATCTGGTTCAGATTCTGCAGTAATTAAAATCCATAATAAAAACAAAGCTATTGCAGTAACTGTAGATTCATCTGCAAATTATTGCAAATCATATCCACTTATAGGTGGAAAACAAATTGTTTGTGAAAGTTGGAGAAATCTTATCTCTGTAGGTTCTAAACCTATAGCTATCACAAATTGTTTAAATTTCGGTAATCCTGAAAATCCAGACATTATGGGTGAGTTTGCTGAAAGCATTGTTGGTATTAAAGAAGCTTGTGAATTTTTAAACTACCCGGTCGTTTCTGGAAATGTTTCTTTTTATAATGGGACAAATAATAACAACATATTTCCAACTCCAGTAATTGGTGGAGTAGGATTGATTAAAGATGTTAATAAAGTTTTTAATCATAAGCTCAAAAAATTAAATAGTAAAATAATTTTAATTGGAAAAACGTTTGGCCATCTTGATCAAAGTGTTTTTCTTAACGAAATTTATTCAATTAATGATGGTCCTCCACCAGACATAAACTTATTAAATGAAAAAAATAATGGTGAAATAATTTTAAGTATTTTGGATAAAGGTTTAGTAAACTCTTTACACGACGTTTCTACAGGAGGAATAATATTGGCCTTATCAGAAATGTCTATGGACTCATCAATAGGTATTAAAATAAAAAGACCAAAGAAATTATCAAATTTGTATGAATACTTTTTTGGAGAAGACCAAGGAAGATATTTAATAGAAATTGATAATGAAAATTATCCAAATATTGAAAAAATCCTTAAAAATAACAATATTTATTTTGAAGAAATAGGGGAAACCCAAGAAAAGTTTTTTGAATTAGAAAATGAGCTAAAAATTACTGTTAAAGAACTTTATGAAATAAATAATAAATGGTATAAGGAATTTAATGGCACTCTCGATTGAAGAAATTAAAAAACATATATTAGAAGCTATCCCAGACGCTTCAATTGAAATAAAAGATTTAATGGGTGATAATAATCATTATTCGGCTCTTGTTAAATCTAAAGTATTTAAAGGAATGAATAAAATTGAGCAACATAAGTTAATTTATAAATCTTTAAAAGGAAAGATGGGCAATGAACTTCATGCTCTATCATTAACAACAGAGGAAAAATAATATGGAAATAAAAGAAAATATAAAAAAATTAATAGATCAAAATGATATTTGTTTATTTATGAAAGGTACACCTGAGGCTCCACAATGCGGTTTTTCAATGACTGTCTCTAATGTTTTAAAACATCTCAACGCTAAATTTTTAGGTGTTAATGTTTTAGAGGATGAAAATTTACGTCAGGGTATTAAAGATTTTAGTGATTGGCCAACCATACCGCAATTATATATTAAAGGAGAATTTGTCGGTGGTTGTGATATTGTTAAGGAATTATTTGAAAAAGGTGAATTAAAAAAAATACTTGAAGAAAAAAAAATAATTTAATTACCTAGAATAATATTCTATTACTAAACTTGGTTCCATTATAACCGGATAAGGAACTTCTGAAAACTTAGGTACTCTTACTAATTTTACAGATTTACTTTTACCATCTAATTGAATGTATTCAGGTATTTCTCTTTCCTTACTCTGTATTGATCCATCAATAACATTAAGTTTTTTTGATTTTTCACTGACTTCAATTTGATCGGTATCTTTTAATAAGTAACTGGAAACATTAACTCTTTTCTTGTTAACTTTGATATGACCATGGTTGATTAGTTGTCTAGCAGCAAATACTGTTGGCGCTAATTTAGCTCTATAAACCACTGTATCAAGTCTGCTTTCTAACAATGCTATTAGATTCTCAGAAGTATCACCTTTTTTAGAAAGTGCTTTTCTATAAATATTTCTAAATTGTCTTTCATTAATATTGCCGTAGTAAGCTTTTAGTTTTTGCTTAGCTTGAAGCTGAATGCCATAATCAGTAGGTTTTCCTTTTCTACTTTGTCCGTGTTGACCAGGTGGGTAAGCTCTAACGTTAAAAGGACTTTTTGGTCTACCCCAAATATTCGCCTTTAGTCGTCTGTCAACTTTATGTTTAGATTTCAATCTTTTTGTCATTCTTTGATGTCGGGTTTACAGGGTTTTGGGGGCAATTGTCAATTATGCTTTTTTTTATTTTTACTTAAAGAGCCAATTAAACTGCCTAAAATACGTAATTCTTTATCATTTGCCTCCATCCTATAAAATAAATTGTTTATATTTTTTATCATTGAACTTCTTTTTTCAGAAGGCTTGAAAAAATTTTTTTTTTCAAGATTGGAGTGTAATAACTTAAGTATCGATGAAAGTTTACCTTTTTTACCTATTCCTTTGTTAAAAACCGATTGCTTTGTTAGTTTAAAATTATTTAATTTAAATATTTCATAACATACCAGAGTTATTGAATGAGATAGATTCATTGATTTAAATTTTGGTGATGAAGGTATTTGAACTACATAATTTGCATAAGATAAATCTAAATTTGATAGTCCTGATGCCTCTGGACCAAACATTAAACCAATTTTTTTTTGCTTTTGTTTTTTAATAATTTCTAGAAAATTATACATACTGATATGTTTTTTATTAATATCTCTCTTCCGTGCACTAAAAGAAAATATTAAATCAAATTTTTTTATAGCAGAATCTGTACTTTTAAATATCTTAGTTTTATTTATGATGTCAAAGGCACCTACAGAAGTTGCTTTAGCCTTTATGTTAGGCCAACCACACTTAGGATTAGTAATAATTAAATTATTAAATCCAAAGTTTTTTAATGATCTTGCAGATGCACCAATATTTTCTCCCAGTTGAGGTTGAATTAAAACAAAACCATAATTATTTTTCATGAATATTTGCAGGCGCTTTTTCTTTAAATAGTTTGTATTCTAAACTATCTATTAATGCTTTAAATGAGGCTTCAATAATATTTTGAGAAACGCCAATAGTAAACCAACTTTTCCCAGTTTTATCTGTACTCTCAATTGAAACTCTTGTAGTTGCTCCTGTACCAGTGTTTAAAATTCTTACTTTATAATCTAAAAGTTTAAGATCAGAAAAATATTTATAATATTTTTCAACTTTTTTAAAATTAGATCTGATTGCATTATCTAATGCATTTACAGGACCATTACCTTCACCTTCGCAATGAATTTCTTTACCATCAATTATAAAAGTTACTTCTGCTGTAGTTTTTAATTCATTATCTTTTTTAACATTAACATTATAACTTTTTACTTTTAAATATTCTGGAAGCTTACCTAACAGCTTATTTGCTAAAAGTTCAAATGATGCATCTGCTCCATCATATGAATATCCAGTAAATTCTCTTTCTTTAACCTCATTTAAAATTTTTTGGACTTTTGTATCTTTTGAGTCAATTTTTATTCCATAGTTTTCAAGTCTTGAAATTATATTTGATCTTCCGGCTTGATTTGAAACAATAATATTTCTGTGATTACCAACTTCTTTTGGGTCTATATGTTCATATGTTTTTGGATCTTTTTTTACTGCAGATACATGTAATCCGCCTTTATGAGAAAATGCAGATCCTCCAACATAAGCCATACTTTTGTTAGGTTTTTTATTAAGGACTTCATCCAAAAATCTTGAACATTCAGTCAACGAAGAAAGTTTTTTTTTATTAATATTTAAATCAAATTTGTCGCTAAAAGTTTTTTTTAAAAACAATGTTGGAATAATAGACATTAAATTCGCGTTACCACACCTTTCACCTAAGCCGTTTATTGTTCCTTGTATTTGTCTGGCTCCAGCCAACACAGCAGTTAAAGAATTGCTAACGGCATTTTCAGTGTCATTATGTGCATGTATACCTAGATTTTTTCCTGGAATTACTTTAGTAATCTTATTTATAATTTCTCCGACTTCATTAGGCAAAGTTCCCCCATTAGTATCACATAAAACTACCCATCTAGCTCCCTCATCATATGCTTGTTTTAAGCAATCAAGTGCATAATTAGGATTATTTTTATATCCATCAAAGAAATGTTCGGCATCAAAAAGAAATTCTTTTTTATTTTTTACAAAATGCTTAGCTGTTTCTTTTATATTTTTTAAATTATCCTCATTTTTAATACCCAAGGCAGTTTTGACGTGAAAATCCCATGTTTTTCCAACGACGCAAACTGTTTTACAATCAGCGTTCATTAAAGGAGACAAATTTGGATCATTATCTGCGCTAACTCCACTCTTTTTAGTCATTCCAAAGGCTGTAAATTTTGAGTTTCCAAGATTTGGAGATTTATCAAAAAATTCATCATCTATAGGATTTGCTCCTGGCCAACCACCTTCTATATAGTCTACTCCTATATTAGATAAAATTTTCGCTATTTTATTCTTATCCTCAACTGAAAAATCAACACCTTCAGTCTGTGCACCATCCCTTAGAGTGGTATCAAATATGTATATTTTTTCTTTGTTCATTTATATTTCCAAGTCGTTTTACCTTTTTCATCTTTTATATCAATACCTTCTTTGTTTAATTCATTTCTAATTTGATCGGCGAGTTTATAATTACCAGCTTTTTTAGCGTCTTCACGATCTTTAATTTTACTTAATATATTGTCTTCTGATATACTAACTTTACTCCTTTTATATCCAGCTCTTTTTTCTGTAGACTCGTTAAATAAGCCAATTAAACGACATGCTTTGTTGAATTCCTTTTTTTTATCGTTGTCTCCATTTTGTGATTGTTGATATAACTCGTGTAATTTTGAAATATAAAGTGGTGTATTCATATCATCTAATAGATCATTAAAACATTCAGGTCTTTTTTCACTTACATCAGATGAATACATTTTATACCATTTATCTAAAGTTTTGGATTGTTCCATGAGTAAGTCGTTATTCCAATCCAATGGTTGTTTGTATTGCGTACTCAAGAGAGATAAGCGAACGACTTGACCTGAATATTTTTTGGTAGCGTCTTCTATTGTTGTTATATTCCCAAGTGATTTAGACATTTTTTCTTTATTCATCGTTACAAATCCATTATGCACCCAATAATTAGCAAACTTACTTGTTCCATTGTAAACGCATGATTGAGCAATCTCATTTTCATGATGTGGAAAAATTAAATCTAGTCCTCCCCCGTGTATATCAAAATTTTTACCCAAGTATTTTTCACTCATTACTGAACACTCTAAATGCCATCCAGGCCTACCTCTTCCCCATGGTGAGTCCCAACCAGGATCATTTTTATCTGAAGGTTTCCAAAGAACAAAATCTAAAGGATTTTTTTTTAATTTTGACACTTCTACTCTGGCACCAGATTTAAGATCATCTGGATTTTTATTTGAGAGTTTTCCATATTGCTTAAATGAGGCTACTGAAAAAAAAACATGCCCCTGCATTTCATAAGCAGCATTTTTTTCAATCAATTTTTTTGTCATATTGATCATGCCATCAACATGATCAGTTGCTCTAGGCTCTTTATTGGGTTTTAAACAAAATAAATTTTCACAATCTTTATGAAATTTTTTTGTTATAGTTTTTGTTAAATCTGAAATATTTATTTTTTTAATTTTTGAAGCTTCAATAATTTTATCATCAATATCAGTTATATTTCTTACATAGATAACTTTTTTCTCTCCATAAAGTTCGATAAGTATCCTGAAGAGAAGGTCAAAAACTACTAGCGCACGAGCGTTTCCAACATGAGGATGGTCATAAACTGTTGGTCCACATGCATACAAAGAAACTTTTTCTTTATTTATTGGATTAAAAATTTCTTTTTTGTTTGTTAAGGAGTTGGTTAAATGTAAGTTATTCATTAAATTTGCAAACAGGTATAGGATTCATTTTGTGTAAGTTTTTTTCTCTTATCTTTAAATATTTCTG
>MDTB01030897.1_pt1 | contig 15680 bp, 11 predicted proteins | sample 811161 | NCBI WGS metagenome assembly MDTB01 (sample SAMN05326650, study PRJNA326480) | marine metagenome | isolation source: seawater | place: Mediterranean Sea | collected 2009 | reverse complement strand
TCAAAAACAAAAAATCCATCAAGTCCACGAGAAAAAGTGATCATTGTATCGTGTTTAAAAATTATTTGATTCAAGCCCAATTCCGTTTTTTCAAACCAATGCCAATTATCTCCTTTCGCATGAAAACCATCCGCGGTTACATCCATTCGCTCACTACCCCATGCCTCACCATTCTTTGGTTTAAAATTTCCCGACTTTGTTTTTGCAGTGGACTGGATAGATTGGCCCCGATAGATCTGAATAGTCGGGAGTAGAGCATAGAAAGAGTCATCGCCTGCAGGCGAAACTTTGCTGGCATGTATTTCCCAAGAAAGGAAACCATCTTCATTAAATCCTGGGATTTTTACATTAACGATGCTGGATAAGGGTTCATCCGCATGCAAAATATAATTTAACTGAATCGATGTAATGAAAAGAATAAATAAAAGGATTAAACTTCGCATTATATTATTTGGTTCAAAAAAGATTTGCTAGACCCGAACAATTCAAATTCGAACAAGGTTATCTCTCCACTTTCTGATTTTCAACATCTCCCTGTTTTTTAGGCTTGGCATTTGTTAGTGGAACAAATTTAAGAACGGTACCGTTTATACAGTATCTCTTATCAGTTGGAGTGTCGAATCCTTCACCTGTAAAAACATGGCCTAGGTGCCCTTCGCAACCAACACATAGGACTTCAGTCCTTGGGTAACCTAAATGATAATCAACCGAAGTTTTAACATTTTGAGCCTTGGAAGGATCAAAAAAAGAAGGCCAACCACAACGGGAATCAAATTTTTCCTTCGAAGAAAATAATTCCAACCCACATCCTGCGCAGTAGTAAGTACCAGGACCCTGTTTTTTGAACTCTAAATATATCTTACCATTCGGGCGCTCCGTACCGGCTTCTCTAAGAATTCGAAATTGCTCAGGTGATAATATTTTTTTCCACTCCTTTTCTGTTCTTTCCACAATATTTTTCTCTCTACTTTTTTTACCGTCCGAACTCTGTAATGGGAACCAACTTGTTGAAATCATAAAAATAACAACAAATATTACACCTAGATAAGCTAATAATCTCATGTATGGAAATTAAAACAAATTATGGGATACGGTCAAATTTCAATAGATTCGCTTACCCCAATCGTTCAATTAAACTCGCCTCATTTGTGTAAGTAATAGCAGACTCTTTTGTAATTATCCCATGCTGATAAAGATGCAAAAGATGCTGCTCCATGGTCATCATTCCCTCCTTAGACTGCGTTTCCATAGTGGAATAAACCTGCTGCCAATTTCCAGAGCGAATCAGATTTCCCAAGGCAGGAATATTTTTCAACACTTCCATTGCCAAAATCCTTCCATTACCATCCGCACGCGGAACTAATTTCTGACTTAGGACAAAAGATAAACTGAAAGAAAGTTGAAGGCATAAACTCTTGGTTTGCTCTGAAGGAAACATATCAACAATGCGGCTAAGAGCACCCTTCGCATCACGGGTGTGCAAAGTTGAAAAAACTAAATGCCCGGTTTCAGCAGCACTAAGTGCAAGCGATGCAGTTTCAGTATCACGAATTTCTCCAACAAAGATAACATCGGGGTTTTCTCTTAATGCACTACGTAATCCATCAGAAAAACTTGCAACATCTTGCCCGATCTGCCTTTGGGAAACCATAGAACTGTTACTTTCAAATAAAAACTCAACCGGATCTTCCAAGGTAATAATCCGGGTTTTACGATGCAAGTTAACATGATTAATCAAAGAAGAAATAGTTGTGGACTTTCCGCTTCCGGTTACCCCGGTGACCAACACTAGACCACGCTTCAGAGCCGTGATATCCTGCCAAATTTTCTCAGATGGTAAACCGACCTCCTCTATGGGTGGAATATTGGAGGCAAGAACCCGCATAACAAAAGCGAGTCCATCTCGATCGCGAAATATATTCAATCGAAAATTCACGCCATGCTCCTTCCACTCAAAGGCGGTGTCAACATCCTTGGCACTTTCTTCGGACAATGCAATGGACAGGTGTCTTTCGCTAAGCACAATACCGAGCATATAACGAATAATCTCATCGGTTACTGGCCCCGCACCAGGCATGGGAGTTAGATCATCATCAATCCTGAAGCTAACCGGACGGCCTATTTTCACATGCATATCCGAAATCCTGGACAAGTTCCCCCTTTTGTATGCTGGATCAATAAAATAATTGAGCATTTGGGAAAAACTTAAAGGGGAATCCCCAACTTGGTAAATCGGTTGGTTAATGTCGTATTGCTGAGTCATAGGATAAAATTATGTAAATTTTAATTAGAGAGTGTTTTTCGTTCCAATGCAAATCTCCTTTCAACTGAATTATTATTGGTTTGCAAATGACAAATAATTTTTGAGACTAAAATAATACCCGATTAAATGAAAGTTCACTTTAAAGGCACTAGAGGATCGATCCCGATTGCACCCTCCTCACAAATCATATCTGAAAAAGTGGTTGAGTGCTTACTTGCTGCCCGGGGCAAAGATCTTCGCTCTGAGGGACAAATCAGAAGTTTTGTCGAGAAAGAACTTCCATTTCATATTGGTCACACTTACGGGGGGAATACATCGTGTGTTCATATTGAAACAGGATCGGATGATTATCTGATATTTGACGGTGGATCCGGGCTATACCCATTAGGCCAAGAAATTGTCGGCAACCAAATATCCGGTAAAACTTTCCACATTTTCTTCTCCCACCTTCACTACGACCACATTCAAGGAATCCCCTTTTTCGGCCCCGGGTACAACCCAGATAACCAAATCATTTTCCACGGTTCACACAAAACAATCGAGAAAGCACTTGAAGATCAGATGCATGCACCTTTTTTTCCTGTAACCTTCGATACTTTCAAAGCTAAAATCTCTTTCGAAACCCATGCACCAGGCGATATAGTATCAGTTTGCGATTCTAAAATCTCCATTCACGAACAAAACCACCCAGGTGTCTCATACGGCTACCGGATTGACCAGGGTGAAAAATCAGTCGTCTACTCTACTGATGCTGAGCATCCATGTCAGGCTCATGGTAAATCTTATCCGTTCCTAGACTTTATACAGGGTGCAAACCTACTCATTTTCGATGCTCCTTACACTCACGATCAGTCAATCGGAGCACGTGAAAACTGGGGGCATTCCAGTAACATAATGGGAGTAGAGCTTGCCGCTCGTGCTAAGGTTAGCAACCTTGCACTTTTTCATCACGATCCGGCTACTACAGATAGGGAATTAGATGACTTCCTCTGTCATACCAAAAAATTTCTTAACCGTTCCAAAATGGCAGTTCAAGAAACCCAACCCGGTATCCCAGGTTCGCCATCTCAACGATCACATCCGCACAATGTCATCGTAGCTTATGACGGTTTAATATTTGAAGTTTAATCAAAATGCTAAATCAGCTTCAAATAAATGAAGAAATCCCCAAAAGACTCGAAAAAGAGGAAATAAACGATCTTCCCATAATCCGTTTTCGTGGACCGATCAAATTTGCTGAAACCAACGAGTCCTGCCAAAATTTTGTTCGAATACTTAAAAGCGAAAAAGTCTTGGGATTCGACATCGAATGTAAGCCTAACTTTAAGAAGGGGCCGAACAGCCCTCCAGCACTTTTACAACTTGCCACCTCGAACCAGGCTTACCTGTTCAGGCTTTACCCCGTTATGAAACTGGGTCCGATCATCGAGATACTCGAAGATCCGAATATCATAAAGACCGGTGTTGCTCTAAAGGACGACCTGAATAACCTGCAAAAAATTGAACCTTTTTCCCCGGAAGGATTCGAAGATATTGCGAAAATTGCCCAGTCACTCAAAATAGAACAAACTGGTCTCCGTAATTTGACTGCAATATTTTTCAAGCAGCGCCTTTCAAAATCGGCACAACTTTCAAACTGGGAAAAGCAACCTCTTTCTCCCTCGCAAATTAACTACGCCGCAACCGACGCATGGATCAGTCACGAACTCTACAAGATCATGAAAGCCAGGCTCGATCTTATTGATTGAACAGCCTCACCGTTCTTAGGCACTTAACTTCCAACCTCTTTTCTTTAGCATATCGAGAAGAACAGCCAGTAGTAAAACCACACCGAGAACCACTTTTTGGGTGTAGCTTTGGACTCCGGTTAAATTCATCCCATTTTGAATAACCGCTATGATGAATGCCCCAATTAAGGTACCAAAAACTTTGCCCCTACCACCGGACAATGATGTACCTCCCACCACTACTGCGGCGATGACATATAATTCATACATTAAACCGTATTTCGGATCTCCACTTTTAAATTGGGAAGCCATAATCACTCCACCCAGACCAGCCAAAGCCCCACACCCGGCATAGACCCATAACAGAATCTTTTTCACTGGCACTCCTGATAAACGGGCTGCCTCTGGATTTCCACCAACTGCGTAAATATATCGTCCCACAGTGGTACGGCTCATTACAATATGAGCCAGTAAATATAAAAAGACCATCAACACCACCGCATTGGGAATGCCCATCAAGTCATCCCCACGACCCAACCAGTCAAAGGAGTCAGGCAATTGATAAACGGAAAGGCCTCCCGATAACATGTAAGCCAACCCACTCCCCACCATCATCATCCCCAAGGTGGCCACAAAAGGAGGAACGCCAAAGAAAGCAATCATTGAACCCGAGAAAAGGCCAAGTGCTGAACAGGCTAGTATTGCAAGGCCACATCCTGTTACCAAACCAGCGACAGTGGACTCATCTCCTCCAAACCACTCACGAATAACCCAAGTCGCCAATACTGCGGAAACTGCAATTAAACTTCCCACGGACAGATCAATACCAGCGGTTATTATAACCAAAGTCATTCCAATTGCCAAAATTGCTATCACCGCAATTTGATTGGCCACATTCAATAAATTCGATGTTTTTAGAAAATTGGGCCAATAAGATGATTGGGGAGTCATCACCTGCAATCTCGAATTTACTGTTTGAGCATTACGGAAATTCTCAAGCACGGCTAATTGTACAAAAGACTGCTCGCAGGCAAGCAAATCTAGACTGACATTATCATCCAAACTTGACCGTAAGCCCTTACCCAGCTCAGGCGGCCCACCTTGAACAATTTGGGTTACTTTCCATCCATTACTAAGAAGTAATTCATTTAACCGGCTGGTAAAGGCTTTCCCGGAATCTGTTTTTCGCCCCGCAATCAAAACACAACCGGGTTCAGTAAATTGGTCAGCTATTGATTGATTGAGTTGCACGGCTCCATCCTCTCCCTCTGGTTGCTGTTCCTCAAATGTAATCCAGCTAAAAAAGGCACAAAGCAAAACAAGGACGCCAAGCATTCCATAATCGGAAGAGAATATTGTTTTTATCCATTTCATTTGATCATCATTTAATTAAGCCGCCCGTTCACTCTTTTGCCCAATGGCCAGAGCCATTAAAGTTTCCTGAGTTAACCCTGGGTCATTATTCAGTTCCCCCATTAACTCACCCTCTTTCATAACCAGTATACGGTCACTCATACCAAGAACTTCAGGCAATTCTGAACTGATCATCACAATTCCCTTACCAGCCTTGGCCAACTGGTTCATCCATTGATAAATTTCATACTTCGCTCCAACATCAATGCCCCGGGTTGGCTCATCAAAGATAAGAATTTCAGCATTTCTTTCCAACCACTTGGCAAGCACCACTTTTTGCTGATTCCCACCTGATAACTGAGAAGCAAGTTGATGATGTCCAGAAACTTTGATCTGCAATTTCTCCACATAATTTTGAAAAGAGCCCTTTTCTGCATTTCCATCAATCCACCCTTTTCTGGAAAAATTTGTCAAATTGGGCAGTCCAAAGTTCTCACGGATTGACTGCCCTAAAACTAACCCCTGGTCTTTCCGATCCTCTGTGAGCAGGCAGATACCGGAGTTAATCGCATCACATGGATTGTGCAGAATAAGTTTCTCTCCATCCAATTCAACTTCTCCAGAATCGGCAATATCCGCCCCGAATAACAATCGTACGGTTTCCGTTCTGCCCGCTCCCACTAGTCCGGTCAGGGCAAGAATTTCTCCCGAGCGAACCTCGAAAGAAATATTCCGTACCTTTTGACCAAAATTCATTTTTTTCACCCGCAGTCGAACCGCACCTGGAGTTCTTATTTCTTTGGGGAATTCATTTTCCAACTTTCGCCCAACCATCATTTCAATAATTTTAGCCCGGTCCAATTCACTCTTCGACAAATGTCCCACCCGTGCCCCATCACGCATAACAATAGCCCGGTCTGCAACCCGCTCGATTTCCTCAAGCCGGTGACTCACATAAACAACTCCAATTCCTTTTTTCTTCAGATCATCAATCAAAAGATAAAGCTGTTCGACTTCTTTTTTGGTAAGTGCGGCACTGGGTTCGTCCATCACCAAAATGCGGGCTTCCCGAGCCAAGGCTTTGGCAATTTCAACCAATTGTTTTTCCGCCACTGTTAAGCTGTCACACCGAACATTGGGATCTATCTCTGCACCAATTCGCTTAAAAACTTCCTGCACCTTTTCCTTTTCTTCACTCTTTCGAACCCAACCAAAATCCGCTGGTTCAATTCCCAGAAAAACATTTTCCGCCGCCGTCAATCCAGGCACAAGATTAAATTCCTGATAAATAATCGCCACACCAGCATCCAATGAATCGGTCGGTTTTTCCCAATACTGATTCACGCCATCAACTTCTAAAGAACCTGAGTCTGCCTGATGGGCCCCGCCCATCACCTTGATTAATGTACTTTTCCCTGCTCCATTTTCTCCCAACAGGGCAACACATTCACCTCCCATTAATTCAAAGTCCACCGACTTTAATGCATGAACACCCGGGAATTTCTTATTAATTCCCTTCAATTCAAGAAGGTACTTATTTCCTGTGCTCAAAAATCAAATTATTATGAAAGTAGTTTTTCACGGATGGCTCCGGCACTTTTTATACAAGCAGCCCCAATCTCTTTAAAGCGGTCAACTTCAAGCCGAAAAGAAGGAGCAATAACCGTAATGGCACCCACTGGATAATGATAATCGTCAAGAATAACTGCAGATACACAATGAATGCCCTCCAACCCCTCCGCCAAATCTAATCCGTATCCACAGGCTTTGATTTTGTCCAGATCACGAGTCAATAAAGTTCGGGTGGCCAATGTGTTTCGAGTAAACTTTTTTAAAGTTACCTGACTCAAATAGCTTTCCAGTTCGTCCGTGGGCAAGGCGGCCAAAATTGATTTTCCTGGGGCACAGGAATAACAGGGAATACTCAACCCAATCCGTCCTGAAACCTTGATTGGTTGATCCGATTCACACTGCTCCAAAACCATTCCTTTCCCATCAACCATTACCAATAGTTGGGACGTCTCTCCAGTTACATCCCGTAATTCCTTCAATGAGTCCCAGGAGGAAACGACAAGGCTTTTGTCATTAACTTGAGGTCTGGTTAAATCAGCTACCCGATTGGTCAGCACATACCGACGATCATCTTCCCTTCGATAGAGCCATCCGCGTATATGCATAGTCTCAGTGATTCTACCCACGCTGTTCACCGGAAGGGAAAGTGCCCGGGCAATTTCACTGGATGACTGTCCGGCTCGATAACGACCCAAAAATTCGAGGATCGCCAAAGTTCGTTCCGACCCCTTAGACGATGCATCCTGCCTGACAAGAATGGATTCAGCCATATTCATAATTCCTGCTATTTGAGGCTAGGATCGCTTTCTCCATCCGCCTGCCTGTATAATTGGGTTGGGATCAAAACCTCTTTTTCTACTTCATTGCCTGCAAAGTATTCCATTATTAGCTCTACAGTCTTCTTTCCAATAAGATCGGGAAACTGAACCGGATCCGCAAAAATCTTTCCGTCCTTAATCGCCTGCTTGCCTTCAGGTTGACCATCAAAAGCAACAATCACAACCTGATCCTGTTTGCCGGCTTTTTCCAGAGCCGCCCGTGCTCCAAGCCCAGATGGATCATTAATAGCAAAGATTCCTCTCAAATTAGGGTGAGCCTGCAAGGTATCCTCGGTTACCTTATAGCCCTCATCCCGCACTCCACCGCCATCCAACTGGGCGACCACTTCAATCTTGTTTGCCGTTAAACCTTCATTATACCTCCCAATAACCTCCTCAAATCCCTGAACCCGTAATTGGCAGGAGTTTGCCTGCGGAAAGTGTACCACTAATACCTCGCCTCCCTCATTACCCAATGCTTCTATCATCGCCTCTCCGGCTAATTTACCACCTTGTAAATTATCACTCCCCACATGACTGACCACTTCCGCCCCCTCGGCAACACATTTTAAATCGCAGGTAAAAACCGGAACCCCTGCTTTGTTTGCTTTCTCGATAGCCGGACCGATTGACTGCCTGTCACAGGGGTTTAAAATAATAGCATCCACTCCCGTGGTGAGGAAATCATCGATTTGATTGGCCTGTTTTTGCACATCCCGGTCACCGTCCACTACCACCACATCATATCCATGCTTGGCCGCTTCCTCTCTCACCCCTTCTGCAATCACACTAAAAAATGGATTTCCCAAGGTTAGGACCGAAACTCCAATTGTACCTTTAGTGTTTCCTCGAGCCTCACCTTCTTCATTATCACTTGAACCATTGCCTCCACATCCAACAATCGAAAGGGTTAAAAGTGAAATTATAAATATGTACATTTTTTTCTTCATTATATATCCTTGCGATTTCTTATTAATTTCTAAATTTGGAAGAGTACCCATAAATGGAAAACAATGAATGAACTAAATTTCAAGCAAGAACTTACCGCTGCTTTTGGGCAGCCGATTTCCGAAAATCCGACGCAGGTTATGATCGAAGCTGCCTATCGCCACCATAATCTCGACTGGCGATATCTAACGATTGAAGTTGGGCCGAATGACTTGGAAGCTGCTGTTCAAGGAGCAAAGGTTATGGGCTTTCAGGGTTTCAACTGCACGATCCCACACAAAGTAAATGTAATCAAATACTTAGACGGGATTGGTGAGTCTGCCTCGCTTATGGGTGCAGTCAACTGTGTGGTTCGACGAGATGGTCAATGGATTGGCGAAAATACGGATGGCAAAGGATTCGTTTCATCCCTCCGTGAACTCACTGATCCCAAAAATAAAAAAATAGTCATTTTTGGTGCTGGTGGTGCAGCTCGTGCAATCAGTGTGGAAGTCGCTCTGGCAGGAGCCCGACACATAACCATCGTAAATCGTTCAGCTGAACGCGGAGAGGAACTAACAACACTTCTACAGGATAAACTCCCATGCTACGCCGACTTCAGCAGTTGGAATACCACCTTTTCAATTCCGTCCGATACCGATATCGTTATTAACGCAACCTCGATTGGACTGTTTCCTGATATTGATGCCCGCCTCGACTTTGATATCGAAAGCCTCAAATCCAATATGGTTGTCGCTGATGTAATCCCCAACCCTCCTGCTACTAATTTGGTTCGGGATTCAAAAACAAAGGGATGTAAGGTAATTGATGGACTAGCCATGCTGGTCAGTCAGGGCGTGATTGGCGTAAAACACTGGACTGGTGTCGACCCCGATCCATCAGTCATGCGGGCTGCCTTGGAGGAAGTATTTGGATGATTTCTTCCCCCCCCTATCCCTTTAGTTCATGAAAACACAATTGCTAGTCATACTTTGCCTCACTTCCCTTTTTTTTTCCTGTTCAGATAATCAATCTCAATTACAGGAGTCTGAGACCCAACTCAATCAGTCAGGCAAAGTTGAATACCTCGAAAGTTCCTCATCATATTCTGACAAAACTTTTAATTCCCAGTGGTCGGTAACCCGGAAAATTCTAAGGGGGGGAAAACAGGAAGGCGTCGAACTCCTCACCCTGGATAATGGAAACCTCCAAATTTCAATCATACCAGCTAGGGGTATGGGTATTTTCGATGTCCGCTCGGCTGGAGTACGTCTTGGATGGGATTCCCCGGTAAAAGAAATTGTTCATCCATCGCACATCAACCTAGAAAGTCGGGACGGGCTCGGTTGGCTCGAAGGGTTTAATGAATGGATGGTACGCTGTGGACTCGAATTTGCCGGTCACCCAGGAACGGACGAATTCATTAACAACACCGGTTCTCCCGCCACTCTCAACCTTACCCTACATGGGAAAATTCAGAATATACCCGCTTCTTCGTATGAAGTGGTGATCGATCCCGCCCCCCCGTACCGTATCCGTATCCGCGGAACTGTTTATGAAAAGTTTTTTTATGGCCCCAAGCTCAAACTTGTAACTGAAATTTCCACCGTTCCTGGATCCGACACCTTTCAAATCTCCGATCAATTAACCAACGAAGGTGCATTCGCTCAGGAATTTCAACTCATTTACCACGGTAACTACGGTTCCTCAATTCTCGAGGAAGGTGCCACTGTATTCTGCCCAACTCGCAGCGTCACGCCAATGAATGACCATGCTGCCAAAGGAATTGATAATTGGAAGACATACAAGGGACCCACTCCCGGCTTTATCGAAGAAGTTTATTTGCTCGAACCCCAGTCCGACGGGGAAAGTAATACCCTTGCCCTGCTCGCTAATGCGGACCGTACCCTCGCCACTTCTGTCCGATGGAATCTCTCCGAACTTCCTTACCTCACAATTTGGAAAAATACCGCCGCCTTGGTGGATGGTTATGTCACCGGGATCGAACCTGCCACCGGGTATCCCTTCAACCGTAAAATTGAACGTAAATATGGTCGTGTACCCATGATCCAACCCGGAGAAACCCGATCATTCACGCTAAACTTTGGTATCCACCGGGATGAAGACTCAATACAATCTATCCTAACGGAAATAGACGAACTCCAAAAAAACTCCGGTGTCACCATTAATCGTAAACCACCTGTGACCGAATAAATTTCAAAACGAATTTGCAGTTACATTTTAAATAACATTGAAACTTGCACTGCACTCAGAATTTAAATGATTAAAATTTGCTTTATCCTCCTGCTCTTAACGCTTTCGATTACCCAAGGTGCTGATTGGCCAAATTGGCTTGGAGCAAATGGTGACGGAACCTCTTCCGAGGCAAATTGGAAAAGTGAAATCAATGACCCTACCTGGAAAGCCAGGGTGGGAGTTGGATTCTCCTCTGTTTCCGTGGCCGATGGAAAACTCTACACTATGGGGCATGACGGCAAAAAAACTAACGGAAAAGAAACCGTATTCTGCCTCAATGCCAAAACCGGAAAATCAATCTGGACACATTCCTACCCCGCTCCCTTAGTTGACTACTTACATGAAGGAGGTCCCTGCTCCACTCCCACTGTGGATGAATCAACCGTCTATGCTGTAAGCAAGCACGGTCTTCTCCACGCTTACCAAGCGAAAGATGGGGAAATAATCTGGAAAAAAGACATGATGAAAGAAGCCGGAATGAAACGCCCACCGGAATGGGGCTTCGCTGCATCCCCCTTTGTACTGGGTGACCAACTTATAATTGAGGCTGGAGCCACTTACTCACTCAATAAAAACACCGGTAAAATCAATTGGAAAAGTAAGGACTACCGCCCCGCTTATGGTACTCCAACCCTTTTTCAACCCAACGGCAAATCTATCATCGCAGTCATCAAAACTGATGGACTCATTCTACTCGACCCAAAAAATGGAAGTACAATTGCCTTCGAAAAATGGGAAACGAGTTATCGCACCAATGCATCCACTCCTATTATCCAAGGGGATAAACTTTTTATCTCCACAGGATACCGACGCGGATGCGCCCTTTTCCAATGGAAAGATGGAAAGCTTCAAAAACTCTACGAAAACAAAGTGCTATCCACTCATATGAACCATGCCATCCTCGTCGACGATTTCCTCTACGGGTTTGACGGAAATGTTCACATGGCAGGAAAAAAAGACTTTGTTTGTATGGAACTTCTCACAGGTAAGGAACAATGGCGCGTTTCTGACCGCGGTCTTATGGTCGGTTCGCTGCTAGTGGCAGGAGACCGTATGATCGTGCTCGGTCAACGGGGTGAACTAGTCTACGCCAAGGTAAACCCTTACAAATTTGAAGTACATACTCGGGATCAGGCAATTGGTGGAAAGTGCTGGACTATGCCCGTACTTTCGAATGGATATCTTTATTTAAGAAATGCCCGAGGCGATCTCCTTTGCCTAGATCTTCGAATTTAAATTAAAAGTGATATTTTAATCTTCTTACGATCAATGTATTCAAGAGGATAAATCTAACATACTGTACTATACCTTGACCTTTGGTCTCAAATTGTAGACAATTGAATATCACGAGTGAACATTAATTACATAAAGTTATTATTACTTTTATTCATATTAGTAATGAATAATTTATGCACTGCTGAATCCTATATCTTTACCAATGCCAGTGCGACTGGGGAAAACGGTCCAACGCAAAATCAGATAAACTCTGAGTATACAGGAACAAATCTCGCTAATAGCGTCACAATTAATTCGCAGGGAATCCAGGAATGGGTGGTTCCAGCCAGCGGAACTTATGAAATTGAAGTTTGGGGTGCCCAGGGAGGCTCCGGTGGTTGGTATAGCAATTCAAGTTACTCGAGTATTGGAGGGCTTGGGGGATATGCAAAAGGCTCAGTAACCCTTTCTGCTGGTACAACTGTCTATATACATGTTGGGCAGCAAGGTGAAGGATACACATCGAGCAATATTAAAATGACGGATTCTCCGGGAATTCGAGCAGGTGGATGGAATGGTGGGGGTGGTAATTCGAAAAGTTCGGCACCCGGAACAGGTGGTGGGGGTGCATCAGATGTTAGAGTTGGAGGTACCGGATTAAATAACCGGATAATCGTAGCTGGAGGTGGAGGCGGAGGCGGCAACTCAGGATCGAATACTCAGCTAAGCAATGGAGGTAATGGCGGCGGACTTACAGCAACTACCTTGGCTGCCTCCACCCAGTTTTCAAATCGTACTCCCGGAAGTGGTGCCACACAAAATTCTGGCAACGCTCTAGGTATTGGAGCCACTGCAAGCCATAACTTATCAGGGGGGGGTGGCGGCGGTTATTACGGTGGGGGTGCGGGTGATAACAGCACTGGTGGAGGTGGGGGATCATCCTATCTCGGAGGAGTTTCAAATGGAACTACACAGAGTGGTATCCGTTCCGGACACGGCAAAATAGTTATCACCATGACTCAGCCCTCAACTTTTAACGGCAGTTTCAATTGGGCAAACCATGCGGGGGGGAGTAACCGTACGGAAGCTTTTTCCGTAGATATTTTCAATGATGGCAGTTCCCTGATCAGCGGAATGTTCTTTGGTACAGCCAATTTTGGAAATTCGATCAGCCTTTCCTCCAACAGCGATGCGGATGGATTTACAGCCAAGATGAATGCGGATGGAACTTTTGCTTGGGCCACAAAAGTAGGGTGCACGAGTTCATGCCGAGTAGTGGATGTAGCAGTTTTGGCTGACGGTAGCTCTATCATAACAGGTCATTGGAATGGCACAGCCAGTTTTGGAAGTACCTCACTCACCTCCAACCCAACGAATTACAACGATGTCTTCGTAGCCAAACTAGATGCGAATGGTAACTTCGTCTGGGTAAAACAAGTCGGAGGGACAGCCAGCGATGAGGCAGCGGGCATAGCAGTCTTCGGCGATGGGAGCTCTGTGGTAACCGGGGGTTTTTCCGGTACGGTTAATTTTGGAGTTACGACCCTTACTTCAACTAATCATCTTCGAGAGATTTTCGTCGCCAAACTTGATTCAAATGGAAACTATGTATGGGCATCAAAGGCAGGTGGTGCGGGTCATGATAATGTTCGTGATCTAACCACGATTGCGGACGGAAGTATCATTATAACGGGCGATTATGCATCAACCGCAAACTTTGGTAGCTTCTCACTCGATGAATTCGGCGGCATCAGCGCTTTCGTCGCCAAATTGGATGCAAATGGTAGCTTCCTATGGGCCACGAAAGCGGGCGAGAACCAATGTTGTAGCTCCGTTAACGCCTCCGGATTTGGAGTCGAAGCTTCTGTCGATGGCAGTTCCATTATTGCAACCGGATATTTCGAAGGAGAATGTAACTTCGGAGACCAGATCCGAACAAGTTCGGGTTCCCATGACATTTTCGTTACCAAGATCGACTCATCGGGAAACTATGTTTGGGTGGTTAGGGCTGGAGGTACCAGCTCCGACATTGGAAGAAGCGCCACTTTACTCAGCGACGGGAGTTCTTTGATTACCGGACAGTTCCAAGGGACAGCATTATTCGGTAACTACACGCTCAGCAGCTCTGGTTCGAATGATGTATTTGTTGCCAAACTTGATGCAAACGCCACTCTCCTATGGATTCTGAAAGCAGGTGGTTCCAGTTCGGATTACCCTATGAAAATCGCTTCAAATGATAGTAATGAAGTCATCGCTGCCGGTATCTTCAATCAGACTGCCACTTTTGGAAACACCGATTTGACCAGTTTGGGCAGTCTCGAAGCCTTCGCCGTTTCGATCCAAGCACAGAGTAAGCAGTCTCCGGTAATCACCCAGGGAGACGGCCCTTTGGCCAAAACCATCGACGAAGACACGATCGTAACCTGGACGGCGAGCGAACTCAATGCCACTGATTCCGATACCAACGCTTCCTCTCTTGCCTGGAGCCTCCTTACTTCTCCTTCAAACGGAACCGCAACCGTGGACGGAAACGGATCATCTCCCTACACCCTATCCTATCAACCTAATGCGAATTATCACGGTTCGGATTCCTTCTCCTTTCAGGTCAGTGATGGGGAAAACAATGATTCCATTACCATCAACTTGACCATCAACCCGATCGATGATGCCACCAGTGTATCAGGGGACACCCAGGCATCGATAGCCGAGGACTCCTCTGCATCCGGGGATCTCAACGCCACCGATGCAGATGGTCTGACCGACGGATCCTATTTCTCAGTCTCCACCGCTCCCACTAACGGATCCGCATCCATTGATCCGGTGGACGGAAACTGGACCTACTCTCCCAACCCCAACTTCTTCGGTTCCGATTCCTTCGTGGTCTCCATAACCGATGATCTAGCTAATTCATCAACCCAATCGATCTCCCTAACCGTTTCCTCTGTTAATGATTTACCCATTCTATCCGGAGACTTTAACGCCACACTACCTGAAGACGGCAACGCCAGTGGGGATATTAATGCTACCGATCTGGACGGACTTACGGATGGTTCGTACTTTGCTATCTCTTCCAATCCATCTAATGGTTCTGCCACGATCGATCAACAAACCGGATCTTGGTCATACACTCCACAGGCAAACTTTTTTGGTTCCGACTCTTTTTCTGTCTCCATTACCGATGACCTCAATAATTCATCAACCCAATCAATCTCGCTAATCGTTTCCTCTGTTAATGATTTACCCTATAACTTAAAATTAAGTAATAACCAATTACTCGAAAATTTACCTCCTAATACATTGGTTGGAGTCCTGAGTGCTGAGGATATAGAATCTAACCAATCGATTAGTTTTTCGACTACTGATGGTAGTGGTGACAAACATAACCAGCTTTTCAACATTGACAGCAACAGGACTCTGAGAACTACCTCAATTCTTGACTTTGAAAGTAATCAAACTTTACAAATCAGGATAAAAGCAATTGATGTGGACGGTGGTGGAGTTGTAAAAATATTTGAAATTAATTTGCTCAATATTGTTGAAGACTTTGAT
>MDTB01215431.1_pt1 | contig 15683 bp, 9 predicted proteins | sample 811161 | NCBI WGS metagenome assembly MDTB01 (sample SAMN05326650, study PRJNA326480) | marine metagenome | isolation source: seawater | place: Mediterranean Sea | collected 2009 | reverse complement strand
TGTGTTTGTGACATATTGTTTGTCCTTCCTTATCGTACGATGTTATTAGTTAACATAACTGTAATTAAAGCATGTAAGAAGTGGTTTTGTCAAGTAAAATTTAAACTATTATTTCCACGTCATTGGCATAGTTGGTAAAACCGTTTTCTTTAACCACTTTCAATACGCTGTTCACTCTGCTTACCAATTCGTCCTTGTGAGATATCAGGAATATGTTCTTTTTCTGTGTCCTGCTCATGTCTTTCAGCACTGCCATTGAACTCTCAACGCCAGATATGTCCATGCCTGCGTCCACTAGTTCGTCTATAAACAACAAGTTGATCTGTTGATACAATGACTCCCACACATCTCTGAATGCCCAACTCAAACTTAATATTAATCTGTTTCGTTCACCTCTACTTAAATTATCAAAATCCAGTTCTCTGCCCAACTCTTCAATACGCACTGTGAGATCAGATTGGAATACAACTGTATGCGGAAGTTTGACCTTGCCTAAAAAATACGCAAGTCTTTGGTTTAAGAAAGTCAAGTTCTGTTCAATAATTCTTGTTCTTATGAATGAGTCTTTCGCAGTCAATAATTTGTACAGGAATTCTTGGTGCCTGTACAAGTCTTCCATTTCGTTCACTTGTGTGTAATCAATTTTTTGTATGGCCTTTTTAGTTAATTCTTCAATTTGTTCTGCATACGGATCTTGTTTTTTCTCAGTTTGTTCAAGTTGTCTGCTGAGGTCTTTTAGTGAGCCTTTGTGATTGTACGCTTCTTCCATGGAATCATAATAGGTATCTGGCGTCTGTCCGAGGTCACCGATGTCGTCTATACCTTGTTGTATTTTCTCTAGATCAGTCCGTAATTTATCGACATCTGTTTTACTTTCTGTCAGTGTCGTTGTAAGTTTTTCGTGTAACAATTTATATTTGTCATCGTGTAGTGTTTGTTCACATGTTGGACATTTTGCCTGCTGTGCATATTCTAAGTCATTCTCTGTTTTGGTTACATTTGCTTCTGCTTTTGTAAAACTATCTTCGTGATATGCTTTTTCCTTGTTTAAACTTAACAGTTTCAAGTAATTCTCATTGTGCTTTTGTAGTCTTTTGTGTGCTTCTAGTTCTTTTTTAATATCAACTTTTTCTAGTTCTTGCACTGCGTCAGCAAACTTTGATATGTCTCCGTTCTTTTGTGTTTGCCAAGCACTGCTCCTCAGTTTTAAACTTTCAATAGATTCTTGTATTTTTTCGTTAGCCGCCATTTTTGAATCTATTTTGACTTTTTCTTCTGTGACTTCTGTTTTTGTTATCCTCATTTTTTCTTTGAGCAAGTCTGCTTTTTGCGACAGCAAAGTTATACCAAGCAACTGTTCTATTATCTCTCTTTGTTCTGCTTGTTTGGTTGCTAAAAAAGGGATAGTATAAGTGTTAAGTGCAATAATATTCTTGAACATGGCCAGCGTCATACCAACCAGTTTGTTTATTTCCTGCTGTGTTTCCTTGTTCTCACCTTGCGCCTCATTATCGTCTGTGTTTTGCTCAATGTCGTTCGCATAAAATTTAAATATTCCAGGCTTCCTTCCTCTCTCGATGGTGTACTCCACATTGTTTTTGACAAACTTTACACTCACCAACATACCTTTTTCGTTGGTTTTATTAACAAGATTATCTCTCCTGATATTTGTGAGTGCTTCACCATAGAACACATACGAAAGTGCATTTATGATTGTTGTCTTACCAGTACCGTTCCTAGCACCTGCGTCATCACCCCCGAGGTCTAGGTTTTCACCTATAACTAAAACTAAATTTTTATTAGCAAAGTTTATACTCTGTGTAGCATTACCCACACTCATGAAGTTTTTAACTGTCAGTTCTTTAATTGTTAACATCTAAATCATTATAGATTGCCGTTAATATGTTCTTGTCATATGTCTCGGAATCTACTCCTTGTAGTTGTGAAATTACTATTTGGTCTACACTGTCAAATTTTTGAACTTCGACAGTTGGTTGCTGTGCTTGATCAAGTTGTTCTGGTATCAACTGTAATTCTCTTAATTTATATTTTTCAATAAAAGTTTCTCTTATAAAGTTTGCCTCTTCGTAACTTATTTTTATATCAAGTGTAACTCTCACATACATTTTTGGTTTGAGAACCTTTTCAGGATCTGCAAGTAGTTCGCTTATTTTTATTGTCCTGTACCTTGGCATGTCGGGCCAGTTAATATACTTTGGTTTTCCTCCCATCTCTATGATCATCATGCCTCTTTCGTCATCCCATGCGTCTGCGTAGTTGTGTGGAAATGCGTTGCCCATGTAAGTTACATTTTTCTGCACTTGTCTTTTATGGAAGTGTCCTGAGAACACTTGTCCGCAATTTTCAAAGTGTTCTGCTTTTATTCCTCCCACGTCCGGCATTTCTACCATTGCATTCATTTTAAAATACGGGATTTCAAAGTGTCCAAACACGTATTGCTGTTTCATCTTTTCAATTCTTTTCCATTCGTCGCCTACTATCCATGGGATAATTGCTACGTCGTCTTCTACTATCCATTCATTTACGAGATGTATGTTTGGTATGTTTCTGATGTATTCCATTGAATTAATCTCTCTTTTTTCTCTATAAAATAAATCATGGTTACCCATCATCACATATACTTTTTCAAATGCCGCACCTAACCTCTCCATGTTGGAAACTGTGTAGTTCATTGTGGAAACATTAGTAGCAGATCTTTGATGATGCCAATCTCCGAGAAATATACAAGTCTCGCAACCGTGTGCTTTGGCCTGCTCGATAAACCAATATATGAATGCCTCACAGTCATCGTTGTGTACACGACTGTTGCCTTTCATTCCAAAGTGTATGTCAGTAAAACAAGCGACTTTTTTAAAAAACATTTGTTACCATCTTTTTTTAACAGTTGGTTTGTGACCGGTTATATCTATTTTTTTGTAGCCAACATCATCGAAATCATCACTTTCTAATGTGCCTGCCTTTTTAAATTTTTTGTTAAGTTTTTTTATTCCAGTTTTGTTCACAATTTTTACGTCACCATGCACATTGGCCATTTTCTTTTTATATGCAACTGTGTTTCTTTCGTTCTCTCCTTGTCGTGTAAACGATGGCATCATGTTGTTGAATTCTAAAAGGTCATCTCTTATCGCTTGATTTTTCTTCTCAATATTCAGTATTCTAGTAAAACTATTTGTTATTGCGGCAGTATAGTATGCAAAAGGATTTTCTGATTTTGATTCATCAAACTGCAATCCAATCTGAGACAACTGCATCAACGCCTGCGATTGCATCTCGTCGTTGTAGGTGTAACCTCTCCAGTTGGCCCTTGTGCCGTATCTCTCACACAATTTCATAAACATCATTGCAAGACTGTTTGTAATTTTTCCATGTTCACAATTAAAGTTTCCATTTGCCATACCACCAACCCAGTGTGATTTTCCAACACATCGTAACTTGCCTTTTTTGTCAAGTTTGTAATGTTGAAATGGTGGAAAGTTCACTTTGCTGTGATGATCCGCAGTGCTCTTTGGATTTTTCTTACGAGTGCTGTCCATGGGTATATGATCATAACTCATTACTCTAAATACAAGATCTGTTTTTTCAATTTTTCTTGTGCTGACAGTGTAGTCAGACAGTTTAATTTTTCTAAGTCCTGAGTCTTTGGCCTGTTGCCACGCTTCCTGTGTCAGCCTCTTGGATTGATTTTTCCTAGCCTGTGCAATGGCGTTGGCATTTATTTTTTTTAGATTAGGCACAATTACGTCATACTGTGCATCTTCTGGCGTGACGTATGAACAATATGTGTTTTTACTGGCGTGTATTTGTGCCAGCAGATCTCGGTTGTTTAGGTACTTCACTCGTTTCATAATTATCTTTCATTAAAGTTAAGTGACCACAAACAGGTCTGTTGGATGGTGCCGTAAGGGGAATTAAATACGCCTATAATTGTGCCTATAAATATGTTTAAAGTATACAAAATTTAACAAAGGAAAGCAACCATAAAATGGCAAGAGGAATAGGAGACGTAATCAAGGATGTGGGAGTTGGTATTTTTAACCGTACTCTTGGTAGATTACGTGGAGCAGGAATAAGTGGGGAAAACAGACTTAGATCGGCAACTGCTAAATGGTCAGGACGTGCTGAAAAAAACGACTGGCGTGTAAAATTACAGGTACCGAGCAGTTCCCCTCTTCTAGACTTTTATTTCAGTGATAACGAACTACTGGCGCCATTGCGAGAAGGCAGGGGATTCTTCTGGCCGTTGACACCGGTGATGCAGATACAACACGTGGCAAATTACGATACCTTGACACAGACACACAGCAACTATCCTCACTATGCATACCAAAGTTCGGCCATTGACGCATTCAACATACTAGGTGAGTTTCCTGTACAGAATTCCGACGATGCCAAGTACTGGATCGCTGTGGTAAATTTTTTAAGAGTGTCGACAAAGATGTTTTTTGGCGCAGATCAAAGAAACAAAGGTAATCCTCCACCGGTATTACACTTGTCTGGGTATGGGGATCACATGTTTAACAAAGTGCCTGTGGTGATTCAGAACTTCACAGTTGAACTTAGACAGAACATAGATTATATTTCTACTAAACAAGGAAACACCCAGGACAGTCAAAACAACATCGGCATTCCAAGAAAATTTTTCAATTGGGATTTCCAGAAGTTTTTAAAAGGTGATTCAGGAAATGAAGATAGCAATTATCAATCATGGGCGCCTAGTTTATCAAACATCACTTGTATAGTGCAACCAATATACTCGAGGGATTCTGTCAAGAACTTTGACATGAACAAATTTGCTAGAGGCGAGTTGAACGGTAAAGGCAGGGACGAGATAGGATTCATTTAATGGCCGAATATTCGAACACATCACCGTACTTTAGCACAGGTTCTACTGCTGATTACCTGGACATTTTAAATCCAAGATCTATCACCGCTGAACCAGACGATCAATCATACACGGTTGAACGTACATACGCATTCAGGCCTGATCTTCTTTCTTACGATTTATATGGCACGCCAAGACTATGGTGGGTGTTTGCTCAAAGGAATCCAAATCAGATAGAAGATCCAATTTATGATTTCAAACCCGGAGTAACGATACAGTTGCCTAAAAAGGAAAACATTCTTAAAGACCTTGGAGTATAACCATGCCCGGTCCAATTAGAACTTCAAAAAACGGTAAACAACTCGGTCCGAACGCGACCAAAAATCAAACCGAAGGTTATTGGAACAACCGTAACGCCTATTCGGCTAGGCATGATCTAAGTAATCTACCAAATAAAAAACAGAGAAGTCGTGCTCCAGGATATGGAGAGATCAAAAAACAACGGGAACTGGAGAAAAAGGGCACAGTAAGGAATGTTGACAAACAGTCAAGCACTCGAACAAACCAAGGACAGTCACGTAGGTCGGAGAGGCCCAACAGTGACCTCGGAGCGAAAAAAACTACAAAAGTTGTAACAAACATATCTGATCCAAATCAACTTTTTGAGTATGCCAGTTACAATTATCTATTCACTTTATCTTGCCTAAGCAACGAGGACTTGGTTGATAGTACAACACTCTTAGACTCTGCACCACATGATATAATTGTGCAAAGTGCAGGAATGGGTGGTGACGCCAATGAGACTTTTGTTCCTGGCGTGAATTTTGGTGCAAACGCTAAAAAAACTCTAAAAGAAAATCCTAATGTGCTGAAGGCCCTCAAGAATTCTAAAGAAACATTACGTAAGGCCAGGGATCTTTATATTACGAACGTTAACATGACAGCGGTAAACGGTTTAAATTCTACACGAGCATTCACAAGTGTTTCAAAAATTAACATGCAGATTAATGAACCTTTTGGAATTACACTGGTTGAAAGACTGAGAGCAGGTGCCGCCAACGTTGGGTATCTTGATCATCTAGATGCACCCTACCTGCTAACACTAGAATTCAAAGGGTTTGACGAGAACAGTAGACCCATTGATAAAGGCAAGACAACAAAAAGAGTGTTTCCGATTAGGATTACAAATCTTGATATTGAAGTGATCGCCGGAGCAACACAATACAATTTACAGGCCATACCGTGGAATGAATTTGCCTATGTTGACAGATTTGCAAAGGTGCGGACAGCAGGAACAGTATCGACCTCAGGCAGGACACTGGGAGAAATGGTCGAGGCTTTAGAAGACCTGCTCAACAAACAGAACAATGACGAAAAGGACAAAAACCTAGTTGGCATACCGGACCAGTATGAGATTACGGTTACAGATGAGCAAATGGCCGCACAACAGGTTAACAACACAAACTACGAACAAACAGGAATGGGTGCCGCCGACTATACAGGAGCGGACTTTGGTTTTGAATCCACAGCCAACCCCGAGGCAGAGATGACCGAACATTTGAAAATTAGGAAAGGAATGTATATTCCCAAAGTCCTACAAGAAATGCTTACAGGACTGCCAAATTTCCAAGACAAAAATTTTAAATTGTGGGAAGAAAAGGTTAGAACAAAATTGTCTGTCTATGGCAATAAAGGATTTACAGGAGATGGTGATCAAGCACTTTATGAGCGAATACAGAAAGATGCCCTCAAAGATGCAAAGGACAGAGAGTTTTTCTTTCCCTATTTCCAGATAAGAAGTGCGGTTCAAGTCTTGCCTGAATTTGACGAGATCAGGGGAACCAATGTTAAGAAAATACATTTCTTCATAGAACCTCTTTTGGTCCATGCTTACAGCCTATCGATACCAGGGGTGGCGACAGGTGACGCCATGAAAAACTTTGTGCATAAAACCTACAACTATGTTTTTACTGGAGAAAACTTAGATATACTAGACCTAAACATCAAGTATCGTGTTGCGTACTTCACTTCGTCATTGAAGAAGGAGGGGGACGGACGTGAGCCAGATAATATTGTTGGTATAACCACAAGCAGGGAAGGAACCAATTCGACAGATCATTTCAAAGACGGAGCATTACATTTCAAAAAGGAAGTAACCATTGATTCAACAAGCGATCAAGGAGCACAGCATCAAAAAAGCAAGGAACTAGAACAATTCTTGGATTACATAACCAATCCACAGGCAGATATGGTTAACGTGAGAATGGAAATACTTGGAGATCCTGCGTGGATAAGTCAATCACAAGTGATGCCATATTTTCCAACAAAGGTAGGTAATGGTGTTGGAGATATACAGAAGTACACCGAGTATTGGCGATACGGGGCGGATAAAATTTGGAATAGTGAATTAAGATGTTACAATTCGGAATTTGCCAACCCTATTATTTTATTAAATTTTAGGATGCCTACAGATCTAGATGATAAAACTGGAATATACGAACTTAGATCAGACCAATCCGCAACTTTTTCTGGTCTTTATGGTGTGTCAACGATAGAACACAGTTTTGATGATGGAAGATACACAAACACTTTAAACATGTATAGATTCAATAATCAGAGTCCGTTTGCTTCTTCACCAATGCCTCAGTACAATGTAGTAACAATTGAAGGAAAAACTTTTGTCAAGAGTGCTTCTGAGATGAGCAATTTGTTCGATAAATTTGGCGCCAAACTGCCATTTGTAAATATACAAAGAAAGATAGAAGGATTATTGTCCAACGGTATTAGTAAAATTAAAAAGAGAGCAAGTAAAATTTTTAACAGAGGAATAAAATTTTAATGTCTGATTTAAGCAACTTTTTGAAAGGTGATGCAAGTAATCCTATAGGTCCTGAAAAAAAATGGACAGTTGAGAACGCAGGTCCATTTATAGGTGTTGTAAAAAATAACACAGATCCTACCAAGATGGGTAGGCTCAAAGTTTTGATACCAGATATTGCATTGACACGTGATCCAACACAGGATCAATTAGTAACCTGTGACTACCTTGCACCTTTTTATGGGGCCAAGGCTGTGAAGTATAATGTTCCAGGTTCAACCAAATACGAACACACACAACATTCATATGGAATGTGGATGGTACCACCAGACATCGATACAAAAGTACTTGTAATTTTTGCAGAGGGTAAAATTTCAAAAGGTTTTTGGATTGGTTGTATACAGGAACCCTACACTAATCACATGGTTCCAGGTATTGCCGCCAGCGAAAAGACTTGGGATAAAACAGGAGGTGGACCGGCTGGACAGTTTTCTTCTGATATTGACAAGCAAAAAACATACGGCACCAAAAAGGTACCTGCTGGAGAATTCAATCGGACTCAGGATTTTACATTAAAAGCAAATACATATGACAACCTTGAGAAACCTATCCATCCCTTTGCAGACACACTTGCGGCCCAAGGACTGAGTGCAGATGAGGTAAGAGGCACAACCACGTCTTCTGCTCGAAGAGAAACTCCAAGTCAAGTGTTTGGAATAAGCACCCCGGGTGCAAAAAATACAAACAGCACTCTACAAAACACCGGAACTAAGGAGCAATCTAAAACGGATTACGTTACACGAGAAACAGGACATACTTTCGTAATGGACGACGGAGACGTAGATGGCAAGAATAAACTTACAAGATTAAGGACTGCATCCGGACATCAGTTATTACTGAATGATTCAGAGGGCGTAGTCTATCTAGCAAACGGTTCAGGAAAAGCATTTATCGAGATGGAGGCAGACGGAACAGTAAGTGTATTCAGTGATGAGGGTATAAATGTGAGGACCAAAGGTGAATTTAATCTACATTCTGATACCAATATTAATTTCCACGCAGGCGGTAGTATAAATTATACCGCAGAAGGAAATTTGGCACTCAATGCGGAAAAATATGTCTATGTAATGGGGGAGTCAGGAATACTGAACGCCGCACAAAAAGGATCTGTCAGACATTATGCAAAGGACGGCATCTCCAGTTTTACAGATGGCCCACAACTTCATGGTGCTGGCGGCAGGATTGATCTTGCAGGAAGCCAAGTACATTTTAATTCTGTAAAGGCCCAATCAACTTGGGGACCAAGTTGGCTAGTGCCTGATAATGAGAATGTTGGTATAAAAGAGACTATCGGTGAAATAGATGTCGATTCGGCCCAACCACTGAAAGGCGGAAAACCAAATAAAATAGAATCAAAAACCACCGTGTCTGATTTCGTGACGCATGAACCTTATGAGAGAACAAGTAGCACAGCACTTAAGAAAAAATTAATTAATGACACTTTGAAAGAAATTGATAAACAGAATCCAGATCTAAGTCCTCAAGAAAGAAAAAGTTTAAAAAGTCAGTTGAAGTCTACGAAAAGTATTGATGCCATCTCTAGTAAAATAAAATCAGTTGCATCATTAAACAAAAACTTTAAATTCCCGTCAGCATCGATAAAAAACCTTCAATCCCAAGCAAAGGGTATTAAAAGTAAAATAGAAAGCAGGGCAGTAAGTTTTGTAAAAGGTAAAATAGCAAAAGGAATAAGTCAACTAAAAAGCAAGTTTAGGTTCTTTTAGTAAATATAATATATGGCGTACGGAGACGGATCAGGATCAACACAAAATTTAAGTAACGGATCGGTTACTTTCAAAGGTTTTTCATCTAGGGCAGAAAGGCAGAACTTTAAGGTTTATGATTTTGAGTGTGCTAAACAGGACCTAATAAACCGCTTGTCTGTACGTAAGGGCGAGAGGGTTGAAAATCCTGAATTTGGCACAATTATCTACGATGCAATATTCGAGCCTTTCACAGATGATCTAAAAGATGCTATTTTAGAGGATATCACAGCGAATTTGAACGCTGACCCTAGATTGAGTACAGAAGCAATCAATGTGCAAGAAGTTGATCATGGTATAGCAATACAGGCCACAATTACCTATGTGCCACTTAATATCACGGAGAAACTGGCGTTTAACTTCGATGAAAATTCATTACTACGCCTATCTTAATATACGCAGATAATTTAGTATATAAATATCCATACAAACAGTATGGCTACCACAGAACGACAGAACAGATTATTAGTTGCCGAGGATTGGCGTAAGATTTATCAGGCTTTCCAACAGGCAGATTTCAAAAGTTACGACTTTGAAACACTACGTAGAACAATGGTTGCATACCTGCGTGAAAATTACCCAGATGACTTTAACGATTTTGTAGAGAGTTCGGAATATGTAGCCTTGATAGATTTGATCGCCTATGTAGCACAGGCACTTTCTTTCAGAGTTGACTTGAATGCTAGAGAAAACTTTTTGGAGACTGCGGAAAGAAGAAATTCAGTCTTAAGACTAGCACGTTTGATAAACTACAATCCTAAAAGAAATAAACCAGCAACTGGACTTTTAAAAATTGATTCTATTTCAACAACACAAAACGTATTAGATAGCACAGGTACAGACCTCGCAAACAGAACAGTGATATGGAATGACTCAGCAAATTCAAGTTATAGAGATCAATTTACTGCAATAATTAATGCCGCGAACGCGACAGGACAACTTTTTGGGTCACCAAGAGACACAGGAAGGATAGGTGGTATTACAACAGAAATTTATACACTTGCATCTAATCAAACTGATCTTCCAATTTTTACTTTTACATCGTCGGTTGGTGGTACGCCACGTAAATTTGAGATTGTTCCATCTGCAATAACAGGATCAGAGTCAATTTATGAGGCTTCCCCGATACCAGGAACAGGCTTGACATATGCTTATAGATCAGATGGCGCAGGTGACAGTTCAAACAACACAGGTTTTTTCTTCTTGTTTAAACAAGGAACGTTATCAAATTTAGAATTCACAGTAGACAATGCTGTAACAAATTATGTGAAAAGCATAGATGCCTCTGACGTAAATGATTCAGACGTGTGGTTATACAGGTTAGATCAATTCGGACAAATCGACCAAGCATGGACTCCTGTACCTTCATTGCAAGGAAACAATGCAATATATAATGCACTTTCCAAGGAAGAAAGAAATATCTATAACGTTGTGACAAAAAATAGCGACGCCATTGATTTGGTATTTGGAGATGGAAACTTTTCTAATTTGCCAATTGGATCTTTTAGAACTTATTACAGAACAAGCGACAACGCCAAGTATGCTATACAACCATCAGATATGACAGGGGTAAGTTTAAGTGTGCCTTACACAGATCAGAATGGTGGCTTACAAACATTAAACATCAGTTTAAGTTTAAAACAGTCCATATACAATGCGGCCGCATCAGAAACAAACGATTCTATCAGGGAAAAGGCGCCACAGGTATATTACTCACAAGACAGAATGATTACTGCTGAAGATTATCAAGTTGTGCCGTTGAGTGCGTCACAAGAAATAATAAAGGTCAGAGCCGCTAATAGATCAGCATCGGGCATATCCAGAGCAAAAGAAATTTTAGATCCCACAGGTGCATACTCTAATGTTAACGTTTTTGCAGAAGACGGAATCTTGTATAGGGAAGAAAATGCAAACACATTTACTTTTACTTTTACAAACAGAAACACAATTTCTAATACACTAGACACTCAAGTCGAGGCAAAACTTAAACAAGCCTACAGTAGGCAATTTTATTACCAAAAGTATGGAACAAAAGATCTCAGTTCATTAAGTGCAACTTGGAACTCCACAACAACGTCCACCAACACTAACACTGGTTATTTCAAAACCGGAGCAGGGCCGTTAACCATTGGACAATTTGCAACTTCGAACATGAAATTTTTGAAGCCAGGGGCCTTAATTAAATTTGTATCGCCAGATACTAGAGAATTTTTAGATAATCTATTAGTAACAGCAGGCACAACAGATGCTGAAGACAGATTATGGGCAAAAGTCGGTGAAATAGTCGGTGATGGAGCAAACAGTGGTGTAGGTAATCTAGACAGCGGAGTAGGTCCAGTGACACTGGCAACTGTTGTACCAGACGGAACTAGTGTATCCACGGTATTTCCAAACTTTACTACTACATTAGGTGCAACCTTGAAGACAGATATTATTGACAGGATTGAAGCATACGAATCCTTTGGTGTGAGATTTAATGCAGACAACGAAGAGTGGAAAGTAATCTCATCAACAAATCTAAGTACAAGTGCGAACTTTTCTCTTACAAACGCAGGAGATACCACAGGCACTAATTTAGATGCAAGTTGGTGGTTCAACTTTGCAACAGACGGAAGCACATATACCGTAACTTACAGAAGTTTGGATTACATTTTTGAATCTGAGTCACAAAATAAATTTCACTATGATGTTGAAGAAAAAATTTATGATTACAAAACAGGAAAAGCAGTAAAAGATAGTGTTAAAGTTTTAAAAACAAATTCAATTGTAAGCACAGGTAACAGTATAGGGTATCCGATCACTTGGCAGGTTGTGGATACAGTAACAGAATCAGACGGATTTCAGGATAACAGGAAAGTTAAGGTTGGGTTCTATGACGACGATGATGACGGTGTTGTGGATAATCCAGACATATATGATATCATCGTTGAGCCAGACACAAGTCAATCTTTGAAATATGTATTCTTTGAAGCATATCTTTCTTACAATAATGTTTCTAGATATAGGCCTTACGCCGCATCAAATTTCATTGTTACACAAAATGAAACTGATATAAATTTTAATACCACTACCTACACAGATGGCCAATTGTTCTACTTTTTTGATAGTGATGAAGATGTAATTAAAAAATACAGCACAAGCACTAACAGTTTAACTACAACTACAGATTATATTGCAAAAAGAGGGAGAAGCAATATATCATTCCAGTATCAACACAATGCTGGACAAGAAACTAGGATTGATCCTTCTGTTTCAAACATAATAGATGTCTACCTTTTAGAGAGAACTTATGATAATTTGTTTAGGATCTGGTTGCAAGACGGAGGCACAAAACCCACAGCCAGTACTTCCGATCAATTAAGAATTGCGTATTCCGGAACATTGAACCCAAGGAAATCACTTTCAGATCAAATAATTTATCATCCTGTAAAATATAAAATACTTTTCGGATCTGGTGCAGATGAGCAACTTCAAGCAACATTTAAGGTAGTGAAAAATACAAAAACTAATGTAAGTGACGCTGTGATTAAAACTAGGGTGATACAAGCAATCAACGAATTCTTTGCTTTAGACAACTGGGATTTTGGCGATACTTTTTATTTTACAGAACTAGCAACATACATACACAATCAACTAGCACCTGATGTTTTATCTGTTGTAATAGTTCCCAATCAATCAGGACAAGTATTTGGTTCTTTATTCCAAATAGAATCAGCAGGAGACGAAATTTTTATTAGTGGGGCCACCGTTAATGATGTTTCATTGATAAGTGCTTTAGGGGCCAACCAGTTACTGACCTCAGGCACTGTTGTTACATCAGCAAACACGACAACTACATCAAGTAGCACATCAGGATCAGCAGTGTCAGGCTCTACTACATCAGGTTCCAGTTCATCAACTGGCAGTAGTGGGGCAGGATACTAATGGCTGATAGAGAAACAGATTCACAATCAAACAATTATGTTTATTCTCAAGACGGAGGAAAAACAGAAATCAGAAGAACGGTTCAACATCTTCCAGGTTTTTATAGGACTGATTCCAATACAAGGTTTTTAGGAAGCACATTAGACCAATTGGTCCAGAAAGGTTCACTGGAGAGGCTAGATGGATTTATTGGAAGACAAGATGCTTACACAAGAAAAACCACTGATACCTACCTACCAGCGACAAGCACTGATAGATATCGTTATCAATTAGAGCCAGCAGTAACATACACAGACAAAGACACAACTTCTATCAATCCAGAAGATCAAGTAAAGTTCACAGGAACTTACGATGACTTTATAAACCAAATAAAATATTTTGGCGGAAAGGTAGACAACCATGACAGATTGACTAAAGAAGTCGTCTATTCATGGAACCCTGCCGTTGACCTCGACAAACTTGTAAATTACAGAGAATATTATTGGATGCCCAATGGTCCTAATGCAATTGAAATAGATTCCGTTGGCCCAAATGCCACAGTGGAAATTGATGTGACAAACCTAGCCAAAGGGGCATATAATTTTAGTAATAAGTCAGGCGTCAATAATCCAATTCTAACACTTTATAGAGGCAACACATACAAGTTCAATATAGATGCAAAAGGGCATCCGTTTTGGATTATGACAGAACCGTACAGGAGTATGGTTGCTCAAGATGGATCGACGTCTACATTATACACCACTGGAGTTACAAACGACGGTACGGATTATGGGACGGTTACTTTCACAGTGCCGACAACAGCGCCAGACACTTTGTATTACCAGTGTGGAAATCATGATGCGATGTATGGCATTTTACAAATTAGAACAATAACGGATACAAAAAAAATTGATCCTGAAAATGATATAGTAGGTACTAAAAATTATTCCTTAAGGACACTTGATCTGTCGAACGGAATGAAAATTAAATTTAAAAAAAGTTTAGTAGATACAGCATATCAAGAGAAAGAATATTATGTCGAGGGCGTAGGTGAAAAAATTACAATCACAGACATTGAAAATTTAATCACGCCTGAGGATTATGCCACAGAGTCCTCTGTGCCTTTTGACACAACAGTATATGATTCAAGACCATATGCAAAAGCATTTTTTAGGCCTGAGGAACAGGATTACATCACAATTAAGAGAGATTCACTAGATCTTAATGCATGGAGTAGATACAACAGATGGTTCCATAGAGATGTCATCGAAAAGACAGCGGAACATTTAGGATTTACACCTAATCTAGACGAAACTGACAGAGCAAAACGTCCAATCATCGAATTTGATTCGGGCCTACATTTATATAACCATGGATCAACTGCAAAAAAATCCATCACTCTGTTTGACACAGTAACAACAGATGCGTTCTCGACAGTGGTTAACCAAAGTGGTTACATAGTAGACGGTATACCGCTGGCAGACGGAATGAGGATAGTTTTTTCAGCAGAAACTGATGCTACTGTGAAAAATAAAGTTTACAAAGTTAATTTTGTTCATGCCGCGGATGACAGCACATTTGCATCTGCAACTGTAGATTCAACGGCAGTGATCGCCTTGACAGAAGACACAGATGCCGAGGCAATAGATAAGGAATCTGTTTTTGTAGAGTTAGGTACAGTGAACCAAGGAAACACTTTTTACTGGGACCAAAGCACAACAAGTTGGCTAACTGGGCAAACAAAAACTAGTGTTAACCAACAACCGTTGTTCGATTTATTTGACAACAATCATGTATCTTTTTCTGATGCAACAACATATCCAAGCACAGATTTTGCAGGCGCAAAAGTTTTAGAATTTTCTATTTCTGATTCCGCAACTGAAGACACTGTGCTAGGACTAAAAGTAAAATATGCAACTATTAACAATGTCGGTGATATTGTGTTTGAATCTGACCATGCAGGCGGAAGTTTCACTTACAGTTCTGGTAATGAAACAGTTACTAAAAAACTTGCACAAGGTCATCTACATTATACAACCAGTGCTTCTTCGCATAATAACAAAGGTCCATGGATAAAAAGATTAAATGAAAGCAAACAAAGAGTCATTAGAACATTTATTGTTGATGCCACAGAAAAACAATTCTTTGGTATAGATTTTTTTAAAAACAGTGCAAGTTTGACAGATCTTGATGTGTCTGTGAAAGTAAATGGTGAACGTAAAACTCTTAACACAGATTACACGTTAGTAAATGGAACCACAAATAAATTTGTAAAATTTGTTAATGATCTAAATGT
>MDTB01234388.1_pt1 | contig 15684 bp, 17 predicted proteins | sample 811161 | NCBI WGS metagenome assembly MDTB01 (sample SAMN05326650, study PRJNA326480) | marine metagenome | isolation source: seawater | place: Mediterranean Sea | collected 2009 | reverse complement strand
TTAAGAAAAACTCAAAATATTCAAAAAAAATTATTCAAGCCGCGTCTTAATAATTATTGTAATTATTAAGACATCACCTTAAAAGAGGAGGTGTATTAATTATGGATGTAAAAAAAAGAGCTAAAATTATTACCGATTGGATAAACAATTATTGTGAGACTACATCATTTAGTCCAAAAGCTTTAGTTGTAGGTATTTCAGGCGGTATAGACTCCTCAGTAGTTAGTACGCTATGTGCAAACACAGGACGAAAAACAATTGTGTTAACAATGCCAATCAAACAAATAAAATCCCAACATGATTTAAGCTTGGAACATGCAAAGTGGTTGAAAGATAAGTTTAAAAATGTTGAACATTACTTAATCGAAATGGATAAAATATTTGGATCCTTTTCTCAGGTTTTAAATAATTTTGAAAACGAGCATGGATTTGCAAATTCACGAGCCAGATTAAGAATGGCAACTCTATACCAGGTAGCAGCAGCTAATTCTGGTATTGTAGTCGGAACAGGGAATAAAGTAGAGGATTTTGGCGTTGGCTTTTATACTAAATATGGTGATGGGGGAGTAGATATATCCCCAATAGCTGATTGTACAAAAACTCAAGTTTGGGAATTAGGTAAATATCTTGAAGTTTCAGAAAAGATTATAAATTCTCAACCCACCGATGGTTTGTGGGATGACGGTAGAAATGATGTCCAGCAATTAGGAATGAGTTATGAAGATCTAGAAAAAGCTATGGATAATAAAAATGATCCAAATTATCAAAAATATTTAAAGATAAGAGAAAAAAATTTACACAAAATGAATCCTATACCAGTTTGCAAATTTAATGAATAATTTACATTTAACAAATTCACTCACAAATAAAAAAGAGATTTTTAATCCTATAAACAAAGAAAAGGTTTCTTTATATGCTTGTGGTCCGACTGTTTATGACAGTCCCCATGTTGGGAATGCTCGTGCCCTAGTAGTATTTGATGTTCTTTTTAGAATTTTAATAGAACTTTATGGAAAAAAAAAAGTTACATACATAAGAAATATAACAGATATCGATGATAAAATTATAGAAGCATCGAACAACAAAAAAATTGCTATTTCAGATTTAACAAATTTAGTTACGAAAAAATTTCACAACGATTGTGAAAATTTGTTTTGCCTAAGACCTACCGCAGAGCCAAAAGCGACTGATAATGTTGATGGTATGATTAAAATGGTAGAAAAGTTAATAAATAAAAAAGCTGCGTACGAAAATGATGGTCATGTATATTTTTCGGTATCATCATTTAAAAATTATGGGAAACTTTCAAATAAAAATACTGATGATCTTAAAGCAGGTGCTAGAGTTGAAGTGTCAAAATTGAAAAAAGACCCGTTAGATTTCGTTCTTTGGAAACCCTCAAACAGAAATGATCCTGGCTGGGACTCACCGTGGGGGAGGGGTAGACCCGGATGGCATCTAGAGTGTTCAGTTATGAGTGAAAAATATCTGGGTAAGAATTTCGATATACATGGAGGAGGTTTAGATTTAATTTTTCCTCATCATGAAAACGAAATTGCACAATCATGTGTCCACAATGGAACAGATAAATTTGCAAACTACTGGGTGCATAACGGTTTTGTTACGATGAATAAAGAAAAAATGTCGAAGTCAATTGGAAATATAACAACAATTGAGGATGCAACAAAAAAATATTCAGGCCAAGTGGTTCGATTATCACTCCTTAGCGCACAATATAAACAACCATTAGATTGGAACAATGAATTATTAATAGAACAATCAAAAACTATTGATAAATGGTATTCAATGTATTCGGATGATTTAAGTGAGCAAAATCCTGATTGTTTTAAAGATTTACTTGATGATTTGAATACACCGCTTTACATCTCAAAACTACATGAGCTTTTTCAAAAATCTCAAAATGGCGATAACGAGAAAAAAAAAGAATTTAATAAAGCATGTAGATTAATTGGCTTATTTAATGAGCGTGCTGAAGATAGAACCAAATTTAAAAAAAGTAAAATTAAAATTTCTAAAGAAAATGTTTTAAATAAAATTCAAGATCGTGAAAAAGCAAAAAAAAATGGAAATTATAAACTCGCTGACCAAATTAGAGATGAGTTAAATAAAGAAGGTATTGATATTAAGGACGAAAAGGGTAAAACGACTTGGAACTATAAATGAGTAAAGAAAAATTATATATATTTGATACCACTTTAAGAGACGGTGCCCAGACTGAGGGAGTTGATTTTTCAGTTGAAGATAAAAATAAAATCGCAAAAATTTTATCTAATATAGGGGTAGATTATATTGAAGGGGGTTGGCCAGGAGCCAATCCAATAGACAATGAATTTTTTGATAAATCTCCTAATTTAGGTAATTCAAAATTTACAGCCTTCGGCATGACTAAAAAAAATGGTGTTAGTGCTGATAACGATCCAAATTTATCACCTCTAATTAATGCTGATTGCAAAACAGTCTGTGTTGTAGGAAAAACTTGGGATTTTCATGTCAAAACAGCTTTAGGAATTAATAACGAAGATAATTTAAAAAATATTAAAGAAACAACTAAACATTTTGTTAAAAATAAAAAAGAATTTCTTTTTGATGCAGAGCATTTCTTTGATGGATACAAAAATAATCCTAACTACGCACTAGATTGTTTGAAGCAAGCTTATGATGAAGGTGCTAGATGGGTGGTTTTATGCGATACTAATGGTGGAACTTTGCCCAATGAAGTTGGGGAAATAATTAACAAAGTTACAAAGGTAATCCCAGGTAAGAATCTTGGTATACATGCACATAATGATACAGAAAATGCAGTTAGCAATTCGTTAACAGCAGTACTGGCAGGGGCCAGACAAATACAAGGTACAATTAATGGATTAGGAGAGAGATGTGGGAACGCCAATTTAATGTCGATAATACCAACGCTATTTTTAAAAAAAACTTTTAGCGACAAATTTGATTTAAATATTAAAAAAGAAAAACTATCTTCATTAACTGAATGTTCTAGATTTTTAGACGAAGTTCTTAATAAAAAACCGAATAAAAGCATGGCTTATGTGGGTGGTTCTGCTTTCTCGCATAAAGGGGGGCTGCATGTATCTGCAGTTAAAAAAAATCCAAAAACTTATGAGCATATTGATCCAAAAGAAGTTGGTAATCATAGAAACATTATTGTTTCTAATCAGGCCGGAAGATCAAATATAATCTCTAGACTTGAAAATTACGGAATCAAAATTGACTCTAAAGACTCTAAAGTTCAAAAAATTTTAAATGAGGTAAAAGAAAGAGAATTCTCAGGATATTCTTATGATGGTGCAGATGCATCTTTTGAACTATTGGCAAATAAATTATTAGGTAAACTTCCCGAGTATTTAAAAGTTAAAAATTATAATGTTAATGTAAAGAAAGATAATGATTTAAAAACAACAGCCAAAGTAACTTTTATAATTGACGGCAAAGAAATTCATTGTGAAGGAGAAGGGAACGGACCAGTAAATGCCCTAGATAATGCTATAAGATCAAATTTTAAAAAAGTTGAGAAATATTATAAATATTTTTCTGATCTAAAACTTTTGGATTATAAAGTTAGAATTCTTAATACTGGTACTGGTGCAACAACAAGAGTTTCTATTGAGAGCACAGATAAAACTGGCAAAAGCTGGTTTACTATAGGAGTATCACAAAATATTATTGAGGCTTCTTTTAAAGCTTTAATAGATAGCTTGGAATATAAACTCTTCAAAGAAAAAGCCCCAGCAAATATTCATGAAAAATAAATTTGGTTTTATTTTAGTAAAACCTCAACTGGGAGAAAATATCGGAGCATCAGCAAGAGTATTAAAAAACTTTGGCTTTAATAAACTTTTTATAACAGAGCCAAGAGACGGCTGGCCCAATATTAAAGCAAAAGTAACCTCAGTTGGTGCTCTAGATATCATTAAAAAAACGAGAGTTTTTAATAAAACAAGTGAGGCTACTAAAAAATTTGATATAATTTTTGCTTTTAGTGCCAGAAGTAGAGACATTAACAAGAAACATGTAGGTCTAAAAAGTTTTATTAAGATTACCAAAAAAATAAAAAATAAAAAAATTGGCTTTATGTTTGGTCCAGAAGCTTCTGGTTTATCTAATATGGATTTATCCCAGGCAAATTATATAGTTCAAATTCCTTCTTCAAAAAAGTTTAAATCTCTTAATCTCTCCCAAGCAGTTTCTTTAATATGTTTTGAAATTTTCAAATTAAATAATTATAGACTGAATAAACAGCTTAGTTTTGAAAAAAATATTGGGCAAAAAGGCAAAATAACTGATTTCCTCGAATTATTAAAATTGAGTCTTGAAAAGAAAAACTTTTTTAAGCCAATAGAGAAAAAGCCGTCTATGCTTGCAAATATTAACAATTTATTTTACCGATTAGAGGCAAATGATAAAGAATTAAGAATTTTATCTAGTATAATTAGCTCTTTAAGCAAAAATAAAAAAAAGCATAATTGACATTTACCCCTTAAATTTAGTAAACCCTTCTCAAATAATGACAAAAAGATTTAAATCAAAACACAAAGTTGATAGAAGACTTAAGGCTAACTTATGGGGACGTCCAAAAAGTCCTTTTAACGTAAGAGCTTACCCACCAGGGCAACATGGTCAAAATAAAAAAGGCAAACCTACTGACTATGGAGTTCAACTTCAGGCTAAACAAAAATTAAAAGCTTATTATGGAAATATTAATGAGAGACAATTTAGGAATATTTATCGAAAAGCTTTATCTAAAAGAGGTGATACAACAGAAAATTTAATTGCTTTTTTAGAAAGAAGACTTGATACTATAATTTATAGAGCTAAATTTGCCCCCACAGTTTTTTCTGCAAGACAACTTATTAATCATGGACATATAAGAGTAAACAAAAAAAAAGTTAATATTTCGAGCTATCTAGTAAAGGATACTGATACAATAGAAATAAAAGATAAATCTAAAAAATTAAATATAATCGATGGCTCTATTCAAAGCAAAGAAAGAGATGTACCAGATTACATCTCATACGATGATAAAAATAAATCAGTAAAGCTTGTCAGAGTACCAAAATTTTCGGAAGTTCCGTATCCTGTTATTATGGAGCCTAGTTTGGTTATTGAATATTATTCAAGATAATATTACAAAATTCCTTTATCTTGAAATAATTTTTTTAACTCTCCCACTTCAAACATTTTTTTTACTATATCACAACCACCCACAAACTCTCCTTTAACATATAATTGAGGTATAGTAGGCCAATCACTGAAGTCTTTAATACCTTGTCTTAGTTTTTCATCTTCTAATACATTAATACTAAAAAATTTGATGTTTAAGTGTTTTAAAACATTTGATACAGCCATTGAAAATCCACACTGCGGTGAGTCCGGTGTTCCTTTCATAAAAAGACAGACATCATTATTAGTAATAATTTTTTTTATATTTTCCTTTATTTCCATAATTATTTTTCCAAAGTTGTTATTGAAAATGCGTGAAGTTCATTTCCCATTTTTCCTTTAAGAGATTTATATATAAGTTTGTGTTGTTCGATTTTTGACATTCCTTTAAATACCTTAGATTTAATTACTGCAGAATAGTGATTATTGTCACCCATTAAGTCTTTTATATCAATTTCAGCATCAGGTATTGAATTTAGTATTAAATCTTTTATTTCTTTTTCTTTTATAGCCATTAATAATTATAATACCATTGATTGTTAACGGAATACAGGTCTTTAACTTTTAATTTTACTTCTTTATCTAGTTCAAAGTAGTCACTTTGAGTCTTTCCTATTATTTCATGAAAAATGTTGTTTTCTTTAAATATTTTTTTAGCTTGTCCTAATTTGGACTCATCAATTTCTACCAAATATCTTCCCTGATCTTCACCAAAAAAATACTCAAAAATATTACTTAACCTTGTAGGTTTGTTAACTTTAATACCTATGCCAGAGTGTAAAGACATTTCAGCAAGCGATAAAATAATTCCACCCGTAGACACGTCATGAATTGAATTGATAATATTTTTATTAACTAATTTAAGAATGCACTCACCGTTATTTTTTTCATTTACTAAATTAATATCTGGTGGAGGCCCATCCTTAATTGAATATATTTCTTCAAAAAAGATACTTTGGTTTAAATGACCAAAGGTTTTTCCAATTACCATAATGATACTATTTGTTTTCTTAAATAAATGATTAATAGATTTATTTAAATTTTTAATTAATCCTACACCACCAATTACTGGAGTTGGAAATATGTTTTTTTTATTGGTTCCATTATAAAATGATACATTGCCCGACACTACTGGAAAGTCTAAAAATTCACATGCCTCTTTAATACCTTGAACACACTCCACAAACTCTCCCATAATTTTAGTTTCTTCAGGGTTGCCAAAGTTTAAACAATTAGTTATAGCGATTGGTGTTGAACCTACAGATATTAAATTTCTCCAATTTTCACATACAACTTGTTTTCCACCAGTTAAAGGATGCGATTTACAATAATTTGCGGATGAATCCACCGATAAAGCTATTCCTTTGTTTTTTTTATGAATTCTAATTATCGCTGAGTTTGCTCCTGATCTTTGAACAGTGTCACACATTACCATCTGATCATACTGTTCTGTAATCCAATTTTTATTAGATTGATTTGATGATGAAAGAATTTTTATTAATGCATCTTCAAAATTAATTTTTTTTAAATTTTTAATACTTACTTTTTTATTTGGTAATTTAATTTTTTTCCATTTTCTATCATAAACTGGTGCTTTGGAAGACAAAGCTTCAATTGGAATGTTTGCGACTGTACTATTATTATAATTCAATATTAATTTTTTTGTATCAGTAGTTTTTCCAATTACTACAAAGTCTAAATCCCACTTATCAAAAATCTTTTTTGCCTCATTTTCTTTATTTTCCTCTAAAACTATCAACATTCTTTCTTGACTTTCTGAAAGCATCATTTCATAGGGTGTCATATTTTCTTCTCTACAAGGAACTTTATCTAAGTTAAGTTCTAAACCTAAATTTCCTTTAAAAGCCATTTCTACACTCGATGAAGTCAGTCCTGCAGCTCCCATATCTTGAATTGAAATAATAGAATTGTCTTTCATTAATTCTAAACATGCTTCCATTAAAAGTTTTTCAGTAAAAGGATCACCAACCTGCACTGTAGGTTTTTTTGATTCTGTTTTTTCATCAAATTCTGCTGATGCCATAGAAGCACCATGGATACCATCTCTACCAGTTTTTGAACCAACATATACAACAGGTTTATTTAAACCTTTGGCTTTTGAGTAAAAAATTTTATTTTTCTTTACATGTCCTACGGCCATGGCGTTGACTAATATATTATCATTATAGGTACTGTTAAATTTTGTTTCACCAGCTACAGTGGGTATTCCAATGCAATTACCATAACCTCCAATACCAGAAACAACTCCATTTAATAAATTTTTCGTCTTTTTATTTTCAATTTCTCCAAAATGAATTGAATTTAACAAAGCTATAGGCCTAGCACCCATTGTAAAAACATCTCTTAAGATGCCACCAACCCCAGTTGCTGCACCTTGATAAGGTTCAATAAAAGATGGGTGATTATGACTTTCTATTTTAAAAACAATTGCGTCTTCTTCACCTATATCAATAACTCCAGCATTTTCACCAGGACCTTGTATTACCTTTTTCCCATTAGTCGGTAATGTTTTTAAATGTAATCTTGAAGATTTATAGGAACAATGCTCATTCCACATTGCTGAAAATATACCAAGTTCTAAAATATTTGGTTCTCTTTTTAAAAGCTTTTTTATTTTCGAATATTCTTCTAATTTTAAACCGTGATTGGTTATAATATCATTAGTAATTTTCATTTAATTTAAAATACTTGAGAAAAGATTTATGCCATCTTCGTTAGATATAAGTTGATCAGCCATTCTTTCAGGATGGGGCATCATTCCAAGAATATTTCTATCATTATTTAAAATACCGGCAATATTATTTAATGAACCATTAGGATTTGATAACTCGTTTGATGTTCCTTTAGAGTCGCAATATTTAAATGTAATTAGGTTATTATCCTCTAACTCTTTCAAATGATCTTGATTGGTAAAATAATTTCCTTCATTATGAGCAATATTTAATTTTATTATTTGATTATTTTTATATTTGTTACAAAATTTATTTTTAGTATTTAAAACTTTTACAAAAATATCTTTAGATAGAAATTTTAAATTTTTATTTCTCAATAAAGTTCCTTTTAAGAGACCAGTTTCAATTAAAATTTGAAATCCATTACATATACCCAGCACCAAACATCCTTTATTAGCTGCTTTTATTACCTCATTTAATATTGAAGATTTTGCAGCTATAGCTCCAGATCGTAAATAATCTCCGTAAGAAAATCCTCCGGGAATTACAATTAAATCAGACTTTGGTAACTCAGTTTCTTTATGCCAAATAATTTTATTTTTAAATTGAAGTTTTTCTAAGGCTATACAAACATCTCTATCACAATTTGAGCCCGGAAAAACAATTACTGATGAATTCATTTAATTTTTTTCAATTAGATAGTCTTCAATTATTAAATTTACCAAAAGTTTTTTACACATTTCTTCAACAACTTTTTTAGATTTATCTTCATCTTTTTCATCTACTTCAATTTCAAAATGCTTACCTTGCCTTAAACTTTTTAAGGTATTAAAACCCATATTTTTTAACGTATGAAGAACAACCTTACCCTGAGGATCAAGAACATCTTTTTTTAAAGTAACTGTTACAGAGATTTTCAATTTATTTCTTTTTAAATTTGACTGATTGAGGCTTACCAAAAGTAACTTTTTTTATATTAGACTGCTCATGCATTATTCCAAGTCTTCTAGCAACCTCTTGATACCCTTCAATTATATTACCTAAATCTTTTCTAAATCTGTCTTTATCTAATTTTTTTTCTGTTTTATAATCCCAAAGTCTACAAGTATCTGGACTGATTTCATCTGCTAGAATTATCTCATTTGATTCTTTATTTTTGTTCCAAATTTTTCCATATTCTATCTTAAAATCAACAAGTTTTATTCCTATCCCCCTAAACATACCTAATAACAGATCATTAATTCTTAAAGTAGTTTTGTCTATTTTTTTTATTTCTTTATCAGTGGCCCAGCCAAATGTATAAATATGTTCTTTTGAAATGATAGGGTCACTTAATTCGTCATCTTTAAGACAGTACTCAAGTAAAGGATTTTCTAAAACTGTTCCTTCTGGTATGCCCAGTCTTTTTGATAATGATCCTGTAGCAATATTTCTTAGGATAAACTCAATTGGAAAGACATCTACTTTTTTTACCAATTGTTCTCTCATGTTTAATCTTTTAACAAAATGAGTTTTGATTCCACATTGAGATAAATTTGAAAGCAAATATTCTGAAATTCTATTATTTAAAACTCCCTTACCCTCTACTTTTGCTTTTTTTAAGTTATTAAATGCTGTGGCATCATCTTTAAAATGTTGAATAATTAAATCTTTATCATTAGTTTCATAAATGATTTTCGCCTTTCCCTCGTAAAGTTTTTTTCCTTTATTCATTTAAATTAAATTATTTTATAAGCTTCTTTTGAAAATTATATTAATTCTTTTGGTATGGTAACTAAAATCAAATAACTTTTTAAGTTTATTAACAGGTATTTTATTTGTTATTTTTCTATCTTTAGAGATATTTTCAAAGAATGATGTACTTTTTGCCCAAGAATGCATAGCATTTTTTTGAACTACTGAATATGCTTCTTCTCTTGTGAAACCTACATTAGTCAACTCTAAAAGAACTCTTTGAGAAAACAATAAACCTTTTGTTAAATTTAAATTTTTTAACATTTTTTTTGAATAAATATTTAAATTATTTACAATATTGTTAAGTCTAACAAGTGCAAAATCTAATGTTATTGTAGCGTCAGGTCCGATATTTCTTTCTACAGCTGAGTGGGATATATCTCTCTCGTGCCACAGTGCAACATTTTCTAATGCTGGTATTACGCTAGATCTTACCAATCTTGATAGGCCTGTTAAATTTTCACTTAATACAGGATTTCTTTTATGAGGCATTGCGGACGAACCTTTTTGTTTCTTGTCAAAAAATTCTTCCACTTCTAGCACTTCTGTTCTTTGTAAGTGACGAATTTCAGTGGCAAATCTTTCTATCGAACTTGCAATAACACCAAGCGTAGAAAAAAAAATCGCATGTCTATCTCTAGGTACAATCTGAGTTGATATTGGCTCAATTTTTAAATTTAACTTTTTGGCAACGAATTTTTCAATACGAGGGTCAATATTTGCAAATGTACCTACTGCCCCGGAAATTGCACATACTGAAATTTCATCTATAGCATTTTCTAATCTTTTTTTATTTCTCTTAAACTCTTGATAATAAGTTAATAGTTTTAAACCAAAAGTTATTGGCTCAGCATGAATTCCATGGCTTCTCCCTATACATAATGTGTATTTATATTTTTTTGCTTTTTTTTTTAAGGTATTTAATAAAATATCAATATCTTTTAAAATTATTTCCCCAGAATGTTTGAGCTGTAAATTAAAACAAGTATCTAAAACATCAGAAGAAGTCATTCCTTTGTGGAGATGTTTTGCTTCAGGACCTACTTTTTCTGTAATAGATGTTAAAAAAGCTATGACATCATGCTTAACTTTATTTTCTATTTCTGTAATTCTTTTAGGATTAATTTTTGCTTTTAATTTTACTTTTTTACTAACTCCTCTAGGGATAATTTTAATTTTTTCCATCGCTTCTGCTGCAGCTAATTCAATTTTTAGCCATAAAGAATATTTGTTAAAATCACTCCAAATATCAGTCAGTTCTTTTCTAGAGTATCTTTTTATCATTTCTTGTAGGGAGGAAAATTTAAACCTTTTTTTGATAAGGTAAAAATTTCATATCCATCTTTTGTTATACCAACAGTGTGTTCAAATTGTGCTGATAGTGATTTGTCTTTTGTAACAGCTGTCCATCCATCGCTTAATACTTTTGTCTCGTATTTGCCGGCATTTATCATGGGCTCAATAGTAAATACCATTCCACTTTTAATTCTTTGACCTGTTCCACCCTTACCATAATGTAAAATATTTGGATTTTCGTGAAACTCTTTTCCTGTTCCATGTCCGCAAAAATCTCTAACAACGGAGAATCCTTTCGACTCAACATAATTTTGTATAGTCGAGCCAATGTCTCCAAGAGAAATATTTTCTTTTAAAATTTTTATACCCTCCATCATAGATTCATAAGTGGCACTTACTAATTTTTTTGCTTTTACTGAAATTTCTCCAACGCAAAACATTCTACTTGTGTCACCATGCCAACCATCTTTGTAAGCTGTTACATCAACATTAACAATATCACCTTCTTTAAGAATTTTTTCAGAAGGTATGCCATGACACACAACATGATTAGTAGATGTACAGCACGATTTAGGAAAGCCCCTGTAATAAAGTGGAGCAGAGTAGGCTTTGTTATCATTAATGTACTCATAACAAAGACTATCAATTTGATTAGTGCTTATACCTGGTTTTATTATTTTATAAACCTCATCTAAAGCACCTGAAGCAACACTGCCAGCTACTCTTAATTTCTCAAAACTTTCTATAAAATTACTTTCCATTATTAAGTTATTATTTCTCGATTCTTTTTAAAAAATCAGAATATAACAAACCATCTTTATCATATTTTTGTTTTAAAGAAAAAAATTTATTAGCATTTTCGTAATTTTTGAAAAAACTCTCTCGATCAAAGAAAAAATCTTTTGCTATATATACTTTGTAATTATTTTTGATAATAAATTGATACAATTCCTTGAATTTAGTCTCTAATGCATTTTTTTCTTCAAATTTAAATATAGTGGTTATATTTATACTCACACCATCATCTGAAAAGGAGAGATAATTATTATTTTTTTTATGCATTTTAATTCCAATTATAGAACCCTTAAGATTAAGATCCTGACATTTATTGATAAATTCGTAAAGTGAGTTTGGAAGAGTTTCTTTTTTTAATATAACTTGAACATCAAAAAAAGAGTTTGGAGGACACATTTGCTTTAACTCTGCTCCAGAGTATTTAAGCGTATTAATATTTTCTTCATATGAGATAATTTTTTTTTTATTAATCATATGAATATAATAAAAAGCTGAGTTCAAATAACTTATTAATTTCAATTTTGTACAAAACATAAAAATCAAACTTTTGATAAAAGTAAGGTATTTTTTTTTTGAAACTTTTGATTTATTTAATTCCTTAAATTTAAATATTTTTTTTGATTTAAATACTACACCTCTACCAAGCTTTTTATTTTTACTTAAAAGATCGACCCAACCATAGACATAATCAAATTCATTAGCTTTATTATATAAGGTTGTAATTAAAGATTGATAGTTATCACAATTAAAATTTTCAACTTCATAAAAATTAGTGATCTCTTTTAAATTTAATTTTATTTTTGTTATAACGCCCATAAGTCCTAACCCTCCAATTACTGATGTAAAAAGTTCCGAATTATAATCTTTTGTACAAGTTGTTAATTCTCCGCTTGAAAGCATAATTTCTATTTCAATTATATTTTCACCGAAATTTCCATACTTATATGAGTCTTTGCCATGAACATCGTTAGCTACGCAACCACCTATTGTTACATCTAAACTTCCTGGTATGCTAAATAAAGATAAGCCATGTTGATTAATATTTTCTAATATTTCTTTTATTTTGTAAGAAGAGCTTACAGTTAGTATCTTATCTTTTTTGTTAAGATTAAATATTTTTTTAAGATGTTTTAAATTTATAATGACGTTATTTGAATTGAGTATAGTATCAAACCAGCTTTGAGACGAACCTATGCACAATATTTTTTTTTTATTTTTTTTTACATACTTAAAAATATCTTTTATTTCGTCATTATTTTTTGGATAAAAAATTTTGCAATTGCTTTTTTTAACGTTTGAATAATTCGCAGCAGTAAAATCTAAAAATTTCATTTTATTATATTTTAAGTTTTATTTTTTTATTTAGAGTTATTCCATTTTTTAAAAATTTACAATCATAAGCAGCAATGTTTACTTTTTGTTTAATTGCTATTTTTAGATTTTTTAAATAATCAATATCAATATCTGAAGCTATCTTAAATAGTTTACAGTCATCTCTTTGTATCAGAAATAATAATAATGAATTGTACCCTTTTTTTTTAGCATTAATTAATTCTTTTAGATGTTTTAGTCCTCTTGTAGTAATAGCGTCAGGAAATTCTGCTACTTTATTTTTTCTTTTTAAAGTCACATTTTTGACTTCAATAAAGGTTTTTTTTTCATTATCACTTATTAAAAAATCAAATCTTGTATTATTATTAAATTTCTTTTCAGCTTGAATTGTTATTTTTTTGTTAAAATAAGTGATTAATTTATTCTCTAATGCCTCCTTAACAATTTTATTTGTTATATGAGTGTTAACTCCAACTTTTTTTTTATTTGTTTCAATTATTTGTAAAGTGTATTTGAGTTTTCTTTTAATGTTATTACTTTTTGTTACCCATACTTTATTGCCTTTTTTAAGCAAGCCCATCATAGATCCTGTATTGGGACAGTGAGCAGTTACAGTTTTGTTATCTAATTTTATATCAATAAAAAAACGCTTATATCTTTTTATTAAAGTTCCTGCTATTAATTTATTTTCAAACTCCATATAAATTGAATATGAAGAAAAAATACAAGAAAGTAAATGCTGCCATTCTTATAATAGGAAATGAAATACTATCAGGAAGAACACAAGATAAAAATGTTTCTTTTATTTCAAACTGGCTTAATTCAAAAAGCGGCATCTCTGTTGAAGAGGTTAGAATCATACCTGATAATGAAAAAATTATAATAAATAATATTTTAGGATTGTCTAAAAATTTTAAATATGTTTTTACTACTGGCGGTATTGGCCCCACGCATGACGATATTACCGCCCAATCAATATCTAAAGCCTTTAGGTTAAAGTATGAGTATCATAAAGAAGCTTATAGTATCTTAGAAAAATATTATGGTAAAAAAAATTTCAATTTAGGAAGAAAAAAAATGTCTAAAATGCCTCGTTCTTCAAAACTAATTTATAATCCATCTAGTGCTGCACCAGGTTTTTTTGTTAAAAATGTTTTTTGTTTGCCAGGAGTGCCCTCAATACTAAATTCAATGATAGAAAATTGTAAAAAATATTTAACAAAAGGAGCCAAAATTTTTAGCAAAACATTAAATATAATAACTGTGGAGAGCAATATTTCAAAAGAACTTGAAAAAATTCAGAGAAAAAATATTCAAAACGTAGAAATTGGCAGCTATCCCTTTTTTCGTCTGGGTAGAGTTGGTGTTTCAATAGTTTTAAGATCTCCGAGTACTAAAAAATTAAAAAGTGTTTACATGTCTGTAAAAAAAATGATTTTACAAAAAAAAATTAAAATACATAACTAAATTAAATTAAAAATTTCATCAATTGTAATTTTTTCAATATTTTTTGATTTATATAATTTTTTAGTGTCTAAGATAGTTGTATTATCATTTAATGGAGCAAATTTTTTAGAGCTAGTAGGACCAAATAAAACAATTAATGGTATCTTAGATATACTTAACATATGCATAATTCCGTTGTCTATTGAAATGGCTTTTTCTAATCTTTCACCCAAAGCAGTTACTAAAGCAGGACAAGAAATATCTGTATCAAATTCTGGAATAATAGAATTCGGAACTTCAGTTTTTAATTTTTCGAATAATTTAACGTTAGTTTTTTCGATGAAAAACACTGGTATTTTATTCTTTTTTAAAATTTTATTAGCTAAAGTAATAAAATTGTTAATTGGCCAACTTTTTTTTCTATATAAATTTCCCTGTGTGATAGAAAATCCAATATAATTTGTGTGAGGTAAAAGTTTTTGAGCTTCTTCTTTAAATTTTTCTGGTAATTTTTCGACTTCATAATTAATTCTTTTTATTTTTTCTTCAAATATCAAACTTAAATTTTCTATTGTATTTTGAATAAAGTCGTCTGAATTTATATATTTTTTTTCTTGAGTACAAAGTTTAAACTTAAATGTACTAGAATAAAAAATTTTATGAGGAATGAGCTTTAAAATTAAAGAATTTCTTATTTTAGACTGAAGATCTATTATTAAGTCAAATTTATCTAATTTAAGTGCACTAAACCTCTTTTTCACAAAAAGTAAATGCCACCATCGAAATCCAAAGTATTTTATGTTTAAATTTAATGAATTTATATTAACGTTGTATTCCTTAAGTTTATTTAAAAAATGATTTTCATGAGCTCCTAAATAATATAGCGATAAATTATTGAAGTGTTTTTTTAGACTTAAAATAAGTGGAAATAATTGGATAGAATCGCCCAAACCACCCCCAGAGTTATATATAAGTATTTTTTTAGACATTATTTCTGTTACTTTATAAGATAATTAAGTTAATTAATAAATTTTTCTTGTGAAAAATAAATATTTGCTTAAAAACTAACAAAAAGGGAAGCCCTCGTGGTGAAATTGGTAGACACAAAGGACTTAAAACCCCAAGGATAGATTAAGATTAGAGTCTCAGACAGTCTCAGGTAGTCTCAAAACATTATAAATCATAAGTTTTT
>MDTB01026583.1_pt1 | contig 15685 bp, 20 predicted proteins | sample 811161 | NCBI WGS metagenome assembly MDTB01 (sample SAMN05326650, study PRJNA326480) | marine metagenome | isolation source: seawater | place: Mediterranean Sea | collected 2009 | reverse complement strand
CAATATCTTTTATGTCCTAGTTATAAGCTTCATTGACTACAAAGTAGGCATAATCATTTGTATTTACTGATATTCGTAGCGCTCTTCTAATATTACTTCTTTCTGACATATGATAACAATTTATCATAATACTTTCATTTGAAGGATAAGGTTTTGTGTAATATTGAACTCCATAAACAATTGATTCTCCTGTGCTATCTTGTTTAGTTGGAAATTCAGTATCTTGTTTCTGATTTGCTTCAAGAATACTCTCAACATTTTTTTCCATTTCATCTTTAAGATCTAAACATTCTTCTAATTTATCATAATAAACTCCTGCACTTATACCTTCGATAATATATTTGGTATCACCTTTTTTAGTCATAACATTAACTAAATCAAAACCTTTAATTGTTAAAATTTTTGAAATATCATATCTAATATATTTATCATTAGAGTATTGCTCTTCATCTTTAATTGAACCTATTTGATTTTTATTAACATATTTTAATAGGCTTTGACCTAAACTAATACCTCCAATTTCAAAATCATTAATTTCATTAGCATAGATCCAAGATTGAAAACTGAAAACTAAAATTATTAAAGTTAATACTTGTTTCATTAACTGAATTATAATCCTCTTTGAAAATCCATATACTCAGCAGAATTGAGAGATACACTTAAATTTGATTGACTGTTGTACATATTATTACGTTCCAAATACTCAATATTAATATTATAGCATCCTATGTGAGCTCCACTTCCATTATTAAATAAGAAGTTTATAGTTTGAACAGTGCTTTTTCCAGATTTGTCTGCGTTATAACGATAAACATCTTTTTTGGTTCTCTCTACATTTTCAAAAGTTTTTGAAAATTCATTTGCAATTAAATCTTGTTCTTCATGGCATGCATTAACATTTTCGTAAAAAAACATTCGGCCTGAAATTGAATGTATTATAAAAGATTTATCTTTGGGTTTTATAATAATAAGTCCATCATGATAAGTTTTTAAATTTTTTTCAGGTATTGATACATAAGCAAATTCCTTGGATTCAAAACCATATTTATGATTCTCTAATTCTTCTTTTGAAAAATATTTTAATGCACTTTCACCTATGCTCATACCCTCTAGTTCAAAATCAGATACTTCACCAGCATTAATATGGAGCTGAAAACTAAAAATAAAAACTAATACACTTAATAAAATTTTCATAATGAACACTTTCTCATTGCAACTTATATGTGTCAAGATTTAGAAAATATTCAGATTGAATCTAACAAAACAACTTATCATTCTTTATATTGAACATTAAATAAGAAATTCATAAATTCTTCACTGGTAAGTCGTACTTTTAATTTGTCCCCCCACCCATACTCTTCTTCTAATTTTTTACTCCAATTTTCACAATGAACTGATGAAGATCCATTTTCTAAATAAAACCATGTATCAGAACTAATTGATTCTCCTGATGGATCATAATGATGGGGACTTGTTTCACTTGTCATTTTTGCATTTTTAAAAATAGAAGAGATGTTTGAAACAATTTCATTTTTTTTATTATTACATTCTTCAAAATCATCTGGATAATTCATATAGGCACTAATCTCATAAATTTTATATTTTTTATCTGAAAGTTTTATAACTGCACCAACATATTCATAATTATCTTTAGTATCTGCATAAGGATCATCTTTAGTTCCTTCACCATACATCTTAAAATTTGCATGAGTTGTTATTGATGCATATGTTTTATTTTTGTAGAAAAAAGTATTGCTGCTATTTATTAATAATTTAATTTCTTTTTCGCTAAAAAAATCTAATAAACTATCATCAATACTCATACCCTCGATCTCAAAGTCTTTAATATCATCTGCCTTTGTCCACGTTTGAAAACTTAATGTTAAGATAATAATGAGTAATAATCTTTTCATAATAAATGCTTTCTCATTGTATTGTATAAGTCCAGATTAATTAATCATAGGCTTCATTATTTATCCATTCCATATGTTCTTTTGTATGAATTGAAATTTTCAATGTGTCCCATTTCTCTGTATGCTCTGCCCAATCAGTACAAGTAACTTGAATACGACCATTGGTTAAATAAATTATATATACTTTAACAATAGATTTACCTGATGGATCACCCGTATGTGTGTCTTCTTTTTCTTTTTCAATACTTGAGTTTGGAAATAATGATTGAATTTCATTAAATATTTTTTCCATTTCTCTGTAACATTTTTTTTTATTATTTTTAAAACTATAATTTAAACCAGCAATTGCCTCAATTTTATAGCTATCAGGATCAACAGAAAATTGGATTGCATCATAGGTTTTTAAATCTCTATTGAAAATTTCAGAATAAAGTCCAATAAATTTTCTACTGTTTGGATAGTAAAATCTTTCTATCTTATCAAGCTCACTTTTTTTATAAAAATTTAATAAACTATCACCAATGCTTATCCCCTCCATTTCAAAGTCTTTGATATCATCAGCTTTCGTTAAAGTTTGGAAATTTAAAGTTAAGATAAGAATTAGTAATAATTTTTTCATGATGCACACTTTTTCATTGCCGCTTTGTAGTGTCAATATTTAGAGTAAGTTGTATTAACTATTTATAAGCTTCATCTACAAACCAATCAAAAGCTTCTTTTGATGCTACAGAAACACTTATTCCATCTATTTCACCTTTATTTTCCCATTCCAAACTCCAATCATCACAAGATACTTTTATAATACCTCCATCAGCAAAATAAAATTGGCTAATTGTAGTTGTACTTTTACCTGTTTTATCAATATTTTTTTTTTGTTTTCCATAATCTTTAAAATCAACAAAATTTAATATACTTTTAATTTCATTAATGATTTTTTTTTCTTGCTTATAACAATCTTGTACATTCCTTTTATAATCTACATATCCTGCCATTTCATAAATATAATATTTTTTATCAGAAGCTTTAACTAGAAATGTTAAAAATTCATAAGTTTTATCATCGTTAGTATTCCAAAAATTTAATTGAAAAAATTTTTTAGATGAAGGATAGTAAACAGGTTTACTATTATTGATTTCTGTTTCGCTAAAATAATCTAGTAAACTGTCTCCAATACTTATACCTTCTATCTCAAAATCTGTGATATCATCTGCTTTACTTAAAGAATGGAAACTTAGCGCTAAAATTAAAATTAGTAAAAATCTCTTTATAATAAATACTTTCTTGCTTTGTATTATGAAGGATGGGAGTGATCTTATATAATTAATTTTCATATGTTTTAACTAAAAAATTTTGGAATTCTTGAGATATAATTCCTACCTTTAGATTGTCATACCATCCTTTTTCTTTATTTTTTTTAACACTCCAATCATAACAACTCACACTAATATAACCGCCAGATTTAAATTCAAAATAAGTACTATAAGTTTTACTGTTACCCGTTTTATCAGCCCAATGATTTTTATTCTCATCTCGACTTTCAATATTTCTAAAAGAAGTTTTTAATTCAGATACAATTTCATTTTTCTTCTTTAAACAATCATTAAAATTATCATCAAAATAAATAACTCCAGTAATACCGTAAATCTTAAAATTTTTATCATTAATCTTATAATCTATTTGAACAGTTTCATAATTTTCAAAATTTCTTGTAAACCCAATAGTTGCAAAAGTATGTTTATATTTATACTCATCTTCTTTTTCTTTTTTAATTTCATCTTTATTAAAAAAATCTAATGTACTATCACCAATACTAATTCCCTCTATTTCAAATTCTTTGATATCATTAGCCTTAACTAAATGTTGAAGATTAAAAAATAAAATTAAAAAAAAGATAAAAGTAATTTTTTTTCTCATATATAGATCTAATTAGTGCAGTAAGGTTTGAACTTACTGATTGCCTCACCTTTAGTTAAATTTAATAAATTTAATTGATTACTTTGATCAGTATTGTCATCAAAATAATATGTAACTCCATTTTTTTTGACGTAGCACCAATCTCCTTTGGGTTTCTTTCCATATCTAAGATCATCAAGTCTATCCCATCTATATCCAGTGCTAATTTCATATCCATCTTTGTAAGAAGTATCAAATCTAGTTACTTTTGAGGAATAAACAATTTTTTCACCTTCTATATTTTTTTCTATTTTTTCATTATAAGCATTAGTTTGGTTATCCTTAAATTTATCATGTGGTTTTTTGTATAGATGATATGCATAAGCTGCCAATATTAAAAAAATTCCTAATGCTACTAAAAATAATGCTAAAGATCTTGTATATCCCCAAACACTTTTAGTTCTTTTTAATCTAGCTTTTTCATCTATATATTTATTTACTGGCTGATAATCATGAGATGTGGTTTCTATGATTTTATAAGACATTATTTTTTCTTTTTATCTTTATCGTAATCTGGAGCTTTAAAAGGTCCTTTTTTTAACAACTCTTCATCATCAGTAGGTAAAGGAACATAAACCATTTCTTTTCTGATTGTTTCTATTTCTTTAGGAACTTCTACTTCTTTGATCATAATTTTTTCTTCTACTACTGGTTTTTCAATTATTTTTTCTACAATTTTTTCCACTTCGACTTCTTTTTCAACTATCTTAGGATCTTTAAATCTTTTTATTTTTCCCCAGATGTATTTATTTACTAAAACAAAAAACTTAGATAATCTTAAAGAAACACCTTTCCAATAAGCTGTCTTTTTATTTCTAATCACATGCAATCTAGGATCTAACAATACTAAGCTTGCAAAAGCTAACATCGTACCAGTTACGGAAATTATAAAACCTAGAACTCCAAACCATAACCAAAAAGCTGCTGTTATTGCTCCTCTCGGTAGATCCGCATAAACAGATTCCTCTATATTGTTTTCATCTCTTTTCATTTTTTTTTCAAAGTCTAGAATTTGATTTTGTAATCTTGATATCTGCTTATCTATTGTTACATTATCTAAATCACTATTCTTATTAAAAATTAAAAGAAATTTATCAAACCAATTTTTTTCAGTGATGGAGTCAACCTTTTGCTGCTCTAACTCAAAAATTTGAAGATTAATTTTTTCTATCTCTTTATTGTAATCAACTACAAACCAACCTTTCAACCATGTAGCAACTCTAAATACCTGGTTATCTGGAGCTATTTCATCTATCTGAGTAATAAGTTCTAATTTTTTGTCTTCTAATTCAGTTAATTGTTTATCTTTTTCTTCCTCACTAATATTTAATTTTGCTTGTCTTTCCTCTAATTTTTTAATTTTAGATGAAATTATCTTAAGTTCATCATTTAATGGTTTTAATTTTGCCTCGGTACCCTTTTCAATAGTATTAATTCTACCTTCATTATTTTTATTTGATGCTTCAGTTAAACTTCTTCTTTCTTCTTCTTTTAAGTCTTTTTCTCTTTTAAGTTCATCAATCTGTTTATTATTTTCGTCTTGAATTCTTTTAATTTCAGCAGAATTAGACCCTAAACCAAAAAGTCCTGTTGATTTCTTTTTTTCTGGTAGTTCGTTATTTTGTTTTCTTAGCTCTTTTATATTTTCATTAATAATATTAATTTCCTCTGTTAGTTGATTGACTCTATCTTGATTTGAGCCACTTTCTTTGATGTCTTGAATTAAGTTTTGATCAGTTAATATGATAGCGTTTATTTGATTATTAATTATTGTTCTTTGATCAACTAATTTCTGAATATCTATATCTAAATCATTAACCCTCGCATTTTCACTGAGATTTTCAATCTTTGTTTTAACAGTGTTGTATTCAACTATTAACTTATCGACTACTTTAGTTCTTTCTCTATTTATTCTTTCAAAACCAGTAATTATTGTTTCGAAAGTTGAAACATTTACTAAAATCAATGCAATCAAAAATACAATTTTCCAAAATAACCTTACTGAATAATAAACAGCAGTTGCCAAAGGTATTTTTGTTAACTCAACTACAGCAACTATAATAAATATCATTCCAATAGTTAGATCATTTAAACTTATTCCTCTTGTCATTAAATCTGCTGCTTCTGTCGCCCCTTGAGCTCCTCTGATGATAATTATTCCAATGCACAAACCTATAAAGGCGACAAGTATTTCTATGCCCCATGCCATCCTTATTAAGAATTTTCCCTTCGAGCCTGTCTGAGATTGAGGGAAAAATTTATTAAATATATTATCTAGATTAGGCATTTACATTTTCCTTTTTCTTATTTCTTAATGATGATGTAGCTTTATTTAAATAATTTTTTATAGTTTCTTGAGTTTGATCAAAAAAACCTTTTGTAATTCCAAAAATATTTGCAACTGATCTAATATCTTCATCTTCAGCTTCTGAATAAACATGGTCGGTATGTGCAAGCTTATATAACGCTGCAATAATAAATTCTAAAAATTCTGGGTGTTCATCTTCAAGTAAAGCTTTTAAATTTTTAGCATCATATTGAATTGGATTAGGATCATTATAAGCTTCTTCTAAAATTTTAATTAATATTCTCTTTTGTTGAACTTCGTGCGGAATAATTTTTAAAATTTCCTCTTCTTCCTTTTCACTAAAATGTCCATCTGCTCTACATAGTTTTGCTGAAAGAATAAGTACACCAATTACACAAATAGTTTGCTTAGACTCATGGCGATATTTATCCCACATACAATTCCCCTCAGGGACAAATTTAATCACATTTTGAAAAGAATGGATACTCATAAGTTTACTGATAATTATAGCCTTTTCTCAACATACAATTTTGAAACACTGCTTGGTATTGAGTTAAATCATTTAAAACAATATTCACTTCTTCCATCGTACACATTAAAGGATTTTTACAGATATAACCTGGGTGTTTCGATCTGGCTAAAGATTTGCAATATAAAGTATCGATGTTTAAATTTGAATTATCTCCATCTCTACTTGAATATGTGCCAGTCGCACAACTAGTTAATAAAATAAATAACATTATTGTAATAATTTTTTTCATAATCTTAATTTAATATTTTTGATTTAAATTTCTTGTCCAAGTTAAAATTATTTTTTGGACAACTCTATTATTGTCCAAAATTTTTTTAAAAGCTGGACAAGACTTTTTAACTACCTGCAACTATGTATCATTCATGACAACAAACAATAAAGGAGAAAAAATGACTAAAATGAAAACTAAAACAGAAACAAACAACTTTTCTGTATTACAAATATTAGGAACTTTATTTCTAGTTTTTGCAGCTGCAGACTTTGCTTTATCTTGGATGGGTGTAAATCTTACTCCATTTATGGGACCTGCAACTAGATTTTCACCAATTATCTTTGGTTTAATCGGAACTGTTTTAATGAATATTAAAAAGGAGGATAGCTAATCTTTGATCTTCTCCCCTACTTATTTATAGGGGAGAGAAAGATTAAATTATGAAACTTTTCTTTTCCTCAATTTCAAGATTAATTTTTTCTTACAGTAAATTTTTGGCAGGCTTAATATTTATAAGCACACTTGGAACTAGTGTAAATGCTTCGAATACAAATTATACATATCTAAAATGCAATGATAGCTACTATCGACTAAGTGGTAATTATTTGTCATCAAATTACAATGTACGTACAAAAAAATTTAAATATTCTTGGAAATTAACTGATTATAACACAAATTATATAAGGACAGAATGGGGATCCAAAATAGATCGAAGTACAGGAGAATACAAAGATTCAAAAGGTGAATTAATTTGTATTTTTAAAGTAATTAATCCTCAAGATCTTCCAAAATTAAATGATGAAGGGAAATTATTTTAATGATTGAGTTTATTATTATCATTGATGCAATGTTACTTTTAACTTTTCTGATGGTTTAAAATGAAAAAAATATTAATAATATTTTTGATTATTCTTAGTGGTTGTGCAAGCTTCAATAATGAAAATAAAATTTCATTGAAAGAACAACAAAGAAACAAAGATATTGTAATTTGTAAACATTACGGTTTTAAACAAGAAACTAATGAATTCAGTAATTGTCTTATGAAACTCGATACTTCGAGAAAGCAAAAAAAAATTCGTGAATGTGAAAATGTTAGAAAAGATAATTCTAATAGTGGAGTTACAGGTTTTTGGGGTGGTGTATTACTCGGAATGAGGGAAAATTTAGCTTGTAACTGATAAAAAACTATTCAAATTTTTAAAATTTTTTTGTAAGGTACTTTATGTTTAAAAAGATTATTATATCAATAGTAATTTTTTTTGGAGTAATAACCTTTGCTCAATCTGAAACTTCTTGGATTAAAAAAAAAGATAAAAATGAAAAAGTTCAGAAAGTAGAAAAAGAAAAATCATCTTCATGGATTAAAAAAAAAGAAGTTAAAGAGAATAAAAAAAAACTTAAAGAAAAAATAAAAGAATCCAAATCATGGATATCTAAAAAGAGTAAAGATAAAATTAAAAATATCAAAGAAAAATTAAAAAAACATAAATCAAGTAATAATCTTCCAAAAGCAGAGCTATATTTTGCAATAGCTATAGATCCTAGTGAAAATGAAAAAGCTAAATTTATTTATGGATATATAAACTCTGACAAAAAATCAGAGAAGACTAAAAAATTTAAATTCAAAAATAATAATTTTTATTCTCACAATGATGGTATTGCTTTTTTTGACGATAATAAAACTACATGTCAAATTGATGTTTTGAAAGGTATTGCATTTAACGAATTAAAAGGAAAAGCGATAATAAAATGTAAAAATAAAGAAATTTTGGCAGCAGATATTAATTTTGAAAACAATGGTAAAAACGGAAAAGGATACAATATTGTATTTAAAGGTGGACGATCTGGAACACTTGAATTTAATGATACAATTGAAAAAAATATTGCAAAATTAGAAAATTATAAAACTACTACGTCTCGAAAAACTCTTTCTGCACAAGCTCCAAAAGAAGAAAATGATAATTTGAATTTAAAAATAACTGGTAAATATTATGCATTATTAATTGGAAATTCAAAATATGAGATAAAATCAGAATGGAGTTCTTTAACCTCACCTGTAAACGATGTTTCTGAAATTGGGAAAATATTAAAAACAAAATATAATTTTGAAGATGTGTTAATTGTTAAAGATGCAAATAGAAATGAAATGTTTGAAGCTTTTGAAAAACTGTCTGAAATGACTACTGACGTGGATTATGTATTAATTTATTATGCTGGTCATGGTGATGTAAAAGGAAATAAATCTTATTGGATACCAGTTGATGCACAAAAAAGTTCAATCCGTAATTGGATAAATTTAAGTGATATAGAAAATTATTTAATAGATATTCCAGCACATCACTTAGCAGTGATGGTAGACTCATGCTATTTTTCTGTATCAAAAGGAAATAATACAATTACTGAAAAACCAAAAAATATGCTTTATCAAAAATTGTTAAAAAAAAGAGCCAGAATTATTCTTTCATCTGGACAAAATGAACCTGTTGATGACACTGGAGTAGGAAAACATTCTATATTTGCGATGAGTTTTATAAATTCTCTTAAAAATAACAATATAATTTCTCTACAGAATATTGGATACGATATTGGTCTTGCTCATGCTGGAATGAGACAATCGCCCTATTTTAGAATTATGTATAATTGGGGTCACAATAATGGTGATTTTGTATTTGTATCTAAAAAATAAAATATGGGATTTTTTAAAAATTTTTATTTAGTATTTTTCATTTTCTTTACTTTTAGTGTTCAAGCTTTTGATATTAGAAATATTAATAAGTCTAAAATTGTTTCTCAAGCAAATTATAATTTAAATGACACAAACCTTATTGATAATAAAAATGCAGACAATCTTTTGGTTGATGTAAATAGTCTAAATGAAGCATTAAATGAAAAAAGTAAAGAAATACAAAAAAACAATAAAGATAGAAGTAGACCTAAATTCAAAGGGGCAGAAGAAATATATGAATATTATATAAATAGTGTTGTCTTCATTGGTAATTTAAAAAATAATAGAGTTTACGGAGTAGGATCGGGCTTTGTGATTAGAGATAAGGGAGAGTTAAAAATAATCACCAATTGGCATGTTATTGAAGGAGCTGATAATTTGAGTGTATGGCTTAAGCCAAAGACAATGGTAGATGAAAATTTTTTAATCAATAAAGTTGACTCTTATTCAGCAAAATTAATTAAAGTTAATAAGACTAAAGATCTAGCAATGTTAAAAGTTGAAAATTTACCTTTAAAAATTAAACCTGTAAATTATGGAAAATTTACGAAAGTTAAACCTGGTCAAAATGTATTTGCTATAGGTCATCCTGAAGGACTTCTTTGGACTTTTTCACCAGGATTTGTAAGTCAAGTAAGACCAAACTATGATTGGCGTTATAAAGGTTCTCGACATAAGGCGAATGTAATCCAAACCGATGCAAATATAAATCCAGGAAATTCTGGTGGACCATTGTTTAATAAAGATAAAGAATTAATAGGAGTAAATACATTCACTGCAGAAGGTGAAGGTTTAAATTTTGCAATAGCTATTGATGATGTGATTGATTTTATAAAAGAAAAACCAAAACCAATTAAAAAGAAAAAAAATCCATACATTCAAAAAAAGGATAAAGGCAATACCTGGATAAAGAAAAAGGAAAAGAAAGCTTCCGACAAAGGTTCTGTTGATCTATCTGATGCTAGAGAAGTAGATGTAAATAAGAATGGTGTTATTGATGCTTGGTTAGTAGATAAAAATAATAATAATATTTATGAAGTAGCATATGGAGATGAAAATGAAGATGGCATCATCGAAATAGTGGCTATAGATAAAAATGAAGATGGAAATTTTGAAGTAATTTTATTAGATACTAATAACAACGGTAATGCTGATGAAGCTGAAATTGATGAAGATGAAGATGGTAAAACAGACGTTATCGCTTATGATTTTAATGAAGATGGTGAATGGGACAAGTTTGAAAATATCTAAAATTACTTTTGATCTACTGTAATTTTAATTTTCATTATTTTATCTTCTAAGTTTTTAATAGCTTCCATTATTTCTTTTTTTTCTAATTTTGATATTTCTATCCCTTTATCACTTTTTGGATCTTCTGATTGCTTAACAACCTCTGTAAGTTTTCCATGAAGTATTGTGGATTTAACCAACATTTCATCAATATCGTTTTGTCTGTGAGAGTCTAAATTATCAGATTCATTTATAACTATATATTCATGAGCAATAAATAAAGGTGGGGCTTTACCTTTTTTAATACAAGCTATATCAAGTTTGATAGAGTCGTTGTGATCAATTTGCTGTTGTTGGTTTGGATCACTGCATTTTCTTAGGTAAGAAGAGCTTTTTGCAATAGTCTCTTGAATTTCATCATCATTCAAGATCTTTAAAACCTGCATAATTCCATTTTCAATAGATGCTGTTTTTCTAATTTTAGCCATATATAAATTCTTTAATTTACATCTTTATTATAAATAATTAAATTAAATTTTATGAAGCTAAAAAATTTATTCAAATATATGGTTTTTTTGATATTAACGGTTTTTTTTATTACTCTTAAATCCTTTGCTGAAGAAGAAAAATGTGGAAGTAAATTGATATCCCATATCTATGAAAATACTTCTGATAAATATTTTCATTATAATGAAAACAGAAATGATGCTGGAGTTTTTTTTGATTTGGAATGGAACAAGAAACAAAAAAAAATTATTTTTAAAAGGAATAAAGAAAATTATCCAATAGTAGGGTTTTCTTTTTTTAATAATGAAAATTTAATTCCATCAAAAACTGTAATTAAAAAAATAAATTCTGATGATCTCTCATCTTTAAGTGATCAAGACCTTAAGAAATTTACTTATTTAACTGGGAATATAAATTTTGAACTTAATAATGGAAAAATTATTACTATCCCTTCAAAAAAATATAGATTAAATAATTTTAAATTATCCAATTTTGAAATTTTGAGTATTCAAAATATTGATACAACAAAAGGTATTTTAGAGATGTCTTTTAATGCATCATTAACTAATGAAAGAGATGATTTAAAAAAACTTTTTAGAAACAATAGTGAATTATTAGATGATCAGTTACATAATATTTGTGATGATATAAAAGATTATTTGAATTGGCCTTTGGCCTCTGTTGGACTTCAAGAATTCAAATATGACGCAGATGTTAGAGAGGGATTAAAAAACAAAGAAAAACTAGTAAATCCAGTTTTTGAAATAACATATGACAATAATGTTTTAAGAACATTAAGAACTGAAAAAGGAGTGGGTTTTTTTAGACAATCATTTGATTTTGCAGATTTTCCCTTTGATACTCAAAAGCTAGTTATAAGATTTAAAACTGGAGTTGGAAACTATATTGAAACAGGAAACTTTACACTACTTACTCCAGAAGAAGGAGTATTTCTAAATTTAGAAAAATTTTTAGATCCAGAAATTAATAAACTAAAAGCATGGAATATTAAAGAAGATGGAATTGTAGTAAAAAGCCATATCATAAATGAAGAAGTATATGATATTTTTGACAAAGAAATAATTTCTCGTTCCCAAAACGTTTTAGATATAGAAATAATAATTGAGAGAAATTATGCACATTATGTTTGGAAAATAATGTTTCCAGTTTTTTTAATATTATGTGTTGCTTGGTATGTCCTTTGGATACCAACTGAAAAATATGAGGCACGATTAAATACTTCCATAATAGCTTTACTAGCCTTGATTGCTTATAATTTTGTTTTTCAAGACGATATACCAAAGCTAGAATATTTGACCAAGATGGACTCATTTATACTTTTATCTTATGTTTTTTGTTGTATTCCTGTCTTTTTAAGTATCGCTTTTAGTAAATTTATATCAAAAAACCAAAAAAAAGTGATGAGTATAAACAGAATAATAAAAATCTGGGGAGGACTATTTTATCTTTTACTTACAGCTCAAATAATTTATTATTAGTAATGACTTTTTTAAAATCAATTGAAACTTGTTTTAACAAATATGCCAACTTTAATGGAAGAGCATCAAGATCAGAATATTGGTGGTTTTATCTATTTACTATTCTTGTTTGGATAGTGGGTTTTGTTATTAATCCTGCTGTAGAGTTAATATTTATCTTAGGTTTATTACTTCCTAATATTGCAGTAGCTGCAAGAAGGCTTCACGATATTGATAAATCTGGCTGGTTACAATTGATTGCTATCATACCTTTGATTGGAACAATAGTTATGATTATTTGGTGCGCGACAGAAGGAACAAAGAAAAAAAATAAATACGGGGCACCAATTAAATTAAAACGATCTTAATTATAAGCTTTTACCTTAACCATTCTTCAAGTTCATTTGATCTTATAGCAATATAAATATGATCACTTTTATTTTCCTTTTTTAATATTTCCTCACTCCAATCATAACAGGCTATCACAACCTCATAATTATTATCTAATTTTAAATAAATATCAGTGTAAGATGATTTTCCAGTTGGATCTGCTGTATGTTCTATTGTAAAAGGTCCTTGTTTTTCAGCTTGACTAAAAATCTTTAATATATCGTTGGCAATAATTTTTTGTTCTTCGTAACAATTATCAATATCAGTGATTGGTTTATTTTTTCCAAAATATATCACTCCAGCTATTGAATCTGCTAAAAATTTATTATCATTATATTTTGTCCAAACATCAACAAAATCATATGTCTCGAATTTAGAACTGCCAAAAGCAAATGAAACAAATCTATTTTTTTCTAAATCATCATACCAGTTAACAATGCTTGTATTTATTTGTTCTTTACTAAAATGCTCTAATAAACTACTTCCAACACTAATCCCTTCGATCGTAAAATCTTTAATATCATCAGATTTAGCTAAAGATTGAAATCCAAATAATAAAATAAATAAAGTTATAAAATATTTCATAAATTTAATTTAAGCTGCTTTTAAATATTCTAACCAATTTTTGAGCTCTAGCATCCTAGAATTTTTTTCAGAAACTTTTATTTCCTTTTCAATAAAACTAATATGTTCTTGAATTTCTTTTTCATCTTTAAAACATTTTCTCATATTTATTAGTTTATCTTTTCTAAACTTAATTAACGTAATCATTTTATGGTAAGTTATTTCTGGATGATATTGTAGACCCCATATATCACTAATTCCTGATTTAAAATTTACACTTTGTATTTTATTAATTTTATTTGAGGCTAAATGGACTGCACCTTCAGGTAAAGTAACTACCTCATCAAAATTAAATGCTGGTGAGTTAAACTTCTTACTTTTTAATCTATATAAAGGATGATTAATTCCGTTTTCATTAATTTCGATATTGTTTGCAATGCCAATATGGGCTCCGTTTACTGACTTCTTTACTTTTCCACCTGCCGCAGTTACTGCAACTTGCATACCCCAACAAATTGCTAAAATTTTTCTTATATTTTTAAAACATTCTTTCATAAAAGAAATCTGTCTTTGAATTTCTATACAGTCATTGTAAATGTTCAAACTACTACCACCCCAAATCAAACCGTTATATTTTTTTATATTGGGTAAAATTTTATCAAAACTTTTTTCAGAGCATGGATTAAAAACATCAATATTTAAATCTTTTGTATAATATGAAAGACTTTCTCTCAGACTTTCAGAATGAGTGGGTATTCCATTTTGCTTAAAGTTATCATTTTCTTCTTGAATATTACCTTCAACAACTAATAGATTTAAATTCTTCATTAAAGTAATTTTCCTGAAATACTATGTTCATATAAAATCTTCATATCGTCAACAGACATTTTTTTTGGATTTGTTAATGTAGAAGGATCTTCTAGAGCCATTTTTGATAATTTCTCAATATCAAAATCTTCCTCCTTAATTACCTCTGATAACTTATGTGGTAAATTCAATTTTTTTCTCAAATCCAAAACCCAATTTATAAATCCATCAAAAGATGGATCTGATAATTCTAAATATTTACAAATTTTTAATATTTTATTTTCTATTGCATCTTTATTAAAAGTTAAAACATATGGCATAAATATTGCATTTGATAGACCATGATGAATATTATTAACTGCATTCACAGGATGACTTAATGAATGAATTGCTCCAAGTCCTTTTTGAAATGCGGTAGATCCCATACTTGCTGCAGTTAACATGTTCATTCTTGCTTCTACATTTGAACCATCTTTAAAAGCTTTTAACAACCATTGATCGATTAATTTCATTCCTTCCAACGCTATTCCATCTGCCATAGGATGGTAAGCTGGAGAACAGTAAGCTTCAAGATTATGAGCGAGTGCATCCATTCCTGTTGCAGCAGTAATTTTAGGAGGAAGTTCAATCGTTAAAATTGGATCTAAAATCACAATAGAAGGCAAAAATTTAGGATGAAAAATTATTTTTTTTACTCCTGTTTCTTCATTTAAAATAACTGATGCTCTTCCTGTTTCAGAACCAGTTCCAGCTGTAGTAGGTATTGCAATAATAGGTGCAATTTTTTTTGAATTTGCTTTTTTCCAATTGTCTCCAATATCTTCAAAATCCCATATCGGTAAAGTTTGACCAGACATAAAAGCAATAGCTTTACCAACATCTAGTCCACTACCACCACCCAAAGCAATTACGCCATCACAATTTTTTTTATTAAAAAAATTAACTCCTTCTTCTACATTAGCACCAGTTGGGTTGCCAATAACATTCGAAAAAATTTCAACAGAAATATTTTCATCTTTTAGTATTTTTAATGAATTAGAAATTATTTTATTTTTTACCAAACCCTT
>MDTB01025416.1_pt1 | contig 15685 bp, 11 predicted proteins | sample 811161 | NCBI WGS metagenome assembly MDTB01 (sample SAMN05326650, study PRJNA326480) | marine metagenome | isolation source: seawater | place: Mediterranean Sea | collected 2009 | reverse complement strand
TCCCTAGAGTTGGGAAGGTGTTTAGATACCGTAAGACTCTAGGGATTTTTTTTTGCCTCAATTATTTTTCAGCACAAGCATAGCTATTGATCTCTAGACCAACAGATATTTCAGTGATTTTAGGTTGTGTCCATATTGACATAACAACTCCATTGTTAAAGGTTAACATTAGTGCTGGTTGTCTAAGACCGCAGCCACTATAAATGATTATAATAACACTTATTTAGATAAACAATACTATTTTTTAAGATTGTCTCTAGCTACACCACGAGACTTCTCGAATGACCTCATGCCACCAAGCCCCAATAAAGCAATAACTAAGGACATAAGTTCTTCTGTTTGTAAATCAGGCAAAGTGATGCCGGGAGCCCATATTGCACAGGCCCACTCGGCTAGGGGGAGGATAAAAAAATTAGTAAATAAACCAAGACAAGCCACCCACATGATGGCAGGTCTAGCTCCCGATACAAATATACTTGGATGCTTGGCTTGTTCGGTATTAGCCTTAGCTTGTTCTTGAGCAAGGGCTAATGTTTGTTTTCTAAGTTCACCATTAATCTTGGTTTTTAAATCTTTGTCTTCGACAAACTTGTCTAATATTTTTCCGGCTACTCCGATAACACTATTTGCAATCATACGTTCTCTCCATTGAGTTTATCCATTATAACACTTTTTAATTGATCCATCAAAACATAAGCTTGAGTAAGATTTAAACTGCCTATAAAATAATCAATTAAGGGCCCATCATCATCCATTAATATTGTAATCATACCTGTTGCTTTTAAAGCATCAATATCTTTTTTAATTGTTTCTAAACTATCCAGCACCATTTTTTGATACTCTTCTTTAGGTGTTTGAGCTGCCAAATCTTTAGACATAATTTTAGGATTGGCATTTTTAAATAAATTTACAACCACGTCTTTATCTTCTTTATCAGTCATTGTCCTCCATTAAATGTTTCCAAGGTAAACCATGAGCCATTTCTGTTACGGTCCATTGTGTAAAAGCTAAATTTTGTAGAAGCTGTTGACGATCTTCCATTTTTGGTTTCTCGATATCTTCTAAACTATGACTAGAGATTGGATAAGTGAAATTAAGACTACTAGGTGTAATAACAGGGACACCAGCAAGCACACTATCCACCGATCCCCCACTTGTAAAGCTAACCGTTGCCCAACAATCTTTAAGGTCTTCTTCAATCTTTGTTGTATTTCCTTTAACCAATTCAACATTTTGTTGCTCCTTAATAAAATTTTCAAACTTTGATAAATCGTAACCAGAAATTAATGGATGCATGCGAACCTTTATAAGACGTTTAGAATGTTTTTGACATTCAATTATATTATCTTGTAACCATTGTAGTATATCTACCTCTAAAGTAGAAGCATCTCCGGGAAGTTGCATAAGAAATAATATATGGTTACCGTCTTTTCTCCAGTCTTTAACCTGTATGTTTAAATCTGTTCTAAGAATACCCCAACGTTGTTTTTCACTTTTTTTATTATTAAACTCTCCCAAAGTATCCATGTAATGATTTTTTCCGAGTCTATAATATTTATGATCTTCTGTTATTGTTCTACCAAGTAAAGGTGCTTCAAATACTAAAAAATCTCCTTTATGCTTTTCTCGTATATCATTTTTTAAAACATGATGGGGATTACTTCTATTTTTCCATGAACCAAACATAACAGCTACATCACACTGCATGTAATGAGGTGAGTTTGACAAGAAAACTAAATGGTCTGTTGTGGTTCTAATTCCGTGACAGAAAGCTGTTAGACAATTTAAATGTGGATCTTGTACCGCCGTATTAATAAATACTCCAACTATTTTTTTATTCTTCATCAAACAATTCCCTATACGTTATTGTATTATTTTTTTTATTTAGACCATCGTTCCATAAAGCAGGTATTAAACCAGTACCATGAACATTAATTTGTAAATCAACTTCTTCATTTTGCATTAACTTTTCAAAGTCTTGAGCTTGAGCTAAAAGTTCTCCTGTCGTCCAAAAAGGTTTACTGTCTTCACCTACAGAAACTTTTAACCATTTCTTTGTACCGTCTTCTCCTAGTTCATTTTTATCTTTAGGCGGCCCGTCATTACACGAATCAAATCCATAAAGATGAACCGTTCTAAAACCAAGAGTATGGACTAAACCAATCGACCTCATACCCGCACAGGTTCCTCCTGTAATTAACAATCTGTCTTTAAAATAATCCCAACCTTCAATAGCATTACAATAAGCATCCCACCCTATAACATTAGCTTTTTTATCAAGCAGATGAGTTACAACATCTGTATTAGACATAGTAGCTACAAAGTATTTAATACTAGGATGTGGTTCAGCTAATAATTCTTTTCTTATAAACCCGTGAGTAGACTTTTCGTGAAAGGGTCTAGGATCTAAAACTGTACAGCCCCAAGGTTGTATACCATTTTCAAGAAGTATGTTGTGGCTATGTTTAACACATATAATTTTAACACCATTGTTTTGTTCGAGCCTAATGTTTTCTAAATTATTTTTTAATGAAGGACCAGCGGAGACAATAGCAACTTCCTCGTTATTCCATTTACATTTTTTTAACATAGATGGAATTCGTTCTGAGTTTGTCATTATATTCATGCGAATCTCTTCCACAGGCATACAATCTTGCGGTTCTACAACAATTGGTTTTTTCTTGTCGTTAGGTCGTTTATGTTGAACCTCTGTATTTACATTAGCAGCTTGTTGTTTTTCCTGTTTAAACTTTAATAAACCTTTATTGTGATACAAATATTTTACTAAAGGTGAACATTCAAAAGCATTAAGGTCAGCACAATAAGGAGATAAATTATATACTTTCATACCATGAGCTTGGTGTAATTTTAACAATCGAGTTAAGACAAAAGCATCATGCCACTCTTTATAGTTAAAGACTTCTCCAGTAGCCCACGTGCCATATAGGTCTGCAATGACAGCTTGATTTAAATTACTCATCTTTAACATAAAGAAACCAGCTTCTGCATAGTTGGTTGCTGTACGATCTAAGATACAAATATCTTGTCCCTCTGGTAGCCACTCTGATAATTCTTTGTGTGTAATTTTATTATAGGTTACTGTGTCGGCATCTAACCAAATACCTATGTCACCCTTTGGCGGGTTCTTAACAAAAAAGTCATACTCAGTATAAACTTTATAAGCCCAACGACTAGCATCTGTTCGCCAGTTAGATTTGTTAGGATTGTCTTTATGAGTCTCCAAAAACTTGCATAAGCCATTATCATTATCGGTAAGGTCAATGAACTCTACTCTTTTTTTATCATAGCTTTGTAGCCCTACTTCTGGCCAATCATTGTAATAAGCATAAAGTTTAATGTCTTCAGGCCAGTTTTTTATAAAACTGTCTACACATTCTTTAGCATAAATATTCCAGTGATCTCCTCGAAAGGAAGTTACAACGTTAATTTTAGACATGGTGCTCTACTCTTTGTTATAAGTGAATCCATGTGAGTTTTTTCAAGATACCATTGCTTACTAAAATCACATTCTTCATACCCTCGTAACCAAGGGCCTCCTAATGAAAAATGCACAGCATTTGGTTGGTTTGTTTTGTATTCGGTTATATCAGGAACATAATTCCAAAATGGATTAATTTCTCCTACACTCTCTGGACCTCTAGTAAGCCATGAGAATTGATGTAGGTCCAAACCTTTCCATTTATTTACAGCTTCAACTGTTAGTCTTTTATTGTCTTCATGTTCCATATTAAAAGCCATAAGTGATGACCATAGTTTACAGTTATACTTTGTTTGTATCTTGTTGTCCATCTTAAATTGTTGATCTGACTCATAATTAAAAGGAACAGACATAACCGGGTATCCATCATCTAGTTGGTCTACTAAGTTTTTAATATCGTCAAGCCATAAAAAATCACAATCACAAAAGATAGCCCAACCTTTTAAATTATTTCTTCTGGCAATCTCTGGAACTAAAAATCTAGTATGGCTAAACTCTGTAGAAAATGGTGCCTTATCTAACAGATCATAGTATTGATTATGTTTATCAATCTTCCATTCTCGGTAGAATAATTTATGTTCTCTGAGCTCATTATGTTTTAAAGGAGTTACTGTGATAGGAATAGATGAACGTCTGATTAACGAATGCTCTGCAACATTGTAAGCATCGATTTCTCTAGCATCCCAGCCCATTAAAACGTGAATTGATTTCATAGTAAAGAAGTATATAGATGCCTATTATTTAGTCAATAGGAAAAGCTTTTTTAAGTTCAGGATCTTCTCTACCTTCGGTTTGTAGAGCATCAATACCTAGTCTTCCTCTTATCATTTTTCTTCGTACTGTAGCCGGATCAAGGTCAATAACCATATCATATTCCCCAAGTCTTCTAGAGTTCTGATTGTGTTCTGCAACGTCTTTTCTAACTTCATCTAATTGTTTTTGATATCGCTCTATTTTTCCTAAATCGTTATTTTCAATCGCACGATTTAAATTAGTTAATGCCCTGTTTTGTCTTGTATAAAATTGGTCTCTTAGTTGAGCTGCTTTAAACTTTCCTGATTTTTGTAAATAATTATATTCTCTTGCTCTTGAAATCTCTACAGGACTAAATCCTAAAAATTGTAGAACTTGTGCTTGTGTGCTTATATTTTCTGGAACGACAATTTGCTCGCCGCTTTTAGTTTTATATCCTTGTGTTCCTAAATTACCTGATTTTATTATATTTTGAAATGGTTTTGGTAAAACACTGGCTACAGCCATAGGTATATCGTCATTACCTAGATAATGTTTAGAATCAACAAACCCTCTTATAACACTAACAGCCGGTATACTTGCTTGATTAAGGCCTGTATCTCCAAAAACAGCATCGTTAAAAAATCCAGTGATAGGGTGAGAACCTAGACCAACTCTTCGACCAATGTCAACACCAGCATAACGTAGAAAACCACGGGCAATGGCATCCGCCATTTCTGGGCTTGTAATATCGGCCATTAATTTAAAGTATTCTTTTTCAATGTTTAAATTTCTTTTTGTAGCATAATTGTAAACTCCTTCATAAGTATCTAACGTATCTTCCATAAATGGAAGCCCCATCATTCCAGATGTTAAGATTAAGGCAATGCCATATAAAGCAAGGGCTTGTTTACCTTCTTTACCTCGACCAGTTGCCATCTTGTACATGAGCTGCATCATCATAGTTGGATATTCACTAAACTGAAATAACAAAGCTCCAACACCTCTATTAATTGCAGGTTTAGCTTCTTTACCATAAACAAATTGTGTTTCTTCAACAGCGAAGACACCTACAATATCTCGTAAAGCTTCTTTGTTATCGTTGTTACTAATAAAACTATTAAAGTTATTTAAAATGGCTTCTGGTTCAATGTTAAGATCTTTTCGAATCTTTGCACTAAAGTTCTGATCCTTGCTATTAATTTCAATTGCTTTTCTTAAAACATCATTATTAGTTGTTAATTCATAACTATTGATGTAAGAAGCCAAACGATTTACAACTTCTGTTGTAGTGAACATAGATCCTAATAAACGAATCATTTTTTCACCTTTTCGATTACTAATTTGATTTGCATTCATACCGGTTTCATTCATAATTGAACCAATGTTTGAAGCTAAATATTCATTTACACGACTTGGAGCTAAACTCGATCCTAAAATATTAGACAAACTATTTAAACGAGGAATTTTTGTACCATATTTTTTAACTACTTTATTTAAATCAATAGCTAAATCACTTTTAAATTTACCAAATTCTTTAGGAGATTTTAAAAGTTTAAATATATCTTTTGTAGCTCGTGCTTGACCAAGGCCGGCTTTACGAACTCCACCATACATACTAATATAAGTTGCCGCCGGAATACCTTGAAACATATTCATAACCGAAGCACTAACATCTGTTAGATAATATAAAAAACCTAATTGTCTTAAACCTTGAAGTTCTAATGGATCTTGTTTTAAATAATTATTTAATTTTTCTACATATTCTTTTTCTCTTTCCGTAGTTGCACCAGAGTTGTCTTCAACAATACTTTCGTAAGCAGAGTTAATGTCAGTTTCATATTCAAAATGAGAATCCCATGTTGCGAATGATGTTATACTGTTGTTTAACGACTCCATAATGTTTTCAGGTTTAAAATCATACCCCGGAATTAAACGAGCTTCCCTAAAAAATGTTGGAGTTCCTTTTGCCTCTTGAGCGGCTTTTGCTCTAGATTTCATTATCTGTTCATAGTCAATATTTCCTTCTCGTAAATCACTAGGCATTAAAGCAATAAAAGCCTCCAATGATGTGTAAAAATCTGCGGGCAAATACATTTTCATATTATTGTACGTATTACCTTTTACACCTGAATGTAGATATTTTTTTACAGCTTTACCGTTTTCTCTAACAATGTTACCAGCATCATCCCTTAATAATTCATTTGGATCCAATACTCTTATAAGAGCCTCGGCTTTGTCTTGTGCCTCTCTTATTTTAATTTTAGAATTACCGTCTTTAGTATCAAAAGCAGACCACGATACAGATTCTTTTTTTATCGTGCCATCTGACTTTAATACATTTTCTGTAACTGCTACAAATTTATCTACATTTCTTGATAATGGAAAATATAAAGTATCTGAATTTTTAGCCATAATTTCTAATCGTCTCGCTGCATGTTTAAAAGTAATAGCTACTCCCGGATCTGTTCTATTTGCCATTTTAGAAAATTCATAAAAAGCTTTAGAAATTTGGTTAATACCTTTAGTCGTAGTTAATTGTTCTTCAGAAAACAAAGCAAGTCTATTATAGTTAAAAGATGTCGTTGCTAACAATTTTCTTAACTGACTTACCGTCTGCTTAACTACCATGTTACGTCTATAAGTTTGAACTTTATCTAAAGCTTGATAAGCAGCTACCGCATTGGGATTTAAAATAATATCTTCATTAATTGTTCCTGTTAAATTTATTAATGTCGTTCCAACTGGTTTAAATTTACTGTCCCTATTTTCTGGATCAAAAGCTTCTCGTGATCTTTGATTTGCTTCTTCAATCGATAAACCTTCAGCAATTGCTTGATCATAAGCTGCTTTCTTTCGATCGGATTCAACCTTACCTCTATTATATTGTTCAGCAGTAATAATAATTTGACCATTAGCATCTGGAGTTAAAATAGTTTTATAGGTTTTAGAATAAACCGCAGCAAGTCCTGTAAGTTTTTGTTCTGTTGGAGTTAGTTTATTCCAAGGTGATAAGAGTTCGGCTTGTTCTTCCATTTTATTTGACCTTGATTCTGATCGTGCTTGTAAAAAAGTTGTATAAGCCGCTAACTCTGGATTGTCACGAGAAATAAATGTTGCGGAAGTGAACCAACTTCCTAATTTTTTTAAAGCATTTAAAGGACCGGAAAACAAATCTAAAGCCCTATCTATTCTTTTATTTTGATCTTTTACTTTATTCTCTAGATCAGAAATATCTTTTCTATTTTGATTTCCACGAGGACCCTCTGGAGGAGGAGTAATGCCACCATCATCACCACCACGATCGCCACCACGACCACCAGTATCCGTAGTAGTTAAATCTGTACCTGTTCGGGTCTGCTGCCTTAATAAGTCTACCTGTTCATTTGCATTTATAGATGTCTGATCATCATAAATATTTACAGGCTGGTTTTCTGCTTCTGTTTGTGCATCAGATTTTTCTTTATCAGTTTTTTGACTAAGCGATTTTGTTCTTTTTATATTTGATTGAGCAGCTAATTCTGGAATCGTTGGAACCACCGTTGGTGGCTCGAAAGCTCCTATAGCTTCTCTATCTGTTACGTCTTCAATATTTTCCATTGAAAAATTTGGTTGTTCATTAGTTTGTTCAATAACCACTTCTTCGTTTGTATCAATTGTTTCTTTATCTAATTGTTTATTTAGATATTCTTTTGCCTCTTGGTGATCGTGAAAAATTTTAGTATTTTCTGGTTTTAACAAATTAATTGCAGCAGTTACATTTAAAGCTCGACCCGGAGTATCTATTGAAAAATCTTGAAGCTGTCCTACTACTTCATTGTTTTTATTGGCTGCATGAATATTTTTTACAAAACCTGCTTTTGATTTATCTGGGTTATTAAAATACTCTATAAAACGTTCTTGAGCATTGGGGTCTAAATCTTTAATATCTGTTTTAACATCTCCCTTAATACTTTCATGCAATGGTTTTCTGTTTTCTTCAATAACCTGCGACTCAAGACGTGGTGCTGTATATTGTAATTTTTCTTTTTTAACTTTAGGATTAGCTTGTTGTTGTTTTTTCTTTTGCTCAAATCTATCAACCTTTTTAATAGTTTCTCGATCAAGAGGTGAAAGAGTTTCATAGATTGTTGTTTTTGTTAAACCCGCATTAGTTCTTTCTCCTGTATAAAGATCCCTTTTATTAAGTTTATTTATTTTTACAAGCTCATCTAAAGTTTGAGATATAAAGAACATACCTTCATCGTTTGTAAATTCGTTTAACCAGTTTTGTTCATCATTGCCTAAAACTTTCAACAGTCCTCTAGGTGTTATTTTTCTATAATTTAAAAGATCATTTGTTCCTCTCTCAACAAGATCACTTACAAAATTAAATATTCTAGAACGAACATTCATTTCACCATCTTTTTGTCTTTTGAGTAATCTTTGTCTTTCTGCTTTCTTACCGGCACGATCCATACCGGGACCAACCGTATCTTCTCTTTTTCTTTTGTTTGAATCTTCTATCTTTGGTTGAAATGTTAGTTGTTTTGGTCCTTCTTCAGGTGTTAAAGCATCTCTAGCATCTTTATTTTTATCTTCTATTTTTGTCGTAAACCCAATTTGTTTTATCGGTTGATAGGTAATTTGTAACGGTCCACTTAAATCATCTTCTGTATTAATATTTTTTTTTAAGTTAGCGAAACCAGCTTCAACAAGACCCATAGGACCTTCTGCAATACCCTCTAAAAATACAGCACCCGGAGATGTTATTTCACCCGTACTTAAAACTTGGGCCGCCGCTTCTCCTAACATACCAAAGGAAGCCCCTTGTCCTATCTCTCCTAATCCAGCTGCAACTCTACGGCCAAGCCCTACTTTAGCTCCTGTTTTTAAAGCATTTGTAATAAGACCTGCGGTTCCAAAAGCAAGAGAGTCAAAAGCACCAATTGGGACACCTCGTTTAGTTGCATATTCTCTAGCTTTGTCCATAGTTTCTTCGTCATCTAAAGCTTTAGCTAATTCACCACCATCGTTAATATCAACACCTGCTTGATTAAACGAATCAATAAAAGACAATCCATACTCTGTGGCACCACTTCCAGAACCGGTAGTTAAAGCACCAACTATACGACCCATAAGACCACGAGTAGCTAAAGCTGCCCCGCCACCTAAAGCAATTGTTGGTAGATATGTACCAATTGATTCTCCAATTAAAGGAAATACAACAGACATATTATCACCAAAAGCTGAGATTGCTTCTCCTAGACTATCGGCTTCAGTTATTTTTTGTAACGTTTGTGCATCTTCTGTGTTTAAAGGAATTTCATTTTGACGTTGTTGATATCGCCTAATGTCATAAACAGCATTATCAATATTATCTAAACCTAATTCCATTTGTAAGATATTAGATCCAATTAAAAAACTGTTTAAACCTCGTTCAACTGAATCTGGTAGTAAAAAAGAGATCGGTCCACCACCCGTAGGTTCTGGTGGAATATTTAATTGATTAGATATTTTCTTTTCATTGTCAGCTATATATTCTTTTATTTGATCGGTAGAAACTGTGTCATCAAACTCTAAAGACCCATACTGACCAAAGTCTACAACTTTAGACATTAGTTGTCCCTTTTTATATTTCCACGAACTGTAGCCTCAACTCCGTCAACAGTTCCTATAGCTTCACCGCTTTTATCGGCTGCTTCTGAAATACCACTAACAAGACCTCTGCTAATTGCTTGGTTAGTTATTAACAATCTTTGCACACCATTCATTAAAGTTTCATTAGCTTCAGCAACTATAGTGGGATCAGAACTACCTAATTTTGTGTATAACTCAGGTTGGTTTTTTAATATTGTTTCAATAAATTTTGTAGTCGCACCAAAATCTAATTTAAGTTGAGCCGCAGTATTTTTTGCGATTTGATTAGCCCTAGATGTTGCAAGTTTGTTTTCTTCTAATTCAAGTTGTGCACCAATATTTAATAAACCAATATCCGCAGTCCTTGCTTTTCTGTCTTGATCTTCCATAGTTGATGCTGTTTTAACTGCGGAAGAAATATCTTCTCTTGCTTGTTCTCTACCAGAAGCTCCGGTAAAAGCATCAAAACCTTTAGCAGCTATATCTAAGTAACCAGCAGCTCGTCTAAATCTATCTAAATCTTCATCTTCTCGGTTAACCTCACCTAATATTTTTTGTCTTAATAAACTTGTCATCTTACCATCAGAAGTTGTGTTTAACATATTTGTAAGTTCAGGAGTAGTTTTAGAACCATCAGTTTCGTTGTTAGAATCACCACTTTTTTTATTAAAGGCTGCCTCTATTTTATTTTTTTCTTCTTCTTCTTTTCGTTTTTGTTTTTCTTTTTTAATCTGACCTCGTGATTTGACACCGAAATTATCAGGTAAAAAAGGACCATATTCTTCCGCTGTAAATTTTCCTGTAGGTCTACCTCGACTATCAATTATTTCTTTTGGCTCGAAAATACTAGGTACATTTGAATCTACATCATCACTAGAGTTCATTTGCAATAGTCTTGCAGTGTCTCTTTTTTCTCTTCTTGTTTTTGCCGCTTGATTTGTTGTTGGTTCAGAATCATCGCTACTAAATAATTTAATTGGATCATTTGGATCTCTTAATATATTTTTACTTCTTAAATAATCAATTACTGAAAAGTCATTCATACTTTCAAAAAACTCAGGTCCTATTTGACCCGGCAATGGATTACCCTCTGAGTCAACTCGATCTCCTTCTTCTCGGTCATCAAATCTCCTAGTTGGATTAAACATTGAACCTTGCCTTGTTTCATATTTTTGACTGCCCTCAACAATTCCCTTGTCTCTAAATTTTTCAACATCCATTTGTCCGCCCATGTATGCCGCAATAACTTTGTTTGGATCATAACCCATTTTCTCTACAACTTCAGGAGCTTTTTCAGCTAATTTTTTAATACCGGGGTTGTCTGGTACAGGGCCACCTTCGGCAAATAGACCAACACCTTTACCCGCACCATAAACACCTAAAGCACCTAAACCTAAACCAGCCGCTTGTTGTGCGAAAGATGGTGGAGCTAAGTTTTGTTGTGATGTTTGATAGGTTGAAACTGGTAAGTTAAAACCACGAAGCACAGAAGACATTTCCTGAACCTGTTGTGATGGCATCGTTCTTTCTCTGGCAAAATCTTCGTAAGCAATATCAAAGGCTCTTTGTTGTTGAGCTTGTTGTGTACCACCAATGGTTTCTAAAGCACCCAAACCAGCAAGTCCTAGCTGTTGTTGTTGTGCTCCTAAACCTGCAAACTGTTGACCCGCAGCTAGACTAGCAGCTCGATCTGCTTGAAGTTGATTCATAGCTTGTTGATAAGCTTGTTGAGAACCTGTTGCTTGTATATCCGCTAATCGTTGTCCTTGTTGACGAGCCAACTCAGATTCTAATAAAGCTTGACGTGTACCTCCATAAGCACCCGCTCCTACAGCCGAAGCACCTAATTGTTGTTGTAATTTTTCTGTGTCTCTAAGAGCCTCTCTCTTTTGTATATCAATAACAGACTGTTGATACGGGCTCATACGTGCAGCAATAGCGGCAGGGTCTGTTGATTGTTGAGATGCTTGAGCCGTTAATAAATCTGCGGTTGCAATATAAGGTTTGTAACCACCAACTAAATCTTCAACTCCTTGATATGCCGCTTGTTGTTGTGCCGTTGGAGCCGCAAGACGAGGCCCTTCATATTGTTCAAAAGGTTCTGTTGTTACACCTTCGGCCCTGTCAAACAATCGTTCAAGATACGGCTGAAAATATTCGGGTATGTTACTGGTTTGTTGTGTAACGGTTGAAGGAGGTGGGGGAGGAGGGGAACCACCGCCACCAAAGTTGAGAGTCATACATTCTGAAGGAGACTTATCCGCAAAAGGATTCTCCTCCATACCTACACCATATTGTTTTTCTGAAAGTTGTAATCTTTTTAATAAGTCAGCCATTTAGTTCTCTGTGTAAATTGTTGTTGTTTATTAAATCCTAATCGGTCTGCAATCATATTCCATTCTAACCTACCGGTTAGCTCTATACCATGCAACCTTAGTTTTTTTGCGAGTTTCTCTAATTGTTTAAATATTTGTTTACCTAATTTAAAAGACAATCCTTTACCAAAAACAAACAAAATTTCTAATAATTTTTTATTCGTAGGATATATATTTATTCGTATAACATAGCCTGCTAATATTTTATCATTGTGTATTATCTTTAACAAACCAAGCTTTCCGGATTCAATATGGTCTTTTAATAGTTTTGGTGTATATTTATTGTTGTATGGCATTCTTTCTATTTCTTCTTTAAACATATTAAACAATTCGTCAATGTCACTAAATGAAGTGACTTCTTCTACTTTAAGCAGCGGCTGTCCTCATAAGTTGTCCTAATCCTCTTTGTAATTCTGCTGGTTGTTTGCTTGTTCCTGTTTTTTCTTTTCGTACATTTTTCATTAAAGCATATAATTTATTAGAACCCTTATCATAACTTCCTTGCCCAAGTTCTGCAACAATATCTCTAGGTACAACAAATTCTTGTGGACTTACAGCTGCGGCTCTTTTACCTTCAATACTGGTTTGAATGAGATCATCCATACCTCCGCCCGGTCCTTGTAGCTCACCCGCCATAATCCCACCCGCTTGATACTGCTGCGGGTTCATACCCAAATAACTTTGTAATCTTTGAGCACCGGCATCGGAAGAACCATCTCCAATGTGACCAACGACATCTGCTGGAATTACAAAAGCATTCTCTTGAAGTTCTTGGTTGGATTCGACTTCACCACCTTGAGCCATTTGTTTTTTATTAGAATCACTATATTGTTGATACATTTGTTGACCTACTTGTTCTCCAAGGCCTAATTCACGAACAACATTGCCTGCAAGATTATTAGGCAAAATACTTAAAAAACTGTCTATAAATTGTTTTTCATTCATAGAATTATTATATACTCCAGAACCTATACCAGAACTTTGTCCGGTAATTTGTTGTCCAGTATTTTTAGCCATTCCGGGTACTTCACCACCTTGTGCTAAACCAAGTTGACCAAAGGCTTGTTGTAATTGTGAAGAGACATTAACATTTAAATCTTTCTTTGGTAAATTATTAATTAACTGTTGAGCCTGTTGTTCTAAACCTTGCATTGGTAAATTCACAGGTGGTTGCGGTTGGCTCATTGGCATATTTAATGGAACAGTCGGAGCTATCGGTTGAGCCATAGTTTGCATTTGTTGTGGCTTTGGCATCATGCCCGGTTGAGTTTGTGCAACTTGAGACAATTTACCCGGAATAACTCCCATTGATTCCGGAGCCCTAAATGTTCCTTTAGTTGCTTCAATTGAAGGATCTAATAAACCTCGTTGCATCATTACTCCACCACCTTGAGCTTTGATAACACCTCCTTCTTTTGCACCTAAATAACCATAATTTGTTGTACGACCATAAGCAATATCTTCTGGATCTGCATATGTATACTCACCTCTTTGTAATGGACCTTTATATGCATATTTACTAAAATCTCTTTTAGGGGCTTGCATATTTCCAATAGGGGCTGGAGGTGGAGGTGGGGTTGCCATTTCTTTTAATGCAAAACTACCGGCTCCAACTGCTAAAGGTGATGCTTCTTGTATAAACTCTGGCAACATACGTACTCCTTTACCCGCTATTGTGTTTGCTGGTAAACCTCCTGCAAAAGTTCCTTGAGTTGCAGTATCAAAAATTGATCCTCCTACTCTTTCAATAACATTAGGTGTAAGAGATTCTGTAGCTGCTCGAGCAGCACCTGTAAATGCTGGATCTATAGCTGATCTAAAACCTTTAGCTATTCCACTTCCTAATGCTGTTTCAGATGCTTTACTTGCGGCTTGTATTCCAGCTTCCTTACTAGCTTCTGTTACCATTTGTGTTGGTCCTTTTACAGCTGGTCCTAACCCTTTAAATGCACTACTTGTTGCTAAACTTAAACCCGCTGCACCAATACCTGCAAGAGGACTACCTGTTTGTATACCCGTTTTAATACCAGAATAGGCTGCACCTAATGCCGGGTTAACAATACTTAAACCAATAGGAACTGCAAAATCTAAAAAGAAATTTTTTATAGACCTAAACATTAGTGAAAGTCCCTCCATGCTGTGCCATCATATCCTTGGAACTTATTGGTACTAGCATTAAATCTTATCTGCCCTTTTTGAAATGGTCCAACTGTATCTGGATTTCTAAAATTTGAATTTAATTGTATTCTACCTTCTATCGATATAGAATTAAATTGATCTTGTTTTACAGTATTTCTCATTTGAACTTGGTCTGTGGCAAGCTTATCATTAAGAGAATCTGCCCATTGCTCCATTTTATTTACAGCAAGCAATGCTTCATTGTTAATATCATTAGCTTTCGTGTATGATGTTGTTTGTGTACGAGTTGCTCCTGTATATGCATTTTTTTCACCCACTTCAAATGTTTCACTTGTATCAGATACACGAGGAGTAAGTTTAGGAAATCTTGGATAATCTGTCATTTAAGCTGTCTTTCTTTTTTGCTGTGTCTTTTTCTTCTGTTGATTAATAAATGCACGATACACTGCGGCTTGTTTAGGTTTACCTGCAACTCTTGCTCGTTGCTCCATAGCTATGGCAGCTTGAGTTTTATGTGCATGTGTTCTATTCGATCTTTTAATCTTAGCAACTGAAGATCGTGCATCTGCAACGGTTGTAAATTTTAAACCACGAATTGTTCCTTTCGGATTTTCATCGGTATACAAGTCAGAGTGTTTTTTACTTCCAACTGGTTGCCCTTTTTTTCTAGGTATACGTTTATTATCTTTTGCCATCTTGCATTACATCCATTCTAAAAGACCCAAGTCTCCAATTTGTACCCGCTGTTGAAGTTGATATTCTAACAATCGCCTGCCTACCTCTTGCTCGTGTTCGTATAAACTGTGTATTTGAATTAACATAAAATGGTCCTTTTTCTACCGGTGTCCCATTTGGGAAATTCTTTGTTTTTAACTTTACAGTTACTTGTCCACTAGTACCTATTGTAAAGTCTGGAATGATTCTATCCAAGTATATAATGTTATCTCCTGCCCCGTAAGCCGGAGGAGTCGTATCAAATTCAGATGATTCTATAAATGATTCTTGTTTTTGTCCATCAGCTGTAAAAATTCCTTCGGGTTCATTATCATAAAGATAATTTGTTGTGCTTGTTTCTTGACCAGTAGTCAATACATTACTAAATATAGAACGATCTTTCCATGTTGTAAAGAGGGTTGTACCAAAAGTCCAATAGTTTTCAACAGGATTATAAGTTACATATTTATCACATTCTACTGAATTAGCTGAAGGATAGAGCCATGTTACTTCTCTAAATTCTTGATTGGTTCCTGCATACACTTTTTCTTTTTGTTCAAAGTTAAAATCATCAAAGACATAACGACGAACTGTACAAGGAAGAGAT
>MDTB01218392.1_pt1 | contig 15686 bp, 14 predicted proteins | sample 811161 | NCBI WGS metagenome assembly MDTB01 (sample SAMN05326650, study PRJNA326480) | marine metagenome | isolation source: seawater | place: Mediterranean Sea | collected 2009 | reverse complement strand
TCCATTTCCATAAATTGGAATTTTTTTATTGTTAATAATATTATTGACTGCCAAAGGAATCAGCTTTTCCGGATATTGATAAGGGCCAAAATTATTACTACATCTAGTTATCATTACTGGGAAATGATGAGTTTTAAAATATGACATACAAATTAAATCAGCCGATGCTTTTGATGCACTGTATGGATTGGTAGGTTTTAATATTGAAGATTCAGTAAATGCAGGTTCTGTTTGTGTTAAAGAGCCATATACTTCATCTGTTGAAACTTGGATAAAACGAAAGTCACTAGGTAAATCACCTTTTTTAATTAAATCATTGCAGCAAGCTAAAAGATTATTTACACCTCTTATATTTGTATCAACAAAGAGATTTGATGAATGAATTGATTTATCGACATGAGATTCTGCAGCAAAATTAACAATAGCATCAAATTGATAATTTTTTATGAGTTCGCAAACATCATTACTTCCAATATCACATTCAATAAACTTGAATTTATCAGATTTAATGTTGATTGTTTCATGGTTGAGGTATTTTGATAGGGAAAGATTATCAATGCTTAAAATGTCATAGTCATCTTTTAACATCACTTTAATAAAGTTAAATGCTATAAACCCATTACCACCTGTTATTAATATTTTTTGCATTGTCTTAATTATAAACTTTAAATAATGATTATATCATTTTAACGTTTGTTTTTTTGAGTTAGTTATTAAGTATGAAAGTACAATAAAAAAAGTAATCGCTTGATGATGAGCAAACTGACTTTGTGTCAATTGTGAAGATATTAGCATAATAAGTATTAAATTCATCATTACTTGATTATCTTTGTCTGATGATTTATACAAAACAAAATATATCAGAAGCAATAAAATCAATGCAGGTATTCCAAACTTAACGCTAATATCTAGAAATTCATTATGTAAATGGTCACGCGCTTTAATGTTTATACCATTTCTCTCGGTATAACTCGACATTTCTTTTACAATATGATGTGGCCCTATTCCAAACATTAAATGATTTTTAATCTTTTCCAAACCATACTGTAAATAAAATAATCGTTCATTAATTGATCGAGATTCACGAATGAGTTGATTGTTATCTGGGTCAGGATTACTCTCAACAGTTACTTGTTTAATGATTTTGACTCTCTCAATTAAAGGATTGGGAATAAATATTAACGATATAAAAACAAGTGATACTGAAGCAATCAATAATCTGCTTCGACTTATAAAGATTAGATAAATAAAACTGAATATGATTCCAATAAGGGGGCCTCTGGTTTGTGTTAAAACCAATATGAATAAGAATACTAAACCAGATAAAAATAAATAAATAGAATGATGTTTTTTAACAAAATAAAAATAAATACACATGATTAAAAACAAGGCGCATAGATTCGCATAAGTAATCGCATTAGATGATGTTCCATCATACCTTCCCATATCTCCAACTATATAAGTTGAAAATAAATGCCCAAGGGCGCCTAGAGAGCATATATTAAGCATAAATATCATTTGATGATCTTTGATGGTAATCATCAGTAATGGCATAAGTAACAGAAAACGATAATAATTATCAAGTTCATGCATTGGACTTTGATGATAGATTCCAATGAAAGTGACCCAGGTGCTCAATAAAATAATAACAATAACTAATAGTCGCTGCTCTTTTATATGCTCATATAGTCTTTTGTAATCTATTAAACAAAGAAGTAGAACAAGAAGGAGAAAAACATTACTTATGCTTCGGTCAATAAAATTAAAGACATAATAGGCGCTTACAGATATCAATTGGATTTGTTGAAGACTTAACTTTCCATTAAATGGTAATGAAATCATAGCTTCATTGTAATATTTAATCTAAGCATATAAATTAATAATTTTATTCGATCAGTTTTTTTATTTTACCTAAACATTCGTTAATTGTTTCACTTTGTGTATTAAGTATTAAATCAGGGGAAGATGGTTTTTCATATGGGCTGTCAATGCCTGTAAAATCATTTATCTCACCTTGTCTGGCTTTTTTATACATGCCTTTAGTATCACGTATCTCACAAACATCCAAGGCGGTTTCAAGGTAAATTAGTTTAAAACTGCCACCAATGATATCTTTTGCAAGACTTCTATGTGATTCCAATGGACTGAGTATTGACACAATCGATGATATGTTTTGATCAAGTAATAATTTTGCAAAAGATGCTACACGTCTTACATTTTCTTGTCGACTATAAATTGAAAAATCAAGATCAGATGATATTTGCTGTCTGACATTATCGCCGTCGAGCAATAAAAAATGTGGATGAGATTTTATAAATGTTTTTGCAAGTGTAGTTTTACCGCTACATGGAAGACCTGTTATCCATAATACATTGTTCATAGGTAATATTATACTATAAATAATGAACAGAATTATTCTATATCCTCACATATTGCGCTCACATATATAACCAGGATTATTATTTGATTTCATACTAATTTAAATGACATTAAACGAGTTGGCTGCTCAACGTAAATTTCGAAATTCCAAGTTATTTTGAGTTCATTTCCCAATAGACTAGGGAGTAAAAATAATTGCTCATCATTCGACTTCTGTAAAACAAGTGGATTCCCATCTAAAAATAGAGTTGCAGAAATATTGTGGTGTGTTGTCAATACTGCATACTTTGGTGGTTTCGTGTCATACCAAGGTAGTGAGATAGAGCATGAATCATATACATAGTTACCCTTTATTTCCATGCCATAAAGGTTTTTTGACTTACATGGAAAAACTAAATTCTTAATACGTTGTGAGATATTTATCATTGTAAAAACAATGTTCATTAAAAGGCTTCGATCGTTCTCGCTTAAACTTTGCTGGATGGTACCGATGAGAGCACGAATTCTTTGCAACAAAGACGCGTGTTGCTTAAGGTGCGCATTAATCTCGCGATACCGTTCCAATGACATTGCGCTTGTTTTTGTCTCAGGATAAATGCGGGTTACTGATAAAGGTTTATGTATATAACGGAAGGTTGCCCCGCTTTTATAAAGGCGTGTCCATAAATCCCAATCCATAATAAAACATAAGTCTTTATTAAGACCACCAACACGCTCAAAGGCTTTCCTACGGACAAAACATGATGGTTGCGCAATACAATCATGTATAGGCAAACAAGAAAGATCACGCTCAATGCTCGGAAAATATGATTTAAAACAATCGCTTGAATCTACATATACGCTGTCACCATAAACGACATCCACATCAGGACTACGTTCAAATATTTCTTGAACCAGCAATAATGTATCCGGAAAGTAGTAATCATCAGCGCATAACCAAGCGAGCACTTCACCGTTAGTATTATCCCAACCTTCTATGATAGCCTCGCTTTGACCGCCGTCAGGACCATGACGGCGATAAGTAATTATATCTGAATATTGATCTAAAATAACCTGTACTGAATTATCATAGGTTGCATCCATTACCGCTAGTTCATATTCAACGTTTTGTGCCTGAATACTTTTTAATGCAGTAGGAATATATTTTTGTTGCCCAAAAACAGGGATAGCAATAGAAAAAAAAGTCATGGTAATAATATTTTTTTAGTTTTCACAATTAATTGACTCAATTTCTTTACAAAAATTAACTTAAAATTAGCGCATCGACTCATCTTAAACCAATCAAATCTGGGTAAACCCATGCAGCGAGGGGACCGGTCAAAGGTTTTGCATGAAACAAACATTTTTCTTTACGTAAACTACTGTTGTCTTCTTTAAGAATGTTAATCCCATCAATTTCCAAACTATTTTCACGGACTAGACCTTGTTTTGTTCCGCGTAGAAAAATAATTGTGCCGGGTTTTAATGAACTCATTGCTAGGGGCAAGTAGCCGGACAATTGTTGCTTTTTCCAATATAATTTTCCATCCTTTCTGAATTCCAGATGTTCATGCCAATTTTTATTACCCCTCATTATTCTAGGAATTTGGAATAACGGGAGTTTTCCCCAGTCAAATATGTCTGCTATTGCTGTAGAATAACCAAAACCATATACTCCCATTGCTCGACCTCTGTCCCACCTAGGTTGCTGTGGCACCAATATAATAGTATCTCCTGGCTTCGCATCACACGCCATGTCTAAAGAGGAACGCAATACTTGTTTCTGAATATCCCAAGACTCAACATAGTCTCGTTGTATCTTCAAATTATTGCCAACAAGGCCAAACAGTATAATGATCAAAACTATATCGGCAATATATCTACGACGATCTCTCTGTGTAAATTGATATAACGCAGCCAACAGAGCTGTAATAATGACTGCACCACCAAATGTAGCGGCCATATATACACGCGTATTGCGTCCTCCCCATGCCATATGAGGATAATAGGAAGCAAGACCGGACAAGAGTAACCCGAGTATCAGTAATACAAATCCAACAATAAATAGATCGTATGACTGTTTCATAGAAGTGATCGTTGGGGATACTTTATCACGACGAACCATAAATGTGATTACTGCAAAAAAAGAAATCGCCAGAATCAATGAAATAAAATCTATGTTTTCATAACCCTGTTTAAGTCCCCAGAAAAAAAACTCAAAAAAATGAATTGTGTAGCTGCTGATGCCAGAAATGAAAAGGGTCACCAGATCCCAAGCCCCTTGTTGTACTTCTTTTTGATGGAACCCTGATATCGAATATCGTATTAGCTGAACTAGAATGACAACAATTGCACAAAATAATATATGTATGACCTGTTTTTTCCATGTTTTTAGAGAGAACACGCTATAAGTTAGAAGTACAGCAGCGACAAAAGGAAAAAAAGTTGACTCATAACACAATAACGCAGCTATAGAAATTATATAAGCAATGGTTTTCTGACCTTTCTGATAAAAAAGAATAGCTAGAAAACTAAAAATAAGACCTGTGTGTGCAATATAGTTTATCGTTAGATGAATACGAGTTGTATCAACTGGTGATAACATAAAGAGCAGTGCAACGACTAATCCGACTTTTTTCCCATATTTATGAGAAACAATAAGAAAAATCAACACAGAGAGTGTCGATACTATAAGAAATCCAACCACATACAGATAACTAATATCTTCGAATATCCTTGCGGGAGAACCAAGAACAGATAAAAAAAACCACCCTAAAGGACGGCCATGTGGCCATATCTTGAACCAGTCAAAAGCATCATTAGCATTTTTAAAAAGTTCAAATTTTGCATTGTTAGCCATAGCAGGCCAATCATCTGAATAAAGTCCAAATCCTTGAAACAATAAGTAATTACTAAACCAGCACGCAAGTATTATAAATAAAACAGCCAGAAAAAAATTCTCATGTTTAAATAACCAGCGTTTAACATTAGTCATATACAACTACCTCGTGTTGTTTAAAAAATTAATTTCTTACGCAATCTAAAAAAAAGAGTTTAATCAAGCCGATATCCATAAGCACACCTTCAGTTATAGGGTTCTTTATTTGGTTCAAAAACAAAATGAAGAGATAAGAAATACATAAATACGGTATATGTAATGGCTGCAACAACTTGTGCAACATTCTGATTCCAATGTAACACTTCCAACGAAAACTGCAATGCTAATAAATTGAAGATAAAGCTAATTACAAAGGCAATAAAATAACGCTTTCCCTCATCTCTTGCAGTTCCAGCAGAGCGAAATACAAAGTTTTTAGAAATTACAAAGCCTAAAACTAGACCTAGTAGATACCCGCTAATATTGGCCAAAATAGGCGAAGTTCCAATCGCCATCAGTAAAAAAATGACGCTCCAGCCAATGATTGTATTAAGTGCACCACTTCCTACGTAGCGGCTCAAATAATTTGATTCACTTCGCCATTTGAACATAATTACACGTCATTTATTCCACTCTAAAGTTGGATTTATTACAGAATGGATTATTCTATTAGATATAAATGGATCAATCACATCAATAACATTTGTAATTTCATTATCAATATTCGTTACTGAAATATTTTTTTCCATAAAATCACATTCAGCTGTTGTAGAAATATTAGAATTATTTTTACTCTCATTTCTTGGATCAAAATCAGTTGTATTAAATACAGTGTCTTTACCGCGGGCATCAAAGGCGTTTTTAACCTTTTGTGCTAAGTCTAGAATTTTGTAACTTTTAGGATTATTATTTATTACTTGGTAACTTCCACTATGAATATCAAAGTCTTTAAGTTTGTTCAAAACATTTATTGCATCGCGAAGAACCATTATTCCCGAGGATTGCTTACCACCCCCATATATGGTTAAAGGTAAATTTGCAGATGCTTGTAATATAAACCTATTTAATACTGTTCCATAAATTTCATCATAATCAAACCTTGTAAACTCATTTATCTGTTTAGTAGACTCTGTTTCAACACCAAAAACAGTGCTTTGCATTACATCAATTATTTTAAGATTCCAATTTCTGCAAGCAGCTCTTGCAAATAAAGAATCATTTGCTTTCGTTATATGATAAAAATCATTTGCGTCTTTAGGAAATGGTGTTAAAGATTTGCCAAGGGTCAAATCACCCTCAGGAATTTTACCATCTACTGGGGCATAAGCCCCAAAGCTTCCAAGTTTAATTAATAAAGTATTTTTTGATCGTTCTTTAAGTGACCAAATAATATTTAAAAATCCTATCTCGTTATTAGAAATAGTCTCTAGACAAGTTTTATGACTCATCATTGAATATGGAGCAGTTCTCAAGTGACCTAAATGATAAATAACATCATATTTATTAGATACTAATTCATTAATAAATTTATAGTTAGTTACCGAACCCCTAATAAACCTAGCTTTATTTTTGTGTATCTCAGAAAAAACCTTAGATCTCTTATTAAAGGATGAAATTGGTGTGAGGGAGTTACTTCCTACATTATTAACTTTTCTTCTAGTAATTAAATTATCGACAAGAGTAATATTTTTTACAGAATCATCAAGAAAAAGTTGACAAGCCAGCGGCCAGCCCATATATCCATCGGCTCCAATAATTAAAATATTCATACTTTATAACATCAATAATTGCGAGATTTCAGAAAAGTTTTTGAGCTCTCCACGCTTATACTGTATTTTTTTATTGTTTGAAGAATAATACAATCCATTATCAATATCAAATTCTTTACCATATAGATGAAATGACACAGCTTGTTCATTGGAGAAGGTTTCTGTTGAATGTAGGTCAGAGTGTTGTAAAAAAGAAGAAAAACTACCTCTCTGCAATAAACTCGATCTAATAAGATTTAATTCATCTTTTACTATAAAGTAATCGTTCACTTTAAGGGTGCCTTTTATTATAGATAAAATACCCCAAGTTTCATGATTGTGGATCCTTCCAATGTAATTTTTTGAAAAAACATCAATCTGTAAATTACAATTTGTATTCTTAAAAACTAGATATCTTCCATACGGAATATCTTTTGAAATTTCTTCTCTGAAAAGTTTTGTTGAATCAGCTAAAATTTTCCCAAGAGCAAATGTGTGAGTAAATTCATATTCATCTGTTACATTACTTTCTATATATTCATTAATTTTCTTTTCCAATTTAAGAATTTCTTGCATATTTTATCCTAAATTTTTTCTTAGAATATCGCAGCCTTTATCTATACTTCTTTGATCTAACAAGTATGGGATTGTTATTCTATATAGAGAATACTCTGCTAGGTATTTAATATCAAGACCATCATTTAGAATCTGCAAATAAGTGGAATATGGGTCTTTAATTTTTGTTGTTGAGATTGTATAAAAACTATCATTACATAGAGAAATTGGGATAACTTGGCTATCAATAAATTTTTTTGATAAAGATCCAAAACCAATAGATTTCGAATTACGAATCTTAAGTGCGATGTAATTTTCTAATACCCCAAGAAAGTCTGAACTGCCTGGAACACCCATGTCATTATTAACAGATTGTGAACCATAAAATTTAAATAAGTTCTTAAAGGCTTCTTCAGTTTTATCTGAAATCCATATAAATCCTGTCCCATTCCTGCCACAAAGCCATTTATGTGAACTTGAAAAACAAATATCAACATCTTTAAAATCAATATTTTTTGAAGAAAATGATTGGGCTAGATCTAATATGATAAGGCAATCTGGGTAATAATAATTTAATATTTTTTTAGCTTCATTAATGTTTGATTTTTTTCCATCAATATAGGAGTGATACGAAATTATAAAAATATCTATTTTTATTTTTTTTGATTTTATTTCAATTATTTTTTTTTCAAAATCATTTTTATAAAAAAAACAATTTCCTAAATTACTACATGGAATTGTTACCCCTTCATGCTCATGCTTTGAACATAAAATATTTAACTTGCGTTTAAAATAATTTGACAAGCATATAAGTAATAAATTTAAATTAAAGGTTGAACCATTTGTATAATGTAAAGAAAATTCTTGATTAGGATGAAGAATATTAACTTCTTGTAATATTTTAGGAATTAAAAAGTCCCTAAGAGAATATAATGCTTTTGGTGTTTGAAAATATTTTTCAAATTTTTTGACATTATCTAAAATCTCATTAGGCAAAGATCCCAAGTTAGCAACATTAAAATTTATCCTCTCTTCGGAAAGAGGAGGTTCTATCGATGTTAATACATCTTCAATAATCTTATCTATGCTAATCATATAGCTTCAAAAGTTGTTCCTCATAATTAGAATTGTTTGTCAATTTTTGCATTATTTTTTCTAGTTTTTTTATAGTATGAGGTTTTATAGCAAAACATTCAATTTTAAAAAAAAATTGTCCAAGACATTTGCACTCCTCCAAGCAATATTGTCGTTGCCATCACTGATGCCCAACCAACCGAAATCTCTGGATACCATAATTTTTCATACGAAAACCACACTGACCGCCACCAGACTTAGCAAGACAAAAAGTAAACCCATAAATGATGCAATTCTCAATAGTAATACAGGATCATTTAAATGTTGTATACAGGAACATCAATATAAGGGAATAAGTTGATGAATAAATCTGCTTATGACGATTTCTTTGCGAGAAACCTATACTGGGCTCCCAGCGGTAACCACTCCAAATAGTTCTCAAAAATTCGCATTGATGAGAGAAAGCTAGGGAAGAACAGCTTATAATCAACAATGCCACTTACCCAGCCAGCATTTGATGCTCGCTTTTTTAATTCACCACCTCGTATCAAGTGAGCATTAACATCTAATGGACAAGTATTTACTGCTCTTACCGTTAAAGGATTTAAAGGGTTGTGTTCGTAAATCGCTAACAATCCCCCAGGTTTAGTGATGCGGATAAGCTCTGATAGCCAACGATGATGCTGTTCATGAGGAATATGATGGAAAACGCAAGCTGAAAAAATCACATCTTGAGAACTCGTGGGTAATGGAATTTTGTCATCAATAAGCACATACTTTTCATTTCCAGGAAAGCGTTTTTTGGATATCTCAATGCTTTTGGATGAAACATCTAAGCAATTTAAAGTACTACTTGAAAAATATTTTCTAAAAAAGGGAATTGAATTTCCAATTCCACTTCCAAAGTCAGTAATTTTGGTATGAGATATATTTTTTCTCATTACAAATGCCAATAAATCTTCGATTTTATACTCAGAGAAATATTCAGGAGACTCCCCTGTGATGGCAATATTTGTTTTATGTAATGAATGATATTCATCAGCATAAGAATCAAATTCAGCTTTTAATTTGTTTTTATCTTTTGTCATAATTTTTCTTCTTTTTTTGAAGATATGACCTCTTGAATTATGTAAAGCGGTCTCCCTTTCGATTGCATGTAAAGTCGACCAATATACTCACCTAAAAGCCCGATTACAAAAAGCTGAATTGCTCCAATTAAGAGTACAATGGTTACAAGCGAGGTCCACCCTTGAATGTTGTTTCCAAGGTAATACTGAGAAAACACGTAAGTTAACATTATCAAAGCTAGAGTACCTAAAAAGAATGAAAAATAGGATGCAAGCCTAAGTGGCTTTATAGAAAACCCGGTGACTGCATCAACAGCAAACTTTATCATTTTGGTTAGTGAATAGTGTGTTTCTCCAGCAAATCTAGCTGAACGTTCATATGAAATAGCTTTTTGTCTCATGCCAATCCAGCTAACCATACCACGGACAAATCTATGCTGCTCTGGCATTTTATTTAAGACGTCTAGAGCACCTCTACTCATCAATCTAAAATCACCTGCATCTTGAGGTATTTCTATATCGACTAATTTATTTAAAATTCTATAAAAGAAATATGCAGAGGTTTTTTTAAAGACTGTTTCTCCCTGTCTTTTTGATCGCTGCCCAAAAACAACATCATAACCCTCATCCATACATTTCATCATATCGTGCAATAACTCTGGCGGGTCTTGTAAATCAGCATCTAATATAAATATTCTATCTCCAATACATTGATGCAATCCTGCTGTAAGCGCTATTTGATGTCCGAAGTTTCTTGAGAGATTGATGCCTACTATACGATTATCCGCCTTGGAAAGTTCACATATAATTTTCCATGTTTTATCTTTCGATCCATCATTAATCAAAACCAACTCATAATCATCAAAACTTTCTTTTTTACAAACAGACTTTATTCTTGAGTACAATTCAAGGATGCTACTCTCTTCGTTGTAACATGGAATGACTATTGATAATTTTTTTTTCACCTAAAACTCACAGCAAAACAATGAATACCAAAATTTATCATGACACATTATTTTTAAAAAAGTAATTAATTTTAATGGTTTATTAAGAGCCTCCCAGACATCAACAGGTTTTAATCAATTATCACAGACATTTGTGAGAATATTAGATTGGATAAGAATCAAACATAGAACAAGATTCTAATTGTTCTATTGTTTATTTTTGAATGCTACTAATTTTATTAGCGAGGCCTCATTATCATTCCCTTGTAATAGGGAGGATAATATTAATTTTACATCACTAGCGGGGGCAATTGTTCTTTCCATATCATATTCACTTGTTTTTTGATGAAAATCGAACTCTTTATTACGTACTGTTGCAGATTCTTTCACTCTTTTTACCATTAAGTTAAAATATCTTTCGCTTGTGTTCTCTTTCAAATATTTTTTTTGTCTTGCGACCGCGCGATTTAAATAAAAGCTTTTATCTTGTGAAATGCTTATAATTGCATTAGCCACCTCCCCTGCATTAGAGGCTAGCACAGCTGCATCCCCTGCAACATAAGCAGGAAATGTTTCTGGAGAAGCGATAATTATCTTCCCAAAAGTAACAGCTTCTACAGCTATCCCAGAACCTCTAACTCCATATCTATTTTTGTCATAACATAGTAAAACAACATCTGCATTCTCAATGGTTGCAAAATATTCATTCATCGATTGCGGCTGTTCTATCAAACTTACAACCTCAGAAGGAAACTCTCTCAATTTAGCTAATGCTTTAGAGATGACTGGTAAATAGCCGATAATTTGAGGACTGCATTGAATTGTAAACTTTATATTTTTCTTTTCTTCGCTAATCGATGTGATTTTTAAAATATCTGGAATGAGGAGAAAACCTTTCTCTTCCCTTGCTGCACCAATATAAACAACATTTAAAGTGCCTTTAGAACTCTTTTTATTATGCATATGGCGTATAGCTGGTGGGATTTCAAGAGGACACACCTTAGCATCCCATATGCTGCTCAGGTAATTAGCTAACAATTTATTTTCGGCATATAGAAACACCCTGCTTTCTATTTTCCCCAGACATTTTAAATAATTAATAACCCGCTTTGGTGTTAAGCTTTTATTATAATGTGGCATTACTCTGTCATCATATGGAGTATTCACATGAAAATACGGGAGATTATTAAAATTGGATTTTACAGATAATTGCAACAGCTCCCTATAAATTTCTCCATCAGCTGTGTGAATGAGGATATGATCAGAACTATTTAATTTATGCTGTTTTATGGCTAATAATAACTCCTCACTCAATGGGAGTACTGCTCTAGATCTACCCATAGAAGAAAATACATGGCTTCTTACCCAGGACATAACCTTTTTCTTATAGCTCTTTAAGTGCAATAACAATGCTGGTGGTAGAAGCCCTAAAACTTTAATGTAAAGTGGAGATCTCTGTTTAACACTTGGCTTAATAAATGTGTCATAAGTTGTGGATGAAAAAACAGGGAAGATTTCTACTTTGTTTAATTCAGGCAAGGAAGATACATTCCTATTTGCAAAGATTAGTACGTCTATGCCATTTTTTAGTGCAGCATCAGAAATAGCTTTGGTAAGTGCATAGTGGTGGCCCCGTTGATCTTTCAATGAGGGATCAATGATTACAAGCCTACCCTTCAACAAATTCTTACCCAACAGATCATTATGCCCCCCATTGATTATCTTTCTTTAACAAACTATCCTTGCGAACGAAGGCCACATCAATTTGTCCAAGAGCGCCATCAAGCGGTCTGAAAAGGCCATCCAGAAAATCGTAAATCACAAAACCTTGTTCGTCCATAAAGTTGAATATCTCGAGCGCATTTGGATGATGGTTGCCCCAAAACTTGAAAAATGACACTTCCATAATAACAATTTCACAAACACTGAGGACTTTTACCCCGCCTTTAACGACGTCAAAATCACCGCCCTGACAGTCTGTTTTTAGTAAAAATGGTTTAGGTAACTCATCATAATGGGCTAGCACTCTATCAAGTGTGTTTATTTTCACATCCTCTAACCTGTCATCGTTAATATCAGTTACTCGGTGCATCAATGATGATCCATATGGATTGTTTCTTGTTCTGAATATTTTCGTATATTGTTCAGGCCCCTCACCCTTGAATTGAAGTCCAGGTGCTTCTGACACCAATCCACAATCATGAACCTCGCCCTTGTATTTCTTCATTAGCACTTTTAGTTCAGGAATAAATTCCTGCACAGGTTCAAACAAATAAAAATATGCGTCCGGAAACGCTTGGTGTAAAGAAGGCGTCCCCTTTGCGGCACCTGCATCAATCACGGTTTTCGGGTTAAACCCATTTTTCTTAACATGCTCAAAAAAACGCTTAAAATCTCTTGTTGCAGTATCTGGATATATTAACCCACCCATTCTTAACCTCCTAAAGATTATATTTTTTTTAAACCAACATCACCAACATTTGTCCTGTAGGTACCCTTAAAAGTAATCCCAAATTTTATTATGGTCAACGATATTAAAAGGTGGTTTTAAATACCAATCAACATTCTTAAATCTAGATGAGTCAACACCAGCACCGCAATTATAAATTGTGCGCACTGGTGTTTTTTTATGCACCTTTCCAGCCAAGGCAGTTAATAAACACAATGTTTCATCCCATGCAAAAAACGATGTTAGCGTACTAGATGGAAGTCTTAACTGCGTAACATCAATTCGAGACTTCACCTCGTTAGTGAGAACCTCCTTCACAAAAGACAAGTAACGTTCCTCTGTTAAAGAATAACAATCAATCAACTGTTTAAGAAATGGTGTAAGTTTTTCGCTAGTTGTCCCCCAACCCCAGCCTTGAAATCTAGAACATGTTTCACCTTCGGCCTCAACAAAAAATGGGTGTCCATATATTGAAAATACATCAGGTTCATTTTCAATGATTTTCAGCTCTCGTTTAAATACTTCAACCGCATGACGAGTTGGAAAGCAATCATCCTCGAGTACCATAATATGTTTATATTTTGCTGCAGCCTCACTCAGAGCTTGTAACAACAGCTTTCGAAAGCCTAAGTTACCGTTGTGGCTATAAATTTTATTTACCGCGAACTTACTCGCAACCTCTTTAACCTGGTCCACTTTTAATTTAACATCATGAATTCCTTGATGTCCGTCAATCCATACATCAACATACTCCAAAGCGCCCTGCTTCTCTAAACTTGTTAGAACGTCTGCAATGTGTAATGGGCGGGAAAAGCCAAGTACCAATATAACAAAATCTTTCTTCATTTCTCACCTCCACTTACATTGTTACGGAACGCTGCGACCATCGAAGCTAATTTTTTGTATGCCTTAATTTTTTCTCTGACATGAGTAAATGTGTTGATCGAGATAGTTTTTTCTAAAGCTAACACCAATTTTTCATATTCCTGAATCATAACATCATGCTTCTTTTGCTTGTCCTGAATCATAACATCATGCTTTTTTTGCTTGTATTGAACAAGTGCAACTTGCTCAGCAATTTCTTTATGCTTTTCTTTCAATAAAGTTGCAAACCGACTTTGATAAGAACTAATTAATCCCCATCCTGCTTCTAAAATATTTATATTCTCTTCTTGTAAAATTTGTTCAGGAATAGGGCCATAACCATTTTCTAACATCTGTTTGTGATTAGCAAGCCAAAAATCGAGCGTGTCTTTCTTGGTGTAATTATCTTTCCATGAAGATTTCTTTCCACTACGAAAAAATGATGGATTAATTTTATTCAATTCCTCAAAAGATGGTATGGTTTGAGATGATGGCTCTTTACATAGCACACCTGATAGCGCTTCAATGTACTTTTCCGGATTATCAATAAGGTCTTCAAATTTTATAAATAATGTTTTTTTTCTAGATTGAGGTGCCCAAGCTGTCACATGCTCTCCCCAGCACCCAAAGGGAGTATTGCCATAAATAATATCGGACAGTACTTTATTGGCAGTCCCAAAGCTGTTCATATATTTTAAATATGAAAATATACTTTCTCGCCCATCTCTAATAAGATAAATAACTTCATCATCCTTCATATCCCTAGTAGGTAAATTATGTGTTTTTATCAAGTACAATTGATCGGAGTTTCTTGCTGTTTGCAAACAAAAATCATCTGTCAAAGGCTTATGCCCCACAATTTCTCTAGTAGACTTTTCAGTGGCAAGATCAAATTGATCACCGTGTATGGAATACGTTTCCAAATTAAATACACTTTTCATTAATACCCGTAAAAATGTATTCCCACTGCGCGGATAAGAGGCCAACCAAACAATCATAATGCAGACCAACAGTTATTTATTATTAAAGTCTCTTCAATAGAAGCACCAGTTTTTTCAGACATCGGATGTTTCACAATTGCTGCTTTGGCTTCCGGTAAGCGTTGAAAAAGTGAGTGCGGAAGTAATGCTAACTCCAAATCATTAGATAGAATTGCATACTGCACTTCATTAAAACACCTAAAACTGTTGCCTTTCCAATTCAAAACATAATCTTCTTTTACAGGCCAAGCTAAACCTTTGTCCATTAACAGCTCATTCAATGACTTCTGATCATCACAATCGACCTGAATCGCACTCTGCCAAGATTCTAACAGCTCGATTGTTTGAGGGCTAGACCTTAGATAAAAGAAACCACAACAAAGAACAACCCCTAACTTATCATAAACTTTTGGAGGCCAAATTGTTCCTTGACTGAATGCGACATCAACACCAAGACTCTCGCAATATGTAATTGGATCATCTAACCATACAGCATCAGCATCCGAGTGAATAACATCATATCCCAATTCTAACAGTTGCTTAAAAACATTGACTCGCTCAATCCATAAGTTGCTTAAATCACCGTCCCATTCAAACAAAAGTGAAGCTATATTTTTTTCATGTAACAACTTATTAACGTCTTTATCAAGTGAGACAACCAAAAGGTTTTCTTTTAAGTAATTGATTGAATAATTATACCAGTTGTCAAAGACCTTCCAATACCTAGAATCAATAAAAACAACAGTTAGCGGGTACTCACAATTCAAAT
>MDTB01107870.1_pt1 | contig 15687 bp, 14 predicted proteins | sample 811161 | NCBI WGS metagenome assembly MDTB01 (sample SAMN05326650, study PRJNA326480) | marine metagenome | isolation source: seawater | place: Mediterranean Sea | collected 2009 | reverse complement strand
TGTATATATTAAGTCTATAAAGTTTGAAGCTTTAAAAAAAATTGAGGATACTAATAAGAGTGATAACAGAATCAACTTGATCAAAACTCTTGTTCCGCCCATATTCTTAATTATTCTAGTGCTTGGTTCTATAGTTTTTGGTATTGCTACACCATCCGAAGCGGCATCATTAGGAGCAGTAGGCGCGGTTTCATTATCAGTATATAAAAATAAACTTAACTCTACCATTATCAAGCAAACATCCTTAGAAACCATAAAGTTAACTAGTATGGTATTTATGATCTTAATTGGCGCAACCTTCTTCTCATTAGTTTTTAGGGGTTTAGAGGGTGATGCATTAATTCATGAGTTATTATCTAATGGAAATTCTGACAAATATTTCTCTTTAGTAATTACACTATTCATAATGTTTTTGCTTGGCTTTATATTAGATTTTATAGAAATAATATTTATTATCATTCCGATATTTGGACCTGTCTTATTTACATATGGTTTTGATCCAGTATGGGTATCTATTATGATAGCAATGGTTCTTCAAACTTCATTTTTGACTCCACCTTTTGGTTTTTCATTATTTTATCTAAGAGGTGTTGCTCCAAAAGAAGTAACGACGATAGATATTTATAAAGGTGTAGTGCCGTTTGTTTTGATACAACTGGCCGCAATAATTATAGTATTTCTAATTCCAGAAATAGCTACCATTATTCCCAGTCTTATTTAACATCTAGATATGCTTTATCTGAAATTTTTGTCCAAGGAGCAACAGCATCATTAAACGACATGTATGAGTCATAAATCTCTTTGGTTATAGAATCAGTTTGACTTATCTCTTTAAGGATATCTTTTGATATCGATTTTAAGTTAACTAAAACTTCATCAGGGAATTTTAGAATTTCAATATTTTTAGATTTTAGAAATTGTAATGCCAGATTATTTTTGGCTGTATAGTCACTGAGCATATCTAAATTAACGGCTTTACATGATGTATCGATGATAAGCTTTAAGTCGTTCGGCAAACTATTGTAACTATCCTTATTTATTATTGACTCTATAGTTGGTCCGGGTTCATGCCAACCAGGATAATAGTAATACTTAGCAGCTTTGTGAAGTCCAAAAGCTCGATCATTATATGGTCCTACCCATTCAGTTGCATCAATTACTCCCGTTTGTAACGCAGTAAAAATCTCAGATCCAGCAAGTGTGATCGGAACGCCGCCTGCTCGTGATAAGACCTCACCACCAAGTCCGGGTATTCTCATTTTTAAACCTTTTAAATCATCAACTGATACTATTTTCTTATTGAACCAACCCCCCATTTGAACACCCGTGTTGCCCGCAGGTCTAGGTATAAGATTAAATTTATCATATAATTTTTCCCATAGCTTCAAACCCCCGCCATAATAAAGCCAAGAATTCATTTCTTGAGAGTTCATTCCAAAAGGCACAGAAGAAAAAAATTGACAAGCAGGGCTTTTCCCCTTCCAATAATATGCACCTGAGTGTCCTAATTCTGCTCCTCCAGTCGACACGAAATCAAACACCTCTAGTGGCGGAATTAGTTCGTTAGCCCCAAAAACTTTAATATTAATTCTGTTGTTAGAAAGTGTATTGATAAGTATTGCTAAGTTTTCAGCTCCTACCCCTAAACCAGGAAAATTTTTAGGCCATGATGTTACCATCTTCCATTTATATTCAGTTTTTTGTAATGATGAGTTAGCAGTAGTCATTAACAATGAACTTAATGCAAATGAACCACCTATTGTTTCTAAAAACTTTCTTCTTTTCATACCAATATACTTTATATATTAAAATCAAGTTGAGTATATGATAAAACTAACCATTTTTTACCATAACTTTCAAAATTTATATGAATTTTTAAATTCTCACCTTTACCAGTATAACTAAGTATAACCCCATTCCCAAACTTCATGTGTCTTACACGCTGACCAATTTTAATATAAGTAAAACTATTATCCTGTGAAAAGTCATCAGTTTCTGTATCTTGCGAGTAATCATCAAATTCTTGACTAATAGATTTGTGTTTTTGATGCGATTTATACTGATTACTATTATTTGTTTTTATTGATTCTAATAACCCGTCATCTATTTCACCTATAAATCTAGATGGTATGAGAAAATTATTATTTCCATGCATGTATCTCATATTCGTATGAGTGATATATAATGTTTGCATTGCTCTGGTTATAGCAACATAACATAGTCTTCTTTCCTCTTCTAAAAAATCTTTGTTGAGATTACGGTTTTCATTAGGAAAAATACCTTCATCCATTCCTGTTAAAAAAACTATTGGGAACTCTAGGCCTTTAGCAGAATGAATAGTCATTAATTGAACTGGATCTTCATGTGTTTTTGACTGAAATTCACCAGCCTCCAGAGCTGCATTATCAAGAAATTCAGATAGAATATCCTCGCTATCAATATTGTTCTGGTAAAACCTTTCTGCTGTTGACAAAAGTTCTTCTAAATTTTCTTGCTTTGAGAGAGATTCTTCATTCTTTTTAGATTCATAGTATTTTGTGAGCGTTGACAAGGTGATTGCCTTCTCTATTAATTTCTTTAGATCAAGAACGTTAATGTTCTCAATCAATTCCTTAATAATATCTATGTAAGAATTAAGAGCATTTATAGCTCGTGTCCCAGTTATTTCTGTCTGTTCGATCTGATTTATAGTCTCCCACATTGATATTGAATTTTCTTTTGAGTAATTTCTAATAAGTTGAATAGTTTTTTCACCTAAACCTCGAGGAGGATTATTAACAGTCCTCTCAAAGGCAGAATCATCTGATGTATTTACTGATAATCTTAAATAAGCAATTACATCTTTAATTTCAGCTCTTTCAAAAAATCTAAAACCACCAAAAATCTTATATGGAATAGTCCTTGAGTTTAACTCTTCCTCTAATCTTCTTGAAAGAAAGTTAGATCTATATAATAAAGCGATATCAGATCTTCTACCTCCATTCAAAACATGCTCTTGTATTTTCTCGACAATAAAGTTTGACTCATCATCGCCATTATAAGCCTCATATAAATATACAGGTTTGCCTTTTTTTGAATCTGTCCAGAGATTTTTTCCCAGTCTCTCTTTGTTATTAGAAATCAGGCTGTTGGCAACAGATAGAATTTCGTTAGTTGATCTATAATTCTGCTCCAACTTAAATATCTCTACATCTTTAAATTCACTCTCGAAATATTGTATATTCCTACTTCGGGCTCCTCTCCATCCATAAATCGATTGATCGTCATCTCCTACAGCATACAAGGACCCTTCTTTGCCATTAAGTAATTTCAATAGATTGAACTGTAGGGTATTTGTATCCTGAAACTCATCGACCATTATGTTTTTAAATCTTTTGTTATAGTATTCCAATACCTGGACATTGGTTTTTAACATTTCGTAAGTTAGCAGTATTAGATCTGCGAAATCTACTGAGTTTGTTTGTCTGCATGCCACATCATAATCTTTATAAATATCCTTATACTTATCATCTTCATTATTAATATTATTATATCGTTTGCCTTTGTCTTTCTGTGTGTTTATAAATGACTGAAGTGCTTTAGGGTCATATAAATTCTCATCAAGATTTTTAGCTTTTATAATTCTTTTTATTATTCTGAGCTGATCTTGTGAGTCTAGAATGGTGAAATGTTCATTAATTCCAGCCTCCCTCCAATGTATCTTGAGAAGTCTCCTACAAATTCCATGAAATGTTCCAAACCATAATCCTTGAGATGAAATTCTTAAGAGTTTTTCAAGTCTTTGTTTCATCTCATTTGACGCTTTATTAGTAAATGTTAGAGCTAAGATATTGCTTGGTTTAACTTCATAATTATTTATTAACTCTGCTACCCTGCATGTTAATACTCTAGTTTTACCACTACCGGCGCCAGCCAGTATTAATTTATTTCCAATTGAACATTTAACAGCCGCAATTTGTTGCTTATTAAGGTCATGAAATATGTCGTTATCTTCCATTATTTCTTTTTTGGCCTCATAACGATTATTAGAATTAATAATAATGTCATATACCAATAAATAGGATGATCGAAGAAGTTTATGCTGTTAAAAAGTAAGTATGAAGCCACTACTAAGAATAAAGAAAATATAAGGGCTGCTGTCATCCAATAACTTCTCCTCATACTCTTAAATATTGAATTTTCAATATGATTGAGCTTATCTAGATTTCTATCCAGATTTAACTGATCATTATTGAGTAAATTTATAATTTTCCTTAGAGCTCCAGGTAGTTCAGGTAATAGGTCTACCACATCAGAGTAATTGTTCTTTATATTTTTTAAAGTTGACGACAATCCCTTTTGTTTTCTCATCCATTTTTCAAGGATAGGTTTAGAAGTCTTCCATAAGTCCAACTGTGGATAAAATTCTCTCCCTAAACCTTCTGTATATAGTAATGCTTTTTGCATGAGAATAAGCTGCGGCTGTACTTCCAATTTAAATTTTCTTGCTGTATCAAACAAACCTAAAATTATATCGCTCAGTGAGACATCTTTAATTGACTTATCAAGCATTGATTCGCAGTTGTCTCTTATAGCTTTCTCTAGTAGAGCAATATTTGTATCTTTTGGTACCCATTCACATTCAACATGTAATCTAGCTACTTTCTCATAATCTCTATTAAAAAATGCTACAAAGTTTTCAGCTAGATATCTTTTATCAAATTTACTAAGAGAACCCATAATACCAAAGTCTACTAAAACAAATTGGACATCATCTTTATCTATTTTTTTGACAAAAATATTTCCAGGGTGCATGTCTGCATGGAAAAAATTATGCTCAAAAACCTGAATAAAAAAACTTTCAACTGCATTAGTCGCAAGTTTTTCAAAATTTATACCTTGCTTTATTAACTCTTCTTTATCATTTATAGGTGTAGCATAAGTTCTTTCCATAACTAGAATATTCTTCGTGACATAATCCCAGTATATTTCTGGAATATAAATTAATTTAGAGTTTTCAAAATTATCTTTAATTTTCTTAGCATTTGTAGATTCTTTTATCAAATCTGTCTCGTCATATACTAACAATTCATAATCATTAACAACTTCTATCAAATGCATCCGTCTAAATTCATCAGATAAAGATGTTAAAAATTCTGCTATCCTTTTCATTAGAAGCAAATCTTTCTCAATGGCTTTGTGGATATCTGGTCTAACGACTTTGACTATTACATCTTTGCCGTTTTTCAATTGAGCTGCATGTACTTGAGCTATAGAAGCAGATGCTAATGGTTGAGCTTTGAAGTCATTAAAGATATTGTTGATTGTATCTCCCAACTCATTCTCAATAATCTTCATTGATATATCTTCTGAGAAAGGCTTGACTCGATCTTGCAGTTTAGATAGCTCATCCGCAACATCATCTGGCAATAAATCCTTTCTGGTTGATATGACTTGGCCAAGTTTTACGAATATTGGCCCAAGCTCTTCAAACATCATTCGTATTTTTTTAGGTATGTCATCAACATGTCTTTTCCTAAACCAATTCCATGGGAGCATATAAAAGTAAAACTTACATTTACCGCTACCACAATTGACAAGCATTTTATCAACATCATATTTTATAAATAGACGTGCTATTTGAAATACTCTAATGATATTATTTAGCATCTTTATACTTTTGATATAGTTTATCTGTTCTACTCTTAAGACTATCTACTTCATCTAGGTATTGGTCTACATCTGACTTAGATGGAATAACACTCAAATCATCAGTAAATAAATCAATGATATCTTTACTTGATGACAGAAATATTTCTTTAAAGAAAGAAGAGGCCTTATTGAATTTTTCTTCCATGATATTTGTCTTATTTTCACCAATTAAGTGAATTATAATTTCTTTTAACTTATCAGAACTACTTAAAAATTTATTAAATTTATTGGCAGTTTCAATATCACCATTAATAATAATATTGCTTGAAAATTTATCTGAACCTTTTGATAGTATAAAAAGAATTAGTGTTGCGGGAGTTGTTACAAGCTCTACATCGAAATCTTCATTATCATCTAACAGACTTAAAGAATTATCTTTAATTAATACAGTTATGATGTAATCGATATCTTTGAGATTAATTTTGATCTTTTTATTATCCACATCCTCAAAAAAGCCATTGGGAATACTTCTATTGAACAAATCACTACGAAGGATTTTATTGAAATATTCTATAAATGTTAGTTTTCTTTTCAACATTTATAACCTATATGTATTGATACCATATTACCAGGTAATAATTCATGTCTGACATTTTCGAATCCATTCTTAATGAATAATTGATCAACTTCAGCCGCAGTATAGTATGATGAAATTGATTCAGCTAAATATTTATAGCTTTCGTAATCATTTACCAAAACTTTCCCTATGTTTGGAATAATTAAGTGAGTATACTTTTCAAAGATGTTTTGTAAAATATTATTTTCAGGAGTAGAAAACTCCATAATAACTAAACGTCCGCCAGGTAACATGGATTTATATATATTTCTTAAAGCTTTAGAATGATCTGTAAAGTTTCTAAAGCCAAATGCTATAGTAGCTAAGGAATAATAATTTTTAAGTAGATCAGCATCTTCGATTGAACTTTTTAAAAATTTAATATCTTTGATATATCCATTGTCTATTAGTCTATCTTTGCACAATTGCAACATATCATTATTTTCATCTAAACATGTAATATTTAAATTCTTTCTTTTATTTAGAAGTTTTAAAGCGATGTCACCAGTACCAGTAGCAATATCCAAAACTGTCTCGTTATCTTGTAGCTTGGTTACCAAGTACATTTTTTCTTTCCATACTCTATGAAGACCAAAAGACATTGCATCATTCATTAAATCATACTTATTTGATACTGTACTAAATATCTTAGAAACCAATTCAGGTTTTTCATTCTTATTTACTTTCTTTGACCCAAAATTTACTTTTTCATTCATTTTAACTTTTTTTCCTCTCAACACTTAAAATATTAGGGTTCTTCTTTAATTTTCTTATTAATTTGTTTAGCTCTTTAAGATCACTAATGGTTATAACAAATATCATTATATTATGACCAGTCTCTTTTGTATCGTCATATGTTACACTTTCTATATTTGAGTCATTTTGGGCGATTTGTGAGGATATCATTGCCAAAACACCTCTAACATTATCCACTTCAATTTTGATGGAAACACTGAACATATCATCAACATTTTCAGCCCAAGACAAATCCAAAGTTTCATCACTCTGTTTTTTCATATGATTAATACTTCTACATGTCTGTCTGTGAACTACTATACCTTTTTCCTGGCTAATATAACCAAGAATTGCATCACCCGGAATCGGATAACAACATTTTGCATAAGAGACAACTAATCCTTCTGTCCCTCTGATTTGTATATCGTTTGAGTTTTTTGAATTTTTTGTAGGCATTTCAGTAGGTGATATTCTCATAGCAATTAATTTAGCTATAATATTGCCGAGACCTATTTCTGTATATAGATCATTTATAGTTTTACAAGAATACTCCTGCAAAATAATTTTTAATGTATTTTTAGGTATATCATCTATTTGAATTTCAAAATCTTTCAATGCATATTTGAGGAGTTTTTTTCCAAGAGCTATGGCATCTTTCTTCTTGATGGATCTTAATGAAGCACGAATGGAGTGTCTTGCTTTTTCTGTAACAACAAAATTTAACCAGCTTGGGTCTGGCCTATAAGACTTATCAATAGATATCTCAACCCTTTGCCCATTTTTTAATATTGTGCTGGGTGATACAGGCAAATCATCAACTTTTGCTGAAGCATAATTGTTACCAAGCTCTGTATGAACAGAATAAGCATAATCTATAATAGTAGATCTTTTTGGTAAATCTAATATATTACCTTTAGGTGTAAATACATAAACTTTACCAGGATGTAAATCTGCCTTAATACTTTTTAAATATTCTTTAGGATTTCCTGAATCTTTTTGTATGCTTAACAAGTTTGTTATCCATTGCTGTTCTTTCGTATAATTTTTAATAGATGGAATATTTTTTGACTTATAAAACCAGTGAGAGGCAATTCCAGACTCAGCAAGAATATTCATATCTTTTGTTCTAATTTGAATCTCTATTGGTAAACCATGTGGCCCGATGATTGAAGTATGCAAAGACTGATAACCATTTGACTTCGGAATAGCTATATAATCTTTAAAACGACCTGGAACAGGAGTATATAAATTGTGAATTATACCCAGTGATCTGTAGCAATCATCAACAGAGTTTGTGATAACTCTGACCCCAAATAAATCATTGATTTGAGAAAACTTAAACTCTTTGAGCTTCATTTTTTTATATAATCCATATACATGTTTCTCACGAGCAATAACATTAATACTTAAACCCTCATTATTTAGTTTTTGTTCTATTGATTTTTTTATCTTTTCCATCAGCTCTTTTCGGTTTCCTCTAGATTTTTCGATCATTTTTTGTAAAGTTGAAAATCTCATAGGATAAACAGTTTTAAAGGCTAAATCTTCAAGCTCTTTATTCAATGAGTGTATGCCTAACCTGAGAGCTATTGGTGCAAAGATTTCTAGTGTTTCCTTACCAATTTTTTTTCTCTTAATATCATCCAAAGCTTCTATTGTCTCCAAATTGTGTTTCCTGTCTGCAAGCTTTATGAGAATAACTCTTATATCTTGACTCATAGCTAGAATCATTTTTCTTAGATTTGCAGCATCTGCTTCTTCAGTTGTTGAAAATGATAATTTATCAAGTTTACTGACACCATCTACTAGCTCAGCTACTTTGGAGCCAAAATTCTTTTTTAGTTTTTCTTTGCCTACCTCTGTATCTTCAATAACATCATGTAGTATAGCCGCCATTATTGATTCATGATCTAGTTGAAAATCTGCAAGTATGGATGCTGCAGAAAGAGGATGATGGATATAAGCTTCACCTGACTTTCTTAGTTGTCCTCGATGAGCATCACATGCTAGATTAAATGACTTTTCAATTTTTTTTACTTGATAAGGGTTTAGATATTTATTTAATTTTTTTTTAAATTCTAAATATTTTTTACTTGATGTTTTAAATTCATGAGAATTTTTGATTGTTTGTATTTTTTCCATTAATGATAATGGTGTTAGTTACTCGGATTTTGGTATATCAGATGCTTCAATGATATCGGCTTCAATTTCAATATCATTCTTAGTATCGTTTTCATTTTCTATCTGGGTAATGGCATCATCAGGATTTTTAGTTGTTGCGAGAGCATCTTTTGCTGGCATTTCTTCTAGTTGTTGAGACAATTCATTGATCACCTCTTCCTCGCTTATCCCATCACCAAATAACTGGCTTTCAATTTTCTCCTTATTACTAATTTCAAAATAATCCATGCCTATTTTGCCAGCAGATATTTCTCTAAGCGCTATGACTGTGGGTTTATCATTAGAATCAACCAATGGTTCAGCTCCTGCTGCTAGATCCTTTGCTCTTTTACCTGCTAACGCACATATATCAAAAGCGTTATCCATGTTTGCTAAACAGTCTTCAATTGTAATTCTTGCCATTTTAGTGCCTTATATTATTCATGTAATTGTATCAGATAATACTTTTTACACAATGCAGTTATCTAGGTTTATTAGCTTTTTAGCCCAGGAGGAAAGATCATTATCAATAATACGATTGAAGACTATAATGCCCTTAAGCATATTAAGTGCATGATCAAAATCATCATTTACTAGAACGTAATCTGCAAATTTGGCATAATACATTTCTCTCATAGACGAATTCATTCTTTTATTGATTACTTCTAGTTCGTCTTCTGCTCTGTTTACTAGCCTTTGCTTGAGTTCCTCTATACTTGGCGGGATAATATAAATGGATTTAGCAAGTGGCAATACTTTTTTCACAGCTAACATTCCTTTGTAGTCAATTTCTAAAATTACATCTACCCCAGAATCTGTTATTGATGAAACTGACTCTAATGTAGTCCCATACATATTCCCATAGACATCTTGATATTCTAGAAAATCATTATTTTTTATTTTCTGGTGAAATATATCCTCGTTGACAAAAAAATAATCTTGTCCATCTATTTCTGATTCCCTTATTTTCCTTGTGGTAAATGATATAGACGGCCTGACAAATGGTAATAAATCACATACACCCTTAACTAAACTAGTTTTGCCAGCCCCAGAAGGGGCACTTATGATATAAACATTCGTCATAATAAGTAAATGAAAATTATAAAAAACTGTAAAATTGAATTATAATACAAAGATAATCGAATGAGGAGATAATATTATGGGTGATCCGTGGAAATCAATAAGTCCTGAGGGCGTCAGGGCTTTTACTTATGGAGTATTATCAACCTTACTGATTTGGTTGTTCGCAGAGGATTACTTGCAAGTAGTGAATAACATGCTAATGATGCTTGGCGTATCAAGCTTGCTTGCAACATCTATCATGATTAGTACCGTTATCTCGCTACTGATAATATTAATTCTGTATGGGCTACATGGCAAATTACCTACTACACTGATGTTACAACATATGACATGGGTACAGAATCCTGATAAGTTTTTATTATTTTTCTACATATGGATTAACTTAATAGCAGCAGGCTTATTGAATGTTTTAGGACTTAATACTTTCTATCAATTTGTGGCATTGTTCGTGATATTTTTACTGCCATCACTGATACTTGGATTAAGGATTCAGAAAAAGGGCGGAAACATTTAGTTAGTCTTTAAAGCTCTTAGGTAAAATATCTATTCCAAACTTTTTACCAAGCTTAACTAGAAATGCAATTGCTACTAATCCACCAGGCAAAGCAAAGACCCCAAGCAAACCAGCATTTTTGATTAAATCAGCAAACTGATTATTAGCTTTCGTTATCGAGTCAGAATCAAGTTTTTCACCAGCCATATATTTTCTATAGATTTCGAGCATCTCTGAAGTCTCTTTGGATTCTGCATCAAGAATATTTTTTACTTTATTAAGACCATCTAAAGCTTTTTTTTTATTATCACTGAACTTATTTGCAAAGTTTTTATAGATGTCTAAATCTTCAATATTCATAAGTTTTTCTTCCAAAAAGAGTCTAAAATGTTTAAAATCAGAGTATACTTATCATATTAGCAGTAAAGTTCTGATACAAATAGTTTAACATTGAAAAAATTCTAACTAAATTATGACAAAAGATAATAATAATATTTCAATTTCTATAGACACAAGCTACCTTCAACAAGAATCAGACCCTGATAATAATAAGTTTTATTTTTTATATACGGTTTCTATTGTAAATAAAGGTAATGTAGGAGCAAAACTGCTCTCTAGACATTGGATAATCGAGGATGCTAACGGCAAGATCCAAAATGTTAAAGGTGAGGGTGTTGTGGGAGATCAACCATATATCAATCCTGGAGATAAATATCAGTATACAAGTGGAACAATTCTAGAAACATCTCTAGGGACCATGAAAGGGTCATATCAGATGATAAATGATTCAGAGAACTACTTTAATGCAGAGATACCAGAATTTGTTTTAACAATACCAAGAGTTATTCATTAACTCTGCAATATATTTTCGATGCATATGTTATATTACTTTTTGGACATTCTAGATCCTCACTAGATTCCAAGCTCCATTGATTTAGATTAAATTTTGGGAACCAAGTATCACCAGAATATGATCCATCTACGTAAGTTATGTATAGTTTTTTTACCAAAGGTAAGGCTAGCTTATAAATTTCTGACCCTCCAATGATAATAATTTCTTCATGGTTAGAGAAGTCTTCTATTACTTTATTTAAATTATTATAAATAATTATGCCCTGCTTCGAGTATTTATCATCTAATGATAGAATAATATTATCTCTCCCATCTAATATTCTTCCTATAGATTCATGTGTTTTCCTTCCCATGACAATGGGTTTACCCATTGTTAGTGATCTGAAGCGTTTCAGCTCGCTGGGTATGTACCATGGTATTTTGTTTTTACAGCCTATTAAATTATTTTTATCCATTGCAACAATGATTGATATTAAAGGTTTCATACTGATACTGGTGCCTTTATATGATCATCTGGATTGTAACCTTCTAATGAGAAATCTTCATACTCATAATCAAAAATAGAGTTAACATTTTGATTAATTTTTACTATTGGTAGTTTTTTTGTTTTTCTCAAAAGTTGCTGATTAACCTGTTCCTTATGATTTAGATATATATGAGCATCACCAAGTGTATGGATAAAATCTCCATATTCTAGGCCGACTTGGTCAGCTATCATCATTGTAAGTAAAGAATAAGAGGCAATGTTAAATGGTATACCAAGAAATATATCTGCACTCCTTTGGTAGAGCTGACAGGATAATTTGTTATTATTAACATAAAACTGGAATAATATATGACATGGAGGCAGTTTCATCCTATCAATATCGCCAACATTCCAAGCAGAGACGACATGTCTCCTGGAATCTGGATTTTTTTTAATATTCTCTAGGAGGTTCTTTATCTGATCTATATCTGTTCCATCAGGACTACTCCAAGACCTCCACTGGTTACCGTATATAGGGCCCAACTCACCATTTTCATCTGCCCATTCGTCCCATATTCTAATATTGTTTTCCTTCAAATATTTGATATTCGTACTGCCTTTTAAAAACCATAACAATTCGTAGACAACTGATTTAAAATGTATTTTTTTTGTAGTCAGCAAAGGATATCCCTCAGATAGATTAAATCTCATCTGATATCCAAATAATGAAATAGTTCCTGTCCCTGTTCTATCAGATTTCGTGTTTCCATTAGCTAACACCGCTTTAAGCAAATCATGATATTGTTTCATAACTATATTTTACCTTTTTTTGAATAATAGTATATTAAGATACCGGCAAAAAACATTGGTATACATAAAATCATTCCCATGGTTAACCAACTTGAATATAAATATCCGATGTGTGCGTCTGGAACTCTAACAAACTCGACGCAGAATCTAAAAAATGCATACATTATTAAAAATACAGCTGTAAGAACTCCAGTATTAGGTTTATTTTTTTTGATAACATACAATATTATTAAAAGTATTATTCCTTCTAAAGCAGCTTCATATAACATCGATGGATGCCTTGGTAACATGTCAACTGTAGGGAAAATAACACCCCAATCAGAATTTGTTGGATCACCATATAACTCTGAATTAATAAAGTTGCCAATTCTACCTAAAAATAGCCCAATAGGTATAAAAATTACTAAAAAATCAGATAATTTAAAAAATTTAATATTGTTGCCATTGCTTACTGTAAAAAGTCCTATGCAAATGCCTATCAATGCGCCATGGAACGACATGCCTCCCTCCCATATGAAAAGAACTTTTAGTGGGTTAGCACTATAATAATCAAAATTGTAAAAAAGAGCATATCCTAAACGACCGCCAATGATAACAGCTAGAATCAAAACAAATACTAAATGATCAATAAATTTAATACTAAAATCATATTGGCTATTATTAAGTACTTCTTTCTTCATCAGGTGATCGATTAATAAGAATGAAGCAGCATACATGACTCCATACCAATATAAATCAATTGGACCTATTGTTAATAAAATTGGATGTATATTATGTGTATATATCATTTAAAATTGAATTATTATAGTAATTATAATAGCCTATGAAACTGTACTATAAAATCAAATAATGAATAGATTAAAAAATGAAAAAAGTGATTACCTGCAGCAGCATGCAGATAATCCAGTAGACTGGTACCCTTGGACTGAAGAAGCATTCAAGAAAGCAGAACAAGAGGACAAACCTATAATATTATCTATTGGCTATTCTGCATGTCATTGGTGTCATGTTATGGCCCATGAATCTTTTGAAGATGAGGCAACTGCAGATATAATGAATAAATTTTTTATCAATATTAAGCTTGATAAAGAAGAAAGACCTGATTTAGACAAAATATATCAAATGTCACAAACAATTATCACTGGTAAAACAGGTGGATGGCCACTAACCGTATTTATGACACCTAAAAAGTTGCCTTTTTTTGCAGGCACTTATTTTCCTGATACTGAAAGACATGGACTACCCTCTTTTAAAGATATTTTAACTAGAGTAAATGAGTTTTATCTAGATAAGAAAAAGGATATAGAATTACAGAATATTCAAATTAAAAATATCTTCAATAGCTTAAATAATTGCCAAGTATCTGAAAACATAATTAACGATGATTTGATGAAAACAGTTAAAAGTGAATTACTTGCATCTATTGATAAAGTTCATGGTGGCTTTGGTTCGGCACCAAAATTTCCACATACCAATAATTTAGATTTTTTGATCAAAACTTGTAAAAATGATGACAAAGAAACATTAGATGCTATTAATTTGACACTATCAAGAATGTGCTGTGCTGGTATTTATGACCATCTCAAAGGTGGTTTTTTTAGATACTCAGTTGATGAGTTATGGATGATCCCTCACTTTGAAAAAATGCTATATGATAATGGGCCAATGATAAGCCTTTTATCAAATGCATATAAATTAACAAATAATAATATTTATTTGAATAAATTATCTCAAACATGTGACTGGGTTATTGATGAAATGCAAAGTGAAGTCGGAGGATATTATTCAACTATTGATGCAGACTCGGAAAATCATGAAGGTAAATTTTATGTTTGGTCTATTGATGAACTTGAAGAATTATTAACTATTAAGGAATTAGAAATATTTAAAAAGATATTTGCAGTATATGATAAACCAAATTTTGAGGGAGAATATCATTTACATGTTACAAAAACTAATGAATCTTTTTATTTCGATAATGCAGTATCTGCAAATCTCATTTGTAATAAATTACTGACTGCAAGAAATAAGAGAATTAGACCAAGCACAGATAAAAAAATACTTGTCTCATGGAATGCTTTAATGATAGAAGGAATGTTAAATGCCTATAAAGTAAGCGATGATGAAAAATATTTTAAATCTGCTAAAGAATCTTTCAATTTTATTAAAGATAATATGTGGAAAAAAAATAAATTATATGCATGTTATCATGATAAAGAATACTTTAATGCCTACCTGGATGACTATGCATTTTTAGCTAAATCATGTATCGAGTTATTGAAGATCGAATGGAATGACTCTAACTTAGATTTCTTAATAAAATTAACAGACACTATAATAAACGATTTCCAGGATCATGATAATGGGGGATTCTACTTTACATCTGTAAATCATGAAGAACTCATATATAGACCAAAATCATATATGGATGAATCACTACCTTCCGGTAATAGTGTTGCCGTAGATGTGCTCTCTGAACTTTATGAATTATTGGGTGAAAGAAAATATATTGATGCTGTTGAAAGTACTATCAAATCCGCTCATGACTCTTTAGATAGGTCCTCTTTTTCACATTGTAGTCTTCTACTAGCAACACCAAAAACAATGAACTCTAAAAGATTAATTGTAATTAGGTGCAAGAAAGATAATCTAAAAGATCTGCAAATTAAAATTAACAAACTTAGCAAGTTGAATGATAATGTATACTTTATACCAAACGATATAGAATTGAATAATCAATATGTAGCTAATAAAGTAGCAAAAGGTGAATTCACAGCATATATTTGTCAAAACAATATATGTTCTGAACCCATCAATTCACTAGATGAATTTACTGAATTT
>MDTB01188724.1_pt1 | contig 15688 bp, 18 predicted proteins | sample 811161 | NCBI WGS metagenome assembly MDTB01 (sample SAMN05326650, study PRJNA326480) | marine metagenome | isolation source: seawater | place: Mediterranean Sea | collected 2009 | reverse complement strand
TTTAATGAAAATTGGAGTAAATTACCTTGCAATATCAAGTTATATTTGGAATAACCCACGCTTAAAACCAAAAAAAGCTATTAGAAAATTTAACTAAAATGAAAATACAAGGAAATGAAATTAAACCTGGAATGATTATTGAGTTTAAAAATGATCACTGGACAGTTCTTAAAGCACAACATGTTAAACCTGGTAAAGGTGGTGCCTTCAATCAGGTGGAACTAAAAAGTCTTACAAAAGGAACAAAGCTTAATCAAAGATTTAGGTCTAGTGAAAATGTTGAGCGAGCTCAACTTGAAGAAAAGGAATTTAATTTTTTATACTCTGATGATAGCGGGTGTTTTTTTATGGATCCAGAAAGTTTCGAACAAATTTCTATTAAAAAAGAATTATTAGGAGAAAAGTTAAAACTTTTAAGTGAAAACCTAAAAGTCACAATATCTTTTTTAGAAGAAAAACCTCTTTCAGTAGATTTACCAAAAAACATTGAATGTGAAATTGAAAGCACAGAGGGAGTGGTTAAAAAACAGACTGCATCTTCTTCTTATAAACCTGCCAAATTAAAAAATGGCTTAGATATTATGGTCCCTCCTTTTGTGGAAGAGGGAAGTAAAATAATATTAGACACAAGAACTCTAGAATACGTAAAAAAAATAAATTAATGAAAATAAAATCACCCCAATTTAACTTAATGCATAAGGCTTGTATGAAAGCTTCCAGAGTATTAATCCGAGACTTTGGTGAAATTGAAAAACTTCAGGTATCAGAAAAAGGACCTGGAGATTATGTGACAGCCTCTGATAAACGTGTAGAAAAAATAATTATAGGTGAATTAGAAAAATCAGAATATTCAATTCTAAGCGAAGAGGCAGGGCTTATAGAAGGAAAAAATAAAGATAAAAGATGGATTATTGACCCGATAGATGGAACGTTTAATTTTTTAAATGGATTACCTCATTTCGCCATTTCAATTGCGTATGAAGAAAAATCTGAAATAGTTGCAGGAATAATTTTTGATCCAATAAAAAATGAGATGTTTGTTGCTGAAAAAGGTAATGGTGCCTATTTAAATAATTCTAGAATGAGAGTTTCAAATAAATCTGATTTTAAAAATACATGCTTAGTAAGCGGAGGACCAAAATTTACTAGCAAAAAAAGAGAATTCATATTCCAAGAATACCAGAAAGTCTCTACAGAGGTACGTGCACACATAAGAAAGTCTGGAAGTGCAGCATTAGATCTGGCTTATGTAGCGGCAGGAAGATTTGATGGCTACTGGCAAAGAGAGATAAACTATTGGGATATAGCCGCTGGAATTATACTAATAAGAGAATCGGGCGGTTTCATAGACAGCCTAAATGATGGCAACTTTACACAAAAAAAAATAGATATTATTGCTACCAACTCAAAAATTCATAAGGAATTGAAGAATTTATTGTAAAAATTCATTGAGCAATTTAAGATATTGCTATAAAAATCTTTGCATGAAAAAAAAAATTCACCCAAACTATCATAAAATTAATGTTGTAATGACAGATGGTTCTAAATTTGAGACTATGTCTACCTGGGGTAAAGAAGGAGACACTTTAAAGCTTGATATCGATCCAAAATCACATGCTGCATGGACAGGCGGAAGTCAAAAGATTTTGGATAAAGGAAGAGTTAGTAAATATAATAAAAAATTTAGCAACTTAAGAAAACAAAAAAATTAAATTATGTCAGATGGACCATTCATGCCAAAAGCAACAGCTGTTTGGCTTGTTCAAAACACAACACTTAGTTTTAAACAAATTGCAAGTTTTTGTAATTTACACGAGCTAGAAATAAAAGGTATTGCAGACGGCGATGTTGCGAAAGGAATTAAGGCTTACAATCCAATTTTAGCCGGTCAATTAACACGTGAAGAAATTGATGTTTGTTCAAAAGATCATGAAAGATCTCTAAAATTGAATAAAAAAAATGAAGATGTATTGGTTTCTCCGGAAAGAAAAAAGGTAAAGTATACGCCACTGTCTAAAAGAAAAGACAGACCAGACTCGGTGCTTTGGCTAGTTAAAAATTTTTCTCAACTTTCTGATGGACAAATTGCAAAACTTGTCGGTAGTACAAAGGGAACGGTTTCGCTAATTAGAAAAAGAACTTATTGGAACTTATCTAGTTTAACTGCAAAGGATCCTGTTATTTTAGGTCTCTGCAGCCAAATACAATTCGAAAAAGCCGTAGAAAAAGCTGACAGAAGAGTTGTTAGAGAGAAAAAATTGAAGGAAAAAGAAGCTAAGGCAGAAAAAACTAAAGTAGAAGAAACTAAAGCGGAAAAAACTAAAGTAGAAGAAACTAAAGCGGAAGAAACTAAAGTAGAAGAAACTAAATCAGAAGAAAATAAAGTAGAAGAAACTAAAATAGAAGAAAATAAAACAGAGGAAAATAGTGGGCAAGAACAATAAAAACCCGGTTATTGGAGTAATAATGGGCAGTAAGTCTGACTGGGAAATCATGAAAAACTGCTGTGATACTTTAAAGCTTTTAAAAATTAAATTTGATGCCAGAGTTATTTCAGCCCATAGAACTCCTAAAAGGTTAGAAAAATTTATAAATTATGCTGAAAGAAATAATTACGAAGTAATTATTGCAGCAGCAGGAGGTGCTGCTCACTTGGCAGGCGTAACCGCTTCCTTAACAACGATTCCAATTTTAGGTGTGCCAATGACAAGTATAACCAAGGGGATAGATAGTCTTCTTTCAACTGTCCAGATGCCTGCTGGTGTACCTGTTGCAACTTTAGCTATTGGAAAGCCCGGGGCAATTAATGCTGCTTTGTTTTCAGCGCACATTTTAAGTATTAAATATCCTAAAATTAAGCAAAATTTAAAAAAATATCGTTCTAATTTTGAGAGTAAAGTTCCTCAAAGACCTTACTAAATCCTTATAGACAATTCCTTTTTAGCATGCTAACTACCCTTACAAAAATGGAGGACTTATTAAAATAGATGTAAAGGATAATAACGTTGAGCAAGCGATTAGAATCCTTAAAAGAAAGCTTCAAAAGGAAGGTTTTTTTAAAATAATTAAAATGAAGAGTAACTACGAAAAGCCTTCTGAAAAAAAGAAACGAATAAGACTCGAAAATATTAAGAGAGTCAAAAAATTTCAGCGTCTAAGAAATAGACTATAAACAGTCACAATTGGAAAAGAGAGTATTATGCCTGCAGGTAGAGTAAAATGGTTTGATTCAAAAAAGGGTTATGGTTTTATTAAAGATAATAATAGCGAAAAAGATATTTTTTTACACATTTCGTCTTTAGAAAAATCAAAATTAAGAGTTCTTAAAGAAAACCAAGAAATAGAATTTGAAATAAAAGAAGAAAAAGGTAAGTTACAAGCGGTCAACCTAAAGCGACTAAAGGATTAATTATCGCGGGGTGGAGCAGTCTGGTAGCTCGTCAGGCTCATAACCTGAAGGTCGTAGGTTCAAATCCTACCCCCGCAACCAAAGTTAAAACTATGAGTACATTGGGAGAAAAATTAGCGAATGCATGGATAAAAAAAGATTTAATAGATGTTAAATCGGAAGATATCCCAAAAAGTAGAAAAGATTCGCATTTAATACAACAGCAATTTCATAAAGTTTTAAACAAAAAAACTATAGGCTGGAAGATAGGTATGGTGACTAAGAATTTACAAGATGGTGCAAAAGTTGATGGTCCTATGATTGGAAAAATTATAGGTGAAACTGTTTTAATAAACCCTTTAAAAATTGAGTACAGCAAAATACCACACTGTATTCTTGAATGTGAATTTGCCTTAAAATTCTTAGAAGATACTAGAATGGTTCCAGGTGCTGAAAATAAAAAAAGTAATTACGAAATCTACATATCATTAGAATTAGTTTCAACTCGTGTTAAGCCTGATTCTAAAAAAGATTTAAATCCTCAAGATTTAATGAATTTAAATATTGCGGATAATGGGGGTGCAGGTGCGATTGTTGTTGGAGATAAAATTGAAAATCTTGAAAAAGTTGATTTAAATTCAATCCAAGTTCAAGTGGATTTAAACGGAAAAATAACAGAGCCTTTTTTTACTGGGGAAAAAAGAGCTCACCCAGTTGAATCGATTAAATGTATTATCAAGGAATTTAAAGATAATCCTGTTACTTTTAAAGAGGGAGACTGGTTTATGTCTGGATCCGTAATTCAACCAATGAAAATTAGCAAGGGTGATAAGGTTAAAATTGACTTTAAAACTTTGGGAAAAATAAACTTAGACTTTATTTAGATTTTAAATCTTGATTTTCTACTATCTTGAAGAAAAGCCTTAACTGTATCTTTGGTTAGACGATCAAACGATTTTCCAAAATTGGAAACTTTTTCAATCACCTTTGGTGGCATAGTTATAATTTGACAGCCTAGTTGATGAGACTGAGTATAATTATAAGGTTCTCTTGTACTCGCCCATAGAATTTCAACTTTAGTTTTTCTTTTTGTTATTTGAACTGCTTTTTTAATGATTGGGACAGGATCTTTGCCTACATCTGCCATACGACCTGAAAAAATTGAAATTATAGATTTCGTTTTGTTATCAAGACATCTGTTAATTTTCCTGACCTGAGCAACTGTGTAAACTGCTGTAATATTAAGTTTAATCTTTTTTCTATTTAATTTCTTGATTAATTGTCCGGTAAACTTTCCTTTGCTATTAATCACGGGAATTTTTACATAAATATTTTTACCCCAAGAATTTATTTTTAAAGCCTGTTTTTCCATTTCTGAAAAATTATCCGCAAAAACCTCTAGCGAAATTGGTTTCTTTCTACAAATTTTTAAAAGAAGTTTTGAGTATTTTTCATAACTCTTTGCTCCTGCTTTTCGCATTAGACTTGGGTTGGTGGTAAAACCATCAACAATTGATTTTTTATTAAACTTTTTTATTGTTGTGCTATCAGCGATATCACAAAATATTTTTGTTTTAGACATGCTTAAATATTTTTAACAATATCTTCTGTCATTTTTTTAGCATCAGCAAACAACATAAGGGTATTCTCTCTATAAAAAAGTTCATTATCAACACCTGCATAGCCCGGTGACAGACTTCTTTTTACGAATAAAACTGATTTACATTTTTCCACATCTAAAACTGGCATTCCGTAAATAGGACTTTGGGGATCAGTTTTGGCCACAGGATTTGTTACATCATTAGCGCCTATTACAAATGCAACGTCAGTGTTTGCAAAATCATTGTTGATGTCATCTAGTTCAAAAACTTCATCATAAGGAACGTTTGCTTCAGCCAACAAAACGTTCATGTGTCCTGGCATTCTTCCAGCTACTGGGTGTACCGCGTAAGAAACTTTGATGTCATTTTTTTTCAAAGCGTCTACCATTTCTCTTAGTGCGTGTTGAGCTTGTGCGACAGCCATACCGTATCCAGGAACTATAATTACTGAAGAGGCATTTTTTAATAAGAAAGCTGCGTCTTCAGCATTGCCGCTCTTAACTGGTTTTTGATCTTTTTTCTTTTCTTTATCAGTAGTTGACTCTCCTCCAAATCCACCAAGTATCACACTAAAGAAAGATCTATTCATGCCTTTACACATTATATATGACAATATTGCTCCTGAAGATCCAACCAAAGCCCCAGTTATAATTAATGCGGTATTTTCTAAAGTAAATCCAATTCCAGCAGCAGCCCAACCTGAATATGAATTCAGCATAGAAATAACCACAGGCATATCTGCTCCACCAATTGGAATAATTAATAAAACTCCAATCAAGAAAGATATTGTAATCATGCTCCAAAAAAAAATTTCTGATTGTGTTGTGCATAGATAATAGATTAATACAAAAATTGATATTCCCATTATTAGGTTAACAAAATGCTGTCCTATAAAAGTAATTGGTGAACCTGACATTATTCCTCGAAGTTTTAAAAAAGCTATGATTGATCCTGAAAAAGTAATTGCTCCTACTGCCGCACCAATTGACATTTCTATTAAACTTGCAAGTTTAATGTCACCTGGTGAACCAAGATTAAAAGCTTGAGGATTTAAAAAAGCTGATATGGCTACAAAAACTGCTGCAAGACCTACAAGACTGTGAAAACCAGCTACTAACTCTGGCATTGCAGTCATAGGTATTTTAAATGCAATAAAAGCACCGATTGCTCCCCCGATGACTAAAAATAGCAATACATAATTTATCGCAGTTGAAAAATTACCTACTGTTAAAAATGTAACAGTAATAGCAATTATCATTCCTAGAATTCCAAATAAATTACCCTGTCTAGATGTTTCTGGTGAAGATAAGCCCCTTAGTGCAAGGATAAAAAGTATTCCTGAAAATAAATAAAATATTGCGGACAGATTAGCTGAAATCATTTTTTATTTTTTTTCTTCTTTTTGTACATTTGAAGCATTCTTTGAGTAACCAAAAATCCCCCAAATATATTAACAGCGGCCAAAATAATTGCTAAAAATCCAAAAATACTTGATGTTTCAGAAATATTATTTGATGAGCTTGCTAATGCTGCAATTATTGCACCAACAATAATCACCGAAGATATTGCGTTAGTTACTGACATTAAAGGTGTGTGTAGAGATGGTGTCACACTCCAAACGACATAATATCCAACAAAAATTGCTAAAATAAAAATACTAAACCTGAAGATAAATGGATCAATTTCCATATCAATTACTTCCTTTTATTAAAGTATTTTTAATTATTTCATCTTCCATATTTATAACAAACTGTTTTTTTTCTTTGCTGTATAGATTTCTAACAAAACTAAATATATTTTTAGCATACAAATTTGATGCAGTAAGAGGCAATTTATTCATAACATTGCCTATTCCAATTATCTTAACCCCTTTTTTAACAACTATTTTATCTGTTTCCGAGTAAGCGGCATTTCCTCCTTGTGTAACGGCTAAATCAAAAATAACTGATCCTGATTTCATGTTATCAATCATTTTTTCATTAATAATTCTAGGTGCTGGCTTTCCGGGAATTAGCGCAGTACAAATAATAATGTCACTCTTTGAAGCAGCGTTTTCCAGCATTTGTGCTTGTTTCTTTTTAAAATCTTCCCCGGCTTCTTTGGCATAGCCGCCCTTGGTTTCTAGATTCTCCGAACCTTCAACTGTTAAAAATTTTCCTCCTAAACTTTCAACTTGTTCTTTTGCTGTTAATCTAACGTCTGTAGCTGAGACTATTGCCCCTAGTCTCTTGGCAGTAGCAATAGCTTGTAATCCCGCTACCCCTGCACCAACGACTAGTACTCTAGCTGCTGGAACAGTACCCGCGGCAGTCATCATCATAGGCACGGCCTTTTCATATTCATATATCGATTCTATAACCGCTCTATATCCTGCAAGGTTAGCTTGGGATGAAAGAACATCCATTGATTGTGCTCTTGTTATTCTAGGCAATAAATTTAAAGCAAAAATATTAATTTTACTTTTTAAATAAAAATTTTGGTGATTTTTTTTATCTTTTTCATAATTATAATTTGATACAATTAAATTTGAATTTTCTTTAATGTTTTTAAATTCTTCTTCAATAGGTAATTTTACTTGACATATTAAATTCGATTTAGATAAAACTTCTTTTGGATCATTTAAGATTTGGACCCCTTTATCTTTGTATTCTTGATCTTTATAGCCCAAACTTTCTCCATATCCTTTTTCCAAAAAAATATTTAAACCTAAACCTTTTAAACTTTTTGATGTATCGGGGGTAATAGAAATTCTTTTCTCTGGATTTTTTTCTTTTGTTGATCCTACGTTCATTAAAAAAAACTAACCCTGCCTAGCTTTAAACTTGGGTTTTTTCTTATTAATAACGTAAACTTTACCTCTTCTTCTAACTAATTTAGAATCGAGATCTCTTTTTTTCAACGATTTAAGTGAACTAGCAATTTTCATAATGTTAGCCTGGCAACGACCTACTCTCCCATACCTTAAGATAAAGTACCATCGGCGCTGAAGGGCTTGACTTCCGAGTTCGGAATGGGATCGGGTATGACCCCTTCGCAATAATCACCAGGCAAAAACTTATAATATTTTTATTTATGATTGTAAATAGCTGAAAAGATAGCTTTGAGGAAGGATTTTGGTGGGCGTGATAAGAATTGAACTTATGGCCTCTACGATGTCAACGTAGCGTTCTACCACTGAACTACACGCCCTTTATAATTTTTTTTAGATGATTAATAAAATCTACTTTGGCAGGTAGTCTATTTCTAATCATTTTTTTCTGAATATTCTTATAGTTTTTAATTATATATTTTAATTTATTTTCTAAGAATATTGAATTTCTTCTTGTGATAAACACTCCCTCACGATTTCTTTTAACATGTGAAATTTCTGGAAAAATAATTATTGGTCTTAATCTTGCCAAAGACTCGTCCAAAACCTGGGGGTGACCCTCTGTAAAAGAAGGAAGGATAAAAATATTGTGTTTATCATATAGCTTAATAATTGAGTCATTTTTATTTTTAAAATGTATAATTTTTATATTTTTAGATACTAATTTATTATTATAGGATTTTTCTGAATTTATAATTGAGATTGAATAATTTATTTTTAATTTATACAGAATTTTTAAAAGAGAGTGAACTCCTTTCTCTATTCTTATTCTACCAACATATAAAAGTTTAAGTTTTTTTAAGTCCGGAGTTTTTCTTTTCGTAAACCATTTCTTATTAAGCTGAGACGGGGATACTACAAAACCTTTTTTTCCTCTTAATATATGTTTTCGACACGATATAAGTTCGCATTTCCAAGAAACAATTGTGAACATCAAATGGTAAATAATAGGACCAAAATATTTAGAATGAAGTCTATATTCTTCATAACCATTGCTTCTTAGATAAAGAAAAACTTTTTTTCTAAATATAAATAATAGCAAACAAATTATAAAAGTATAAGGAGATAGAGAAATTATTAGATATTTATTATAAAGATCGATAGTTTTAATTATATTAAGTATATAAGAAATTATACCTTTAGAAATTATAATTTTTTTTAAACTTATTTTATGTGATTTTCTTTCAATATTAGATTTTCTAACATAAAGCCCAACTTTAAAATGTTTATTTAAACTTTCAGAAATAGATTTTGTATCAATATTGTCACAAAAATACTTATTTCTAGTTACATGTGTCTTTTCATTTGTTAAGACTGCCAAATCTTCGATCATAAAATTTAAAAATTTAATTTTTCTTGAAATTATAAGAAACTAACTCGCTGGATATTCGCTTTTTCCAATTATCAAATCTACTAATGATAATAAGATTATTTGGTGTATATTTTCTATGTGGTTATATGCTGAGCTATCTACCCAAAAATTAATATCACCTAATTTTTTTAAAGGATTATCTTCTTTGTTGCCAGTAAGAGTAATAATTGTTTTAATTTTATTTTTTTTTGCATAGTTTGCTGCATTAATCATATTTTTAGATGAACCACTTGATGAAATCAAAATTAATATGTCGTCCTCGTCTGAATAAAACTCAATAGCTTTTTCAACCCACTTATCATATCCGTAATCATTAGAAAAACATGTAAGTAAATCAGACTCATTATAATTTGTGCACCTTACCCTAGCATTCTTTGTTAAATCTACACTAAAGTGACTTGCAATTGCAGCACTACCACCATTACCAAAAATTAAAGTTTTCTTATTACTTTTGTGTGCTCCTTTTATAATATCACTTACTGTTATTATTTTTTTTATTTCCTCATCTGAAAAATTTATTAGTTTTTCCAATTTTTTAAAATAATCTTTCAAAAATGAATTTTTATTCATACTATAATTTTCCTTCTTCTCTCATTTTTTTTCTAATTTTTGTTGCAGAAATATCTTTTATCTTTTCTGGCAAATTAATTTCTTCTATTTTATACCCCACTTTTCTACCATAACAAATATTTGTAATATTAGGAACCAATGTTATTTTAAATCTATTCTTATAATCTGATAATTTTTCTTCAATTGCTTTCTTAATAGTTTCAAAATTAAATGGATTATCATCTATTCCCTGCACATCTCTTACCATAATGTTCACTTGCCCAGTCTTTTTTAAAATTTCTTCAAATAGTTTTTGATGACCGTCGTGCCAAGGCTGCCATCTTCCAAGCATTTGGGCGGTTGGTCTTTTGTTGTCCCATTTGTATTTTATTAAATTGTCTAAAATTTTGACAGACCAAAGGTCTGCGTCTTGTGTTGAAACTTTAAAATCATATTTTTTAGGTGCTACAAAAATTTTATTAGTATCTTCATACCTTCCTTTTTTAATAGTATCTACCCACACTATATAATCTGCGTTAAATTTATCTCTGGCTTCTGGGGTTGGACAAACAAAATCGGCAATAACATAATGACCTTTTTTTGCATGTTCATCTGCTAGTTTGGACATTCTATCCGCTTGTCTTTTTCTTCCTTCAATAGAAAAATCCCAATCGTTCGCTTTTTTTCTTACTTCGTCTGCATTCAACCATTTTGCCTTTAGTAATGGAACCAGTTTTGAAGCCAAAGTTGTTTTGCCTGCACCAGGCAAACCCATTATTAAAATTTTTTTCATAAAATCAAAAATTCCTTTTAAACTTGTTTTAAGTGAGTTTCAATAGTTCTATTTAGTCCTTCTTTGAAATTAAAATTAATTTTCCATTTTAATATTTTTTTTGCAAATAAAACTTTTGCGTAAACATTCATATTTTCATTTTTAGAATATTTTATTTTTCCAAATTGAGGTTTACCTTTTCCAATAATTTTCTTAACTATATAAACTACTTTTTTAATCTGAAGAGGTTTTCCAGAACCAATATTGATAATTTTACCTTTTGCTTTACCTATTTTTAAAGTTTTAATTATTGCACTTACCACATCCTCTATAAAGCAAAAATCCCTATATTGTATCCCTTTAGAAACACCAAATTTTTTTCCACTTAAACAACCTGTAATTATTTGAGGTATCACGCGGTCTTTATTTTGCTTAGGCCCATAAACTGAAAAAAATCTTAAGATTGTAACTGGAAATTTTTGCTTTTTATGAAGTAACAGAAGGTAATTTGTTGTTAGTAACTTTGACTTTCCATAATCATTTGTCGGGCTACACAAATCATCTTCTCCCTGAGGTCCAGGAATGTCTCCGTATTCTGCGCTGCTACCTGCATGAACAAATTTCTTTATTTTTTTCTTCAATAAAATTTTTGTTAAATTTACAGTACCAAGAAAATGTGATCTGAAACATCTATCGACTCTATCTTTGTATTTGTTACCAGAATAACCACTTAGATTTACAACATATGTAAATTTTCCCTTCAATTTTTTTTTCAAATTTTTATAATTCGCAATGTCTAAAATTATATAATTTACTCCCTTCACTTTCCTTTCTCTGCTCGGATTTCTTAAAGAAATACTGGTAACTTTCCAACCGATTTTCTTGACAGCATTCGTCAAATGGAAACCTATAAATCCTGTTCCGCCAATAATTAGAAGATGTTTTTTTGCTTTGTTACTCATTTTTAAAATAAATTATAAACAAGGAAAATAATTTTGATAATATTGTTATAGTTTTTTTAATAAAATTACTAAAATTAAGACTTAAAATATCCAACTTTAGTTCATAAATTTTTATATTTCTCAAATTTAAGTGGCTAATTTTTCTTTTTAAATTGTACATTCGTCTAATCTTTTTAAGAATTATAATTACTTCTTTAATTCTTAATTCCCTTAAATTTTTAGAAAGTGTCATGCTATTTTTTCGTATTCTTACACTAGTTAAAAAATCTTTTATTACATGACCTTCTTCTTTATGAAGGAGTTTAATTGATAAATCATAATCCTGGGCATATTCTAAACTATCATTATACCAACCTGATCTTTTAGCTGAATCTGTTTTATACATTACGGATGGATGTGGAATTATATTTTTATATGAAAGAGTTTCTTTTAAATTAAAATAGTTATCAGTGAAAGTATTTTTTCCAATTACTCTATCATTTTCATCAATCAGTTTAACCCAAGAACAAACTATGGATACATTTTTATTCATTTTAAAAATTTTAATTTGTCTTTCTAATCTGTCTTTTTCACTAAAATCATCCGCATCTAAAATTGCAACAAATTCCCCACTTATTTTTTCTTGTGCTTTAATTCTACTTGGTCCTAAACCAAGATGTTTGTCATTTGTAAAAATTTTTATTCTTTTATCCTGAAATGACTTGACAATTTTTAAAGTATTATCTGATGATTTGTCGTCCCAAATTATTAACTCCCAATTTTTATAAGTTTGATCAATAATACTTTGAATTGATTTTTTAATATACTTTTGTTCGTTAAAACAATTAATAAGAACAGAAACTAGTGGGTTTTCTTTCAATTTTTTATTTATTTCAATTAATTTTATAATTAGCCTTTAACATAAAACTTCTGGATAGGTCTTCAATCTCGTCTATCTCCTGGGAATCTAAATAATCTTTCCAAATACCTGTTTTTCCAATAAAAAAATAACTGAACTTTGAATTTTTTTGTCTCGGATTTAAATCTTCAACTGCTTTGATAATTTTGGATTTTTTTATTTCTTTTTCATAAAATTTTGAAATTTTTAAAACTTCTTCAACTGGATCGTTAATAAGTTTCTCGTATTTTATAACCATTATATTTTTATTCTCCAGGCTATAATCAAGCCATTTTTCCATGATTTCTATTACGCCAGGCATAACTTTATAAATTAATTGAGAAATTAGATCTTTTTTATTTAACTTATAAAAATCTTTATCAATAACTTTCCAGGGCAATTCTCTATCTAGTCCCTGATCAACAAATGCTGAACCTAAAGGTTTTTTTTCCTTAAGATGTAAATATAAACTTGTTAATACATCTCTTGGATCTCTTATTGTTAGTAAGTATTTTTTAAAATATTTATCCATAATTTCTATATTGCTTTTTTTTGGTGGGGTGTGGGACCTGCTTACGTACAATCTTTTTTTATATTCATTTATAGTATCTAAAGTAATGTCATAATTATCTCCTTCTCTCCCACTTGGATGATTCTGGGGGTGATAAGAATTATATCCAACAAAAATATGTGTAAGCAAATCTCTAAGCCAAGTTGATGCACTTCTATTACCTGCTACTATATATATTGTATGATACTTATATTCTCGATTGTATTTTTTATAATTGTATATCAGTTCAACTTGTTTTTTTATATCAAGAATACTTTTGATTTTTCTCTTTGACGATAGAAAAAAGTTTTTTTTCATTAAATATTTAAAATTTACTTATCAAATAATGTGGAAATAGAGTTCGCCAGAAACTTCATTCCTTCAGGTGTAAAATGTGTTGAGTCTACAAAATATTTTTCTTCTTTTGGTATGAGATCGGCAGTATCAACTATTTTAATCTGAAACTTCTCAGCAATTTCTTTCATTGCTTCGTTTTCTTTTTTGACTATTTTATCATAAAGAATGTTAAGACTTTCTCCCTTGATTTCTTGATGTAAAAAATGACAAAACGTACTAAGATAAACTTTAATATTATTTGCTTTACATATATGAATAATATTCTCAATATTTTGTTTATAAATTTTAATTCCATTGTTAAAGTCAATTTTCATATCAACTTTTCCTTTTCTTATATAATCCATTAAGCCCCATCTAATATTAGAAGGTAGCCATTTATTTACAAAAAAATTATAAAAATTAATTGGAAGGTTTGGTAGTTTTGAGGCCAAAGCAAATTTCCAATACTGCTCACTTAGATTTTTAGTTGAATGCGAGTAGTCTGTTTCAAAATTAGGAGTCAAATATGATTTTATATCATTGTAACCATGGTAGATAATTACAGCATCTGGCTGTGTATAATTTATTTGTAAAATAAATCTTATAAGTAAATCTGCTGAGCTATATCCTCCTTGACCGCAGTTATTTACCTCCAGTTTTTTATTTAATTTTTCAGATAATTTTTTTTCTAATTCCTGAGGATAAGAAAAGTTTTGGTTTTCAGTTGAAATATAATTTGCTGTTGTCGAAGCTCCTAGACAATTTATTCTGTATAGCCCGCTAGGTTTTGGCAAGGTTACGTCTCTACCTCCATCTACACCGTTTGAAAAACCTAGATTATTTAATTTGAGTTTTTTTAAAATAAATTTTTTATCATGAAGAGGGTATCTGGCTGGTTCAGACTTAAAAGTTTCAAAGTTTTTTTTACTGATAAATGGTAAATACGGATGAGGTTGTATATGCATCGCTTTAAAGGGAATTTTTGAAATTTTTTTGTAACCTTGGCCATTTAATAATCTAAAGATAAAATTAAACAATAATTCAAAAATAATAATTAAAATTATAAGAGTAATTGAATAATATAAAAAGAATTTTGATTTATGATCTGAGATTAATGAAGTTATAAAATACGGTGCTAGAGAGAAAAATAGTATAAATATTAGGGGGCCGTATACTTTTGAATAAAGTATATTTTTAATAGTTTTTTGCATTTTGATTTACTTAATTTTTATTTTAAAATAAATTACCAAAGTGGGTAGATATCACTTGTTTTTTTCTTTTCTTCGTCCTTACTTTTTTTTTGCTTAATACGAAAAATTTTTGCTAATAGATTTATAATTTTTTGTAGCATATTCTTTAACTATCATTATATACAAATACAGTTTTCAAACATTAAGAAAATAATTATTAAATAAATTTTTTCTTTTACCAAGCTTTATACATTTTCCATATTTCTTTAACTTGTAAAGATAAGTATTATTATTTTTTGGGGAAATAATGACATTTGGCCAATAAAATTTGGTTAAACTGTCAAATATAGAGTCAACGCTAATATGGATTACTTCAACTCTTCTCTCCAAAGCTAAAAATAAAGAAGTTGAAAGACCAATGACTACAGAGATCTTTCTTTTATTTTTATGATAAAACTTGTTTTTATATTTTTTCAAAATTTCTGAAACATCAGACTCTAGTTTGATTTGACTTTTTTGATTGTATGGTGCTGGGTGAGGAACTAATGTTAATACTGGAAAAGATTTCATATTCGATTTTTCGAACAACTGACTCAGACTTAGTAAAATTTTTTTATGATTTTTAATTTTATATGGAAAGAAAATTTTATTATGCATACTTTCTTTTTTTTTATTGTCTTGATACCTCAGTGACGGAATTAAGTTAATTTTTTTCTTTGGCCAATTTAAATATTTATGAAAAAACTTTAATTGATTCTCAGAGTGTATATAAATATTATCAGGAGCGCCTTCTCGATAAAAAATATCTAGTTGAAATGGGTGGGTATGAGAAACATATCCGGCTGTCTTTATTGAATTATTAATATTTCTTGCCTGAGAGCATATTAAATTTTGAAACGGCTGACCTTCATATGGCATTATAACTTTTTTTAAATTTTCATTTTCTAAAAAAACTTTAATTTTATTTAAGTTTACAAAAGCAAAGAATGTTGGAAATGATAATTTATGAAATATATTCCTTAGATTAAATTTTTCTTCTATAACTAATTTAGCAAAATATTTAATTAGATAAAATGGATTTGGTATTTTCCTATTGTTATTATAAATAATAACTATATTTTTATCTAGTTTGTTTGGGAGTTGATTATCTAGGTATATTACATACCAAAGAACATTCTTAAATCTCTTAGAATTAACATTAAAATATCTATCATCTAAAGAT
>MDTB01058628.1_pt1 | contig 15688 bp, 13 predicted proteins | sample 811161 | NCBI WGS metagenome assembly MDTB01 (sample SAMN05326650, study PRJNA326480) | marine metagenome | isolation source: seawater | place: Mediterranean Sea | collected 2009 | reverse complement strand
TTGAGAAGTCCGCGTTCGTAATTTGGACAACCACACCTTGGACCATGCCTGGAAATCGTGCCATTGCAGTTGGAAAAAATATTGAATACTCCCTAATTAAGATTAAGAAAGTAGAAAAAAATAGCTCGGCCAATGTAAATGACAGGTTAATAATTGCGAGCGCCAGATTGAATTTTTTTGCAGATCAATGTGGGGTCAAAGACTATGTCACCGATAGAGTTATCACAGGAGAACACCTAACACAATTTCGATGTTTACACCCACTAAATGGTCAAGGTTATGATTTTGAGGTGCCTGTTTTAGATGCAAGTTTTGCCAATACCGATGAAGGTACTGGTATTGTTCATATAGCTCCAGGACACGGTGAAGATGATTGGGAACTAGGCCAAGAAAATCAAATTGAAATCCCAAAAACGGTTGGTGAAGATGGTTGCTTTTATGAAAACGTGCCAATATTTGCAGGAATGCATGTGTATAAATGTAATAATTACGTTGCCGATGTTTTGCAAAATAAGGGGAAGCTTGTTGGTAGAGGAAAACTCATTCATCGATACCCACATAGTTGGCGCTCCAAAAAACCACTTATTTTTAGAAACACCTCTCAATGGTTTATTTCGATGGATAAAACTGGTATCCGGAACAAAGCGTTAAAGGCAATTGATGACACCCAATTTTTCCCCGAAAGTGGGAAACTTAGATTGAGGGGAATGGTTCAGGACCGTCCTGATTGGTGTGTTTCTCGGCAAAGAGCTTGGGGTGTGCCAATAACTGTATTTGTTAATAAAAAAACAGGAGAGCCACTCCGTGACCAAAAAGTTATAAATAATATTGTCAAAATTTTTAAATCAGAAGGTTCTGACGCGTGGTTTAATTCGTCAAATAGTCGTTTCCTAGGTCCAGAATATAATGGAGATGATTTTGAGAAGGTCACTGACATATTAGATGTTTGGTTCGATTCAGGGTCCACGCATGCTTTTGTCTTAGAAGGAGACGAATGGCCAAACCTCCAAACCCCAGCTTCTCTGTATTTAGAGGGAACTGATCAACATCGTGGCTGGTTCCACTCCTCTCTTCTTGAATCTTCAGGGACCCGCGGACGTGCGCCATATGAGTCTATCCTTACCCACGGCTTCGTCATGGCTGAGGATGGGCAAAAAATGTCAAAGTCACTCAACAACCAAGTTTTCCCTCAAAAAGTAATTGATCAGTTTGGAGCCGATATACTGCGTCTTTGGGTTATTGGGTCTGATTACTCTGAAGACTTAAGAATTGGACCTGAAATCTTAAAGCAACATTCAGACGTATATCGCAGATTAAGAAACACTCTCAGATTTATATTGGGCAATCTCGATGGCTTCAATGCAAATGAAGCAGTAAAAACATCAGATATGCCAGAACTTGAAAGATGGGTTTTGCATAGAATTTATGAGTTAGACTCTTTAATTCGAAACTCTTGTGAAAACTATGAATTCCATATTCTATATACTGAAATCCATAATTTTTGTGCGAATGACTTGTCTGCTTTTTATTTTGATATTCGTAAAGACTGCTTATACTGCGATGAAAATACTAATATCAAACGACGTGCGACTCGAACTGTCCTAAATGAATTATTTCATTTTCTAACATCTTGGTTGGCGCCTTTTCTCTGTTTCACAGCAGAGGAGGCATGGCTATCTATTTATGAGGATGATAGTCCAGAGAATAGCATTCATCTCAAATCTTTTCCAATACCAAATAAAAGCTGGTTTGATAATAAACTATCACAGAAATGGGCTAAAATTCGGTTGGTTCGCCGCACAGTTACTGGCGCCTTAGAACGTGATAGAGCTGAGAAGCTTATTGGTTCAAGTTTGCAAGCATGTCCAACCATTTTCACAACAAATGAAAATGTCGCACTATTTAATGAAATTGATCCGAGCGAGATTTTTCTCACTTCAGACGTAAAATTTTCCACCTCCCCCCCACCAGAGAGTGCATTTGTAGCAGAGGGTATAACAGATGTCGCTGTAATTTCCTCGATATCACAAGGATTTAAATGCGAGAGATGCTATAAATATTTTAGTGAGACAGACCCCGACCTTGAGCAAAAGGGCGTTTGTAATAGATGTGCAAAGGCTGCGAAAAGTTTTAAACAAAATGAATCATAACTCTTTTATACATACCCTTATTAAGAAAAATCCAAATAATCTTCTTTGGGGTTTATCTCTATCTTTGCTCATAATTGTGCTCGACCAAGCAAGCAAATGGTGGGTTGTAAGTACCATCAAAAGCACGACTCTTATCATTCCTATCACAACATACTTTAACATTGTCTTGACTCATAACCGGGGGGTAAGCTTTGGCTTGTTCGCAAGTGATATGCCAGAGACAAGATGGCTACTTATTGCTTTGACTATAATTATTTCATTCATATTGATCTGGTGGTTGAAGTCTGCACAAACACGAACAGCGATGATCGCTTATGGTCTGATTATTGGCGGGGCGATTGGAAATATAACTGACCGTGTCTTAGTCGGAGCAGTTGTAGATTTTCTTGACTTTCATATTTTTGGCTTCCACTGGCCTGCGTTTAATTTAGCAGATACTGCAATTTGTATTGGCGCTATATCACTCATATTAGAATCTATCTTTTTTGATAAAAACTCAACTGATCCTGAAGCATAAAAAAAATGAAAAATTGATTTTGGTCTCTATGAAATTGGGTTACAATCAAAGATGGAGAGGAAATGTTAGCATGAATAGATACCGGTTTTTATTTATTTTAATCCCAATTATGTTTTTTTTATCAGGCTGCGATTCCGCACGTAAAGCATTTGGAAATAAAAAATTGGCTCCGGACGAATTTTTAGTTTATTCACGTCCACCGCTAAGCCAACCGCCCGATTATGGCCTAAGACCTCCGGCTCAACGAAGCCAAGTTGAAAAAACATCTCCAGTAAATCAAGCCAAACTGGCTATACTAAAGCAGGTTAAGGCAAAAAATAGGGTCAGTGCTAAAAAAGGCCTTAGTAGTATAGGAACCGAATCATTTTTAAAAAGCGCTGGTGCAGACAAAATCAACCCAAAAATTCGTAAAATAATTAATCAGGAAACAAGTATATTCTCAGAAGAAGATCAAAGGTTTGTAGACAGGTTAATTTTTTGGGTTGATGATAAACCTTTTGAAGGATCCATAATTGATCCCAATGCTGAAAAAAGAAGAATCCGAGAAGCGCAAGCCCTAGGTAAAGATATTAATAAAGGAAAAACAAATCATATTATTCGTAAACGGGGGAAAAAAGGTCTACTCGAATTTTGACATAAAAAATTTGAGGCCCAGACTATTTCACTTGATTACTAGTTTATAATAACTATGGGAATACTTCCTAGATTACAATATAATTTGGAAACTTTGCGGTTCATAATCATTCCTTCAAATACGGAATGAAGCGCACACATCAATTATCCACTCCGTCTCCAAGCGCTACTATTTACCATTACTCCTAATGAACCTAAAATCCGAGCTATCTATTTGAATTAAGTGTCACTTTAAATATTTGATTGTGACATATTTGCGTCTGGTCTTTAATAAAATCATTTAAAATTAAGATTCTCAAAATTATGTATATGCATACTTGTACCTAGATAAGAATAGTAAAGTCAAAATAAAAGCGAAAATTACAAATACTCATATAAACGATAATGAAAAACTTAAGAAAGCAAAATATCTCTTACTAGAAAATAACATAGTTTAACGAAAACACATAAAAAAATCTGACAGGCACTTTGATTGCTAATAGCAAAAAGATAAATTAACACACATGTAAGATGATTCATTAGTGGCAGTCATCGTTGCCAAAAAATGATTTTTTATATGAAAGATGAAATAAACTGCAAGTCTCGCTATAATAGTACTTTAGTGTTACTTTAATTTTTTAAAATATGGAATATTTAACTAATGGGCACTTCAAAAAGTCATATTTGGAATAAACTCAAAAATCACCACAAGAATCTCTCCAAGACCAAGACTAGTTTTTTATTTGAACAAGACAAAAATCGTTTCGCAGACTTCTCAATTCGATATAAGAACTTATGTCTAGATTTCTCAAAGAATCGCCTAACAAACGAAACAATTAATCTCCTAATTGAATTAGCAAAACATCTCAATGTTGAAAACAAAATACATGACATGTTTATTGGTGAGAAAATTAATAATACTGAATCTAGACCAGCCCTGCATGTCGCTCTTAGAGGAGGAGGAAGTTACCAAAATAAAGCAGATGTTAAATCTGCGCTTTTAAAAATGGGTGAGCTTGTATCTCAAATTTTGTCGGGGCAAATGAGAGGAGCTACAAATAAAATAATAACTAATGTAGTTAATATTGGTATTGGCGGATCACATTTAGGGCCAGAAATGGCTATTAATGCTTTATTACCTTATCACAATCCACATATCCGTGTCCACTTTGTCTCAAATATAGACGGCCATGACCTTGATAGCACACTGAGAGATATTAACGGAGAAACTACAATCTTTATCATTGCCTCAAAAACTTTTACTACTGAAGAAACAATAGCAAACGCAACATCCGCCCGTAATTGGCTTAAAACAAAAATCGGAGACGGCTCTACCAAAAAGCATTTTGTGGCAATTTCTGAAAATAAAGAGGAAGCTATTAAGTTTGGAATCAATCCCAACTTAATTTTACCTTTGTGGGGCTGGGTTGGTGGCCGATTTTCGCTTTGGTCTACAATAGGGTTTTCGATAGCATTACAAGTCGGTATGAAAAATTTTGAGGACCTGATTAAAGGCGGGAATGATATGGATATTCATTTTCACGAAACCCCGATCAGAAAAAATCTTCCAATTATGCTAGCATTAGTTGGAATTTGGAATATTAACTTTGAATGCTATAATTCTTTGGCTATCCTTCCATATGATCATAGATTAGGTCGGTTTCCTGCCTTCATCCAACAGCTTGATATGGAAAGTAGTGGCAAATCAGTTTCCAAAGCTGATAATTTACTCGACATAATGACAGGCCCAGTTGTTTTTGGTGAACCAGGAACAAACTCCCAACATGCCTTTTTCCAATCCCTACATCAGGGAACTCATACAATACCAGCTGATTTCATCATTATTGCAAACGCAAAACATCAATTAAATGAACACCATCAAAAACTGATATCAAATGCCCTAGCTCAAACCCGAGCGTTGATGTATGGCAAAACATTTGAAGAAAGTCATGGCGAGAATTTTCGAACGTTTAGAGGGGGTCGACCGACTAATACCTTACTTATACGAGACCTAAGCCCTCGATCGCTTGGCCAATTGGTTGCTTTATACGAGCACAAAGTCTTTGTTCAAGGTATTATTTGGGATATAAATACATTTGATCAATGGGGAGTCCAATTAGGAAAAGAGATGGCAAAAGATGTTTTGTCCAAAATTCATTCTTCAAACGGAATTGAAACTCTTGACTCTTCATCCAAAGGGCTAATAAAACTGTTGAAAAAATGGCAATTGTAAATCATGTCTCTTCGTCTCTTACCTCAAAATCTCATTAATAAAATAGCAGCAGGCGAGGTCATTGAAAGACCATCAGCAGTCATAAAAGAGCTATTGGAAAACTCAATTGACGCCAAAGCATCAAATATCTCTATTTTGATTCGTGAGGGAGGACAAAAGTTGATTTCTGTGTCCGATAATGGTTCTGGCATGACTCCGTCTGAAATTTCTTTAGCCGTTGAGCGCCATGCCACATCCAAACTTCCTGATGACAATCTTGTCGATATCAAATATTTTGGCTTTCGTGGCGAAGCACTACCCGCAATTGGTGCTGTTAGCAACCTTCAAATTGTTAGTAGAACAAAAGAAAATGACTCAGGTTGGAAAATTGATGTAAATGGTGGAAAAATTTCGCTACCTGTTCCCTCGTCAGCCGTTCAAGGAACTACAGTTAAAGTTAGCAACCTATTCTTTGCCACCCCAGCTCGTCTAAAGTTTTTGAAATCACCAAAATCAGAACAAAACCGTATTATTGAAATCTTTAAACGCATTTGCATAGCTCATCCTGAAATTTCATTTAAACTATCAAATGAAAACAAAGAACTATTTAATGTGCCTAGTTTAAGCATTAGTTCTGAGGACATTCGGTTACAACGTATTTCAGCAATTTTAGGGACATCTTTTTTTCATAATACAATCCCTGTCATTGCTAACCGGGAAGGTTTCCAATTAACTGGATATGCTGGATTGCCAACATTCAACCGTGGGAATTCAAGCATGCAGTATCTTTTTGTTAATTCAAGACCAGTTAACGACCGTATACTTTTTGGAGCTTTAAAAGGCGCATATCAGGATTTTTTAGCATCTAATAGATACGCCATTGCCGTATTATTTTTGTCAGCTCCTCCAAATATGGTGGATGTAAATGTGCACCCAACAAAGACTGAAGTTCGTTTTCAAAATCAAGGGATTGTCCGTGGCCTAATAGTTAGTGGTGTCAAGCATGCATTATCACAAGCAGGACATAAAACGTCAACGACTGTAACAGACGCAGCATTGGGAGCAATCCGAGTGGCAAGCAACTTACCTAATTTTGGAAAACCCTCAGAAAACATTCCATCGCCTTCTTCCGGAAGTGGCCCATTTTTTAAAAACACACCGCATGGGCTGAATGAAGGCACACAATTACTTCCAATGCTAGACTTTTCGCCCAGCGGGCCAAAAGCCCCCAATGATCCAAATGCCGCACCCGAAGAAGATCAATTTTTTCCGCTTGGAGCAGCCCGCTGCCAACTCCATGAAACATATATCGTAGCTCAATCAAATAATGGTATTGTTATCGTAGACCAACATGCCGCTCATGAGCGCCTTGTTGAGGAACGCATCAAAAGAGACTTAATACAAGGAAGTCTCAAAAGCCAGGGTCTTTTAATTCCAGAGATAGTTGACCTCACCGTCGAAGACTGCGATCGCCTTTTATCACGTAAAGAAGAGTTTAAAGAGCTTGGCCTAATAATTGATCGCTTTGGGCCTAGTTCACTAGTGGTTCGAGAAACACCCGCATTGCTTGGAACAATAAATTTGGCTGGCCTTATGCAGGACCTGGCAGACGACCTGTCCAGCTATGATGAAACCCTCACCTTGAAGGACAAGATTAACAATGTCTCAGCAACGATGGCATGTCATAGCAGTATCAGGGCGGGCCGACGCTTAAATCCAGACGAAATGAATTCACTTTTGCGTGAAATGGAAGAAACACCCTATTCAGGTCAATGCAGCCATGGCCGACCTACTTATATAGAAATTAAGCTGAGAGATATTGAGCGTCTTTTTGGTAGAAGATAGAAGAAGCTCTCTAAAGTCAAGTTTGTAAATCAATATCATTTTCAGAAAATTGATCAAAATTCTTTTCTAAAAATAATACCTGAGTTTTACCATAAATTCTGCTATCAATTATCTTAAATTGTGTTGAAATCTCAATTTTTTCACTTTTTGACAATTCTATGACTACCAAAGCATTGGCTGATAACAAATCATATTTTTCCAACTGGACCAATGTTGGTAAAACAAACCCTAATCCATATGGCGGGTCAATAAAGACTAAATTATATTTCTCTATAATTGAAATTTTCCTGTATGGGATTGCCGCAATATCTGCTCTAAAAATGGTAATTTTTTTTTGCGCAAAAATGGATTCCACATTTTTCATAGTTAAATCCAATGCTTTGCGGCTTTTATCAACAAATGCAGCATATGCGGCCCCTCGTGACAAAGCTTCAATACCTAGCGCGCCAGTACCACAAAATAAGTCTAAAACCCTAATTTGACTGAAATTGAGTTTTCTCTTGCTATTTGTCAAAATGTTGAAAATAGCTGCACGCGTCTTTTCTGAGGTTGGCCGCAAAGTGTCATCAATGGGAGATTTGAGCTTGCGCCCTCTATATTTTCCTCCAATAACTCTCAAACGCGGTGTCCCTGATTAATGTTTTTTTTTACATAAATATTCAGATTTTCACGAAGTGCCTTTGGTGGAATTTCTATAATACCACCCCTAGAGAGCTTTCCAAGCTGAAAAGGCCCAAATGCTATTCTGATGAGCCGACTCACCCGCAAATCCAATTCAGACATAATATTTCTAATTTCACGATTTTTCCCTTCTTTGAGAATAACCTCCAACCATGAATTTCGGCCCATTTTTGACTCAATCCTTACGTCAAGTGGAGCATAATGGACCCCAGAAATTGTTATTCCGTTTTTAAGTGAATCGAGTCTCTTTTGGTCTAGTTGACCATAAACCCGCACTCTATAACGTCTAGACCATCCCATTCTGGGTAATTCCATCCGTCGCGCCAAATCACCATCATTAGTCAAAAGCAATAATCCCTCAGAATTTATATCCAACCGACCTACTGAGATAACACGCGGAAAACCTTCGGGAAACTTGTCAAAAACCGTGGGGCGGCCGTCTGGGTCTTTATTACTTGTTATCAAACCTGGTGGTTTATGGTATCGCCATAGACGAGTCGGTTCTATCGCCGGGATTTGCAAGCCATCTATTAAAATTACATCAGTGTCGATGACATTAAAGGCTGGGTCTCTCAGAGTTCTACTGCCGACCGAAACTCTTCCTGCGCGCACCCATCGCTCAGCCTCACGCCGTGAACACAATCCTGCACGAGCAAGGGCTTTACTTATTCGCATACCTTTTACATTATTATTTTCCATTATTTTCTTATCAATCATTCAGATTAATTTACTACCATTTTCATATTTCTGCCAATAACTATTGACGTTAGTATTTTGAACAGCCAATCTTTTTTTATGAACACTTTATCTAAAAGCTTCATGGTTGATGCTCTCGAACAAGCCAAATTGGCTGCATTAGAAAATGAAGTTCCTATTGGCGCTGTAATAGTTGATGCAACCTCAAACAAAATCATATCACGCGCAGGAAACCAGACTTTAAAAAATAATGACCCGACTGCTCATGCAGAAATATTAGTCATAAGAGAGGCGGCATACAAATTAAATTCCCCAAGGTTAAATAATCATTACCTTTTTGTCACCCTCGAGCCATGTCCAATGTGCGCTGCAGCTATTTCTTTAGCGCGACTAGACCGTTTGTACATCGGCGCTTATGACACAAAAGGCGGAGGTGTGTTTCATGGACCAAGGATCTTTGATCAACCCAATTGCCATCATCGTCCTGAAGTATCAGGTGGCTATTTAGAAAGCCAATCAAAAAGTTTACTCCGGGACTTTTTCAGAAAACGCCGATAATCCAAAGTTTTCAACTCGACTCAGTTGTGCCCACTAATTTTCGCGTGCAAATGTTTTGTTTCTGAATAAAGTTTTTTTTGTTTTTCAGTAGCTTCCAACTGGTTTTCAGCTTGCCATTCATTATACGGCATCCCATAAACGATTTTACGTGCCTCGTCATAATCGACCTCAAGGTTCCTCTCTTTAGCTGCTGCCAGATACCATTTTGATAGGCAGTTCCGACAAAAGCCTGACAAATTCATCAAGTCTATATTTTGCACATCAATTCGCTCCTGCAGATGTTTAATCAATCCACGAAAAGCCGCTGCTTCTAGTTCAATTCTCGTTTTATCATCCATTTCAACCTCTATCTCAATGTTGATATTAGCATATTACAACAATAACAAATATGTCGGTTTAAGTTAAAGCATTAGCGACTAATTTCTCGCCAACCTATATCAGACCTAAAAAAACCCTCCGGCCAATCAATTTTGCGGACTGCTTGATAAACCCGCTTATGTGCCATGTAAAAATCATCCCCAGTAGCTGTAACTCCGAGCACCCGTCCTCCATTTGCAACTACCTCACCACCTTTAAAGGATGTTCCAGAATGAGAAACATGAATGCCTTCCAACGTATTGATTTTTTCTAGTCCCAAAATTTGGGATCCACTTTTATACTCACCGGGATACCCCTTTGATGCTAAAATTACTGTTACTGCAACTTTATTACTCCAACTTAGATTTAAATCAGCAAGATTTCCATCAGTAACCCCTAAAAACATCTCTACTGCATCTGACTCAAGTCGCGCTAACATAGTTTGACACTCTGGATCCCCAAATCGACAATTATATTCTATTAATTTTGGTCCACTATCCGTTATCATTAAGCCTGCAAACAAGACTCCTCTGTAAGGCGTTTTGTTTTTGGCTAATCCTTCAATTGTAGGTTGAATAATTTCTTTTATAATACGTTCGTTCATTCCTGAGTCAATGATCGAAGCAGGAGAATAAGCGCCCATGCCACCCGTGTTCGGCCCCATATCACCGTCGAATGCTCTCTTGTGGTCCTGAGCTGTAGCTAAGGGCAAAAATTTACCCTCACACACAAGCGCAAAAAAACTTATTTCCTCTCCTTCTAAATATTCCTCAACAACAATTGTGGACCCGGCCTTCCCAAACATATCGTCGATCATCATCTTATTGACTACATCTCGTGCATCGCTTTTATCATGACAAATGATAACACCTTTCCCAGCTGCCAGGCCATCCGCCTTGATAACAATTGGTAGCCTGCAAACATTAATATAGTCTATAGCATTTTTAGAATTGGTGAATTTCCTAAAAGTGGCCGTAGGTATCCCATTCTTCTCACAAAATTCCTTCATAAATACTTTTGAACCCTCAAGTTTAGCAGCTGCCGCACTTGGACCAAAAACTTTAATGCCCTTTGAAGCAAACCGATCTGATATCCCCATTACGAGAGGTATTTCAGGCCCAACAATTACCAAATCTATTTTTTCTTCAATTGAAAACAAGAGAAGTCCATCAATATCCTCAGCTTGCTGATCTAAACATACAGCATATTCCGATATTCCAGGGTTTCCGGGTGCACAGAAAAGTTGCTCGCACTTTGGCGATTTTTGAATCGAACGACACAAGGCGTGTTCACGCCCCCCCGAACCAATTACTAGAATTTTCATTTTTCTGTCCTTTTTAGTCTGTATTTACCCAGCCTGATTTATATATCATAATCAAATTATGACCGATATAATCTCAAAGCAAAGTTTTATGTCAAACTCACCAATTTACTCTGTTAGCGAAATTTCAATTGCTATCAAAAAAGAGGTTGAGTCAAAGTTTGGCAGGATACGGGTCCGCGGAGAAATCTCCGGCTTTAAAAATGTCAATGGTCACCTCTATTTTACCCTTAAGGATGAGAAAACTGTTTTAGATAGTGTTTGCTTTAAAGGCACGTCCTTAAAACTTGCCCCCGAGGATGGTCTAGAGATCTTAGCACTTGGACGACTCACTACCTATGGTCCTCGCTCAAAATACCAAATCATCATTGAGTCAATTGAACTTGCCGGCGAAGGCGCACTCTTAAAACTCCTCAAAGATCGGAAAAAAAAGCTCGACGCTGAAGGCCTTTTTGACAACTCAAAAAAACGCTATATTCCCTTTTTGCCCGACACAATTGGAGTAGTCACCTCACCAACTGGAGCCGTTATAAAAGATATATTGCACCGTATCAATGACCGTTTTGGTCGGCACATTATTCTTTGGCCAGTGCCGGTTCAGGGTCAAGATGCAGCAACAAAAATTGCTTCAGCAATCGATGGATTTAACAGCTTAAATAAAACAAGTAAAATTACAAAACCGGATTTGTTAATCATAGCAAGGGGCGGAGGTAGTTTAGAGGATTTGTGGGCCTTTAATGAGGAAATTGTAGTTCGTGCTGTAGCGTCTAGCTCTATTCCAATCATTTCAGCCGTTGGACACGAGGTAGATACAACGCTAATTGATTATGCTGCCGATAAACGAGCTCCTACACCCTCTGCCGCTGCCGAGATGGCCGTTCCAGTTAGACGAGAAGTTTTGGCACGATTGTTAGATTGTCATCGGCGACAAGTTAGTGCTGCCAATCGTATCATCAAAGATTTCAATCTTAATTTGGAAATCACAATTCAAAAATTACCTAACCTTTTACAAATTACTGAAGGAGCATCACAACGGCTAGATGATTGGGACGAAAGATTGCGTAATGCCCTAAGATCAAGTGTTAAAGAACGTGTTCAAATGTTTTTACCCATGCAGAAAAGACTAATCTTTCCAAAACACCTAATTATTCAAAGTCAAAAAATACTAGCTAACACAATGAGTAGCCTTGACAGAGTCCAAAAACAATTAATTGCTGAAAAAATACTACTAGTCAAAAATTTATCAGGTTTGTTAGAGAGTTATTCATATGAACGTATATTGGATAGAGGATTCGCACTTTTGAGAAACAGAGAAAATAAGGCCATTTCATCAACTACAAACCTTAAAACAGGCGACGAAATATCGGCTATTTTGCACGACGGGACAAAGAATTTATTAGTGTTGGGAAGAAAACTGGATCAGCAAAAAATGAGAGAGAAGGCTAATTCCAAGCCGAAACAGGGAACTTTAATATGAAAAATATATTTTGTCTCTTTACTATTTTGTCCCTTTTTTTTTTCAAGACTCAAAAGCAGAAATTAGCGCTGATTTTAGGGGCGCCTTTATTCAAGGTGGCCTAATAATTGGAAAAACATCTCCTAACGCCAGGATTTATAATGGCGCACAGAAAATTCCAAACTCAAGAAAAGGTTATTTTCTCATTGGACTCGGTCGTAATGCACCTTCAAATTTAACCATAGGAATTGACCAACCTGGAGAAAAAAGTAAAAAATACAATTTCAAGATAAAACAACGCAAATATAAAATCAGCAAAATAACTGGCCTCCCAGAGAGAAAAGTCACACCAAAAAAACAAGATTCAAAACAGATAAATAGCGACTATTATGAGATTAGAAAAGTCCGGAAGTTATATTCAGAACTAGATGGATTTCCGTCAAACTTTGTCTGGCCTGTTAAAGGCAGGATATCCGACGTATTTGGAAGCACAAGAATTTTAAATGATAAGCCCAGAAATCCTCACAACGGTGTTGATATAGCTGCCCCACTCGGAACAGAAGCTGTAGCCACTGCTGATGGTATTATTAGACTAGTCAATGAAAACATGTTTTTTACAGGAAAGACCATAATGATTGATCATGGCTATGGGCTATCCTCAATTTACGTACATCTGAGTAAAATCTCCGTAAAATTAAATCAAGTTATCAAACAAGGACAAGAAATCGGTCTTGTCGGGATGACAGGAAGAGCTACCGGACCACATTTGCACTGGGGTGTAAGTTTGTTCGAAAAACACATCGATCCGGAATTGCTCATAAACATGAATAAATACTGAGCCGTATTCTAATCAGACCAGCGATTGTGAAGCCATAACCATTGTTCAGGCCGCGCCCTTATCCATTTTTCAATTCGTTGATTAATCTGAGTTATTACGCCAAAAACATCGTCATTTTTACGACCTGACAAATTAATTTCCAAAGGTTGTTCAATAATTACTCGGAAATTACAACCGTTTAAACGTTCAATATGAATTGGAATAATTGGACAATCAAATCTTAAAGCTAATTCCACAATCGCTGGAGCTGTCATTGCCTCAAAACCAAAAAATGGAACCGAAATTCCATCATTCATTTTTTGATCCATAAGAATACCTAAATGCTGTCCATCTTTTAGAGCACTCAGAAGAGGTCGAACCCCCTGAGGACCTTTTTGAATTAGTTCACCATCGACTACTGCCCTACCTTGCCGATACAGCCATTCTACAAACTTATTATTTGCAGCACGATAAACTCTAGTTATTGGAAGCCCACGTTGACTGCCACATAAGGGCACAATTTCCCAATTGCCAATGTGCGCTGAAAAAAATACGCCTGGTCTATTATCGTCTCTCATTTGGTCTATAATTTCTTCTCCTATAACCTCAACGCACCCTTTTGAATCATAGACATTGATTTCTGAAAGATGCGGATATTCCCCTGCAAGACGACCTAAATTATTCCACATTCCCCTCACAATTCCCTGGATTTCAGTTGATGTTTTTTCTGGGAATACCCTAGTAAGGTTCCTTGTCGCGCGATGAGATACAGAGAGACTTGGCCCAAAAATATTGCCAATCCAACCACCAATAGCTGACGAAATTTTAATTGGTAAAATCCGAAATAATGAAAAAAAAATAAATATCACCAGTGCCTGAGCCGGATGAAATATGTACTTCCTGTTAAATGACTGAAATAAATTCATGGCTACTTCAATTTAGCCCACTTGATCTAGAATAGAATTTAAAAATGCTTCATCGTCCCACTGCAGACTTATTGTTAAAAATTTTATGACTTTTTTTTCTTTCACAGGTAATCTTACCCAATCTTTTTCAGTGGTCACTAGCACGCTATTTGATTGCTTCGCTGTAAAGTGTAGTTTAGCCAATTCCTTTTCCGTAAACAAATGGTGATCAGAAAACTTAATCGTATCCAACAGATTGCATCCAATTTGTACCAACGTTGAAAAAAATTTGTCTGGGTTAGCTATTCCAGAAAATGCTACCATTGGCTTGCCAATATGAGGGTTTAATTCAGGGCCAGGAATTATCGTTGCTGATAATATTGGTAACTTTGGGTGTTTATTTAATAACTGCGCCTTGATACTGCTCTCGTCAGGTCCTAACAAAACTACAAGGTCTGATCTATTAAGTGCATTTTCCGGCGTCTCTCGCAGAGGACCTGCTGGAAACACATGACCATTCCCGAAACCATAAACCGTATCGACAACTAAGATTGAAAAATTTTTCTTAATCCTTGGATGTTGAAAACCATCATCCATTATAATGACTTGCGCGCCGCTATCAATTGACGCTTTGGCACCCTTAACCCTATCCCGACTGACCCATGTAGGGGCAACTTTAGAGAGAATGATTGGCTCATCCCCAACACTAAGTGCCAGATCATTATCAGGGTCTACCAAATGTGTATCTGTTTTTGTTCCTCCATAACCCCGGCTCAAATAATTTACATTAACTTTACGCTTAACAAAGCGTTTTCCTATATCAATACAAACTGGTGTTTTGCCAGCACCCCCCATTACAACATTCCCAACACACAGAATCACTGCCGACATTTCATGAGTTCGGGTAAACTTCTCTCGAACATATGAAATAACTTTGAAAATAAGCCCGATAGGCCAAAAAAATAAAGCCTTAAAATTACTGTGCCCACCATGCCAAAAGTCAGGTGCTCTCACTCACTCATGTTTTTGCCTTAACCTCTTCAAAATATGGTTCCAATTCTTTAAAAATTACATCAACAACATTAGATTCTTTTTTTGCAAAATTCAAAGCTAATGTCGCATAGCGTTGTTGCAAGTCACTATCCAAAAATAGCTTATATAAATTTTTAGCCAATTCTTCCGCATTCATTACCTGGATTACGGATTTTTGCTCATGTAACTCTCTGACAATCTCACTGAAATTCCAAACATATGGTCCATGCAAAATGGTGTTATTCAGTAAAGCAGGCTCCATCAGATTCTGTCCTCCTAAATTTACCAATGATTTGCCGACAAAGACGATATCCACTAACCTATAAAATAGACCCAACTCACCCATAGTGTCAGCTAAATAAATTTGGGTCTCACTTTTTATATTACCATGAGAGGATCGGATTACTACGTTAGCGCCTTGAACAGAGAGTTTTGCCGCAATTGCTTGTGACCTAACTGGGTGCCGAGGCACAATTATAGTTAAAAGATCGGGAATCTTTTCTGCTACTTTTAAATGTGTGCTCCAAAT
>MDTB01038043.1_pt1 | contig 15689 bp, 14 predicted proteins | sample 811161 | NCBI WGS metagenome assembly MDTB01 (sample SAMN05326650, study PRJNA326480) | marine metagenome | isolation source: seawater | place: Mediterranean Sea | collected 2009 | reverse complement strand
ACGGCTGGACTGCATTTTACTGATGAGATTCTTGGTAAAATTAAGGCTAAAGGGGTAAAGATAGTTTACGTTACTTTAAATGTTGGTGCTGGAACATTTTTGCCAGTTAGGGTTTCTAATATTAAGAATCACAAGATGCATCAGGAGTATTTTGAAATTTCATCTCAAGTTGCTAAGATTATTAATGATTCTAAGAGATCAGGTGGAAGGGTTATTGCGGTTGGAACTACATCATTGAGGGTTTTAGAGTCAGTTGCTGATGACAAGGGTGGGCTGAGAGAGGCAAAGGAGATGACAGGTATTTTTATATACCCAGGATATAAATTTAAAACTGTTGACGGTCTGTTAACTAATTTTCATTTACCAAAGTCAACTTTGTTTATGTTGGTTTGTGCTTTTATTGGAAAAGAAAAGGCGCTTGACTTGTATCAAAAAGCAATTGAAGAAGACTTTAAATTTTTTTCTTATGGAGATTGCTCTTTGCTTTTGCCTTGATTAACTTTTAAATATTCCTCTTTAATTTTAATCATTTTGCAAAATCTAGAAAAGGCGTATAATTTACTATATACAATCCCGTCAGTTCCATAAATAAAATACCTTCTTACGATATAAGCTTTGAAAAAAGCAAAAACTGGAGATAGTAAAATTTTCATATTTGAGGGCTTTTTATTTTTAGCTATTGCATCTTTAGCTTGCATTTGTGAGTAGCTATTAATTTTTTCAATCCAATGCGAGTAGGATCTAAATGATTGATGAAAGACGATATTCTTTAATTGTTTAATTTTTGCCTTATCAGGAAAGTTAAGTACAACAGAGTCATGTACTGATGATTCTTTAAAGCTAGCCTGTTTTCTGTTGTAAAGTCTTAGTTGATTGTAAAAATAAGCTAGTTTTTTTGGTTTTTTTTCAAAACGAAATTTATTCACGATTCTAATTCGAAAGGCGTAGAATTTATTATGCTTCTTGTTGGCAAAAATTTCAATAATCTCTTTTCTTAACTCTTTTGACACCTCTTCGTCGGCGTCAATGTTTAAGATCCAATCGTTTTTGCATTGTTTTTGAGCAAATATTTTTTGTTGACCATAGCCGGACCATTTATTGTATATAACTTTTGCGCCTGCTTTAAGTGCAATTTCACATGTTTTGTCAGTACTTCCTGAGTCAATGACTATTACCTCATCTGCAATATCTTTAATTGCAGTGATAGCTGACAGAATTCTATCTTCTTCGTTTTTGGTAATAATGGTTATTGAGAGAGGAATTTTTACAATCATAATATCAATATAATAGTTTTGCTTTATTTTTAAAAAATATTATATATTATATAAATTATAATACAAATTTATTTATTTTACAATGGCTTTTAAAGGTAAGAAACTGCGATTCATAGCTTCGGTAATATTCTTGGTATTATTCTTTGGTGTTGGAGTATTTTTCTCTCAGGATGATTCAGCTTCTGAGTATAGAAAATCAGAAGAATTTGTTGAAAATCTGGAGATTATTGATAGCCCTTTGTTGAAAATTCAGCCAGGAGAGCTCTTTATGGGCAAAAAAGATGCTAAGGTTACCATTATTGATTTTGCGTCAATGTCATGTCCTCATTGCGCCTCATTTTACTCCCAGGCATTTGATAAGATTAAAGAGGAGTACATTGACAAAGGATTGGTTAAGTTTGTTTATAGAGATTTTCCATTAAACAGAGGTTCTCTAGCAGCAGCTGCAATTGCTATTTGTCGAGCAGGGGAGTTTCCTGAGGGGGACAGGGCGGAAGGTTATCATGGGTTTGTCAAGAAGATATATGATTCTCAAAATAGCTGGACAATAAGTAATGACCCTGTTGCAAAATTGATTGATATTGCGGTATTGGATGGGATGACGAAGAAGGCGGCAATTTTCTGCTCTAAAGATACCAAGTTGCATGATAAAATATTGCAAATGCGCCTGGCTTTTGCTAAGGGTTTAGAAATTAAATCAACCCCAACTTTCTTCGTCAATGATAAAAAGGTTCAAGGTTTTATTGATTATGAAGAGATTAGAGCTGTAATTGAAAGTGAATTGAAAAAATAAATTTATTTAAAATGAAAAAATCTCCAAAGATTTGCGTGCATCATTTGAAGAAGAGCTTTGGTGATAAAAAAGTTCTCAAGGGTGTAGACCTTGAGATTGCTGAAGGTGAATCGATGGTAATTCTTGGAGGGTCCGGATCTGGTAAGTCCGTTTTAATTAAATCTATTTGCACATTGCTCGATATTTCTGCTGGAAGCATTGAGATTGATGGTCGTGAAGTTACTCGCTTGTCTTCTCGTCAACAAAATCATCTAATGAAGAAAATTGGGTATTTGTTTCAAGGCGGAGCTTTGTTCGACTCTCTTACGGTTTGGCAAAATGTTGCATTTCGATTAATAAACTCTGAGGGTGTAAAGAAGTCGATGGCCCGCGATATAGCTATTAAAAAATTATCAGATGTTGGGCTTGAAAAAAGAGTTGCTGATTTATATCCTAGCGAGATTTCAGGAGGTATGCAAAAACGCGTTTCTCTTGCAAGAGCAGTTGCCACTGATCCTGAAATTATTTTCTTTGATGAGCCTACTACCGGATTAGATCCAATCATGTCTGATGTAGTAAATGATCTAATTATTAAAAATTCAAAAATGCTCGGTGCCACTACTGTAACAATTACTCACGACATGGCATCTGCAAATAAAATAGCGGATAGGGTAGCAATGCTTTATGATGGTAAGATTATTTGGTGTGATAAGAAGTCAAAACTGAAGAAGTCAGATAATAAATTTGTTGATCAATTTATCAATGGGAAGGCGGACGGGCCAATCAACTTTTTATCAGGAAAAAGGTAGCTTAGTTATATTTTTTTAGATCTCTTGCTAAGTGAATTGAACCACATATCACGACCCTTTTATCTTGTGAAATTTTCTTAATCTTAAGAATCGCATCATTTAGATCTTGCGCAATTTCAACTTTAATGTTATTTTGTTCTCCAATTTGTTTAACTTTTAAACTTTCCTCTGGGTAAGGCTCCTCTTCTACTCTTATTGCAAATATTTCATCAAATGAGCGATTCAAGACTTTAAGAAACTCAGATCTACACTTATTTCTTGAAAATCCAACAATGGCAATATTACGATATCGAGGGCACTCTATTTTTTTCTCTTCGATCCAGTTTGCGATAGCATAAGCACCACCGGTATTATGAGCCGAATCAATAAAGATTTCATTTTCTTCTCCTAAAGTTTTTGTCAAGGATCCATTGATTTTTTCTAGTCGATTGCGCCAGATTGTTTTTGCAGGAGATTTGGATATTTTTATTTTATCAATCTCAATGCCAATCTCAAATGATGCTGCAATTGCTATTGAGGCATTAATATATTGATGATGACCTTCTAGGTTTGGTTTACTGATATTTCTTAAGTTAACTTTACTACTTTGGAAATTAAAACTATAATCTTCGTTAATATCTATTTTAAAATCTTGGTCATATTTTACAGTTGGGGTATTTTGATCTTTGGCAATTAACTCAATTATCTCATTAGCTTGTTGAGGTTGGGGCCCTAAAATTAACGGTGAATTTGATTTGATGATGTGAGCTTTTTCAAATGCTATGTTAACAATATTATTTCCAAGATATTCTTCGTGATCGAATGAGATTGGGGTAATTATACTGGCGGCGCGATTTTCGATAATGTTTGTGGCATCTATTCTAGCCCCCATTCCAACTTCAAAAATATTAAAATCAGCTTTATTTCTTTCAAATGCTATGATTGCTGCACATGTCATTGCCTCAAAAAAAGTAATCTTCTCATTGTTGTTGGCGATTCTTATTTCTTCAATTATATTAAATAATTGTGAATCACTAATAGGTGTGTTATTAAGTAAAAACCTTTCATTGACATGATGAATATGAGGTGAGCTATATAAATTTACGCTATATTTTTGATCTCTTAAAATTTGCGATAAAAAAGCTGCGGTGGATCCTTTGCCATTAGTTCCAGTTATATGAATTGATGGAGAGAGTGTTTTATGGGGGTTGCCAAGTTTTTCAAGAATCTCTTTAATTCGAAAAAATACTAGTTCATAATCGATTTTGGCATTGCCAAAGGATGCTGGTATTGGCCAGTGTGGTAAGTAAACCATTTTTGTTTTTAATTATACATTAAATAAAATAAAACTAAATGTTTTTTGTTAAATATATTCAATATTTTATTTGTATTTAATTTTTTTATTTGTTAATATCGAAAGAGATAGTAATTAATTTTTTGCAAAAATGAAAAATTTGCTGATTTTTCTGGTTGTCCTGTTTTTTTCAATAGCTGCTAACTCCCAAGAAATTCCTGCGCATTTATATTCAAAGCCAAATACCCCTATTGTTACGGTTGGTGGTTTTATTAATTTTAATGCCGCATATACTGACCAAGAGGCGATATACTCTGAACCTCGACTTCCCGACGCGGAGTTAATTAACAATGTTGTTGATCAAGCTAATCCAGGAACTTACAATAACCATTCCCGTGATTTAGTTTTTTCTAACGATTCTGAGGTTTACATCAAAGTTGGGGCTATTTCTAATTCTGGCCTTAAATATGGAGCTGTTATTGAGTTAGAGGCTGATGTTACCACTTCTGCTCTTAATGAAGGGGTAAATGCTGATAAAAGTTACATCTTTACGGAATCTAAAAGTGGTAAATTTGAATTTGGTAATAATAGCGGTGTCAATCAGCGAATGAAGGTAGGTCCGGCAAGTTTTGCTAGAGCTGCAGGTGGTATAGCGGGCGAATATGTGCAATATATTAATTTTCCTATGCTTGCTGATGATAGTTTTGTTGATGATGATGGCAATGGTTTGCCTGAAATTGTTTGCGATCCAGTTAACCCGGGGTCTTGTGATAATTTAAAAGTCCCTCGTTTTATTGTAATACCGCAAGCTCCTATTGCGCATGGTGGTTATGCCGCAAGCTTTCTCTCTATTACTGATCCTGAGTTCGCTGATGCTACAAACAATTTAGCTAACACCAATGGAAGTTTCGCTAGAAATTCTCTTGGGAACAATTTTTATGATTATAACGATGGTTCTTTTGGTCAGATGGAGGATGCAACAAAGATTAGCTTCTATACTCCTAGAATTAACAATTGGCAGTTTGGTATTAGCTACACTCCTGATACTGGTGACAATGGGACAACTTCTACACTGTCTGGTATTGATACTGGCGATATTGAAAATGTAATAGCGGCCGGTGTTAATTATTCCAATAATTTTGGAAATTTTGGTTTAGCTTTCTCTTTGACTGGTGAAACTGGAAGTTTTGAGCAGTCTGAGTATCGTAAGTTTAACGGAAATGCAAACGCTGATATAGCTAGAAATGATCTGGAAGCTTTTGAGGGGGGATTGATGTTGACCTATTTTGGATTTACTGTTGGGGCGGCTTATGGTGATTGGGGTGACTCTTTGCAAGCCAAGGATGGTCCGCAATCTTGTAACTATGACCCGACTGTTAATTTTGCCAATCAGGATTGTGCAAATGCTAATGCCCCAAGTTTTGGTGATTCTAGTTACACATCATTGGGTCTAGCTTATGAGTTTGGTCCAATTGCATTTAGTATAACCCACCTATCAAGTGAATTTCAAAATAATAATTACCAGGCAACTTCATATGGTTTAGATTACAAGATTGCAAAAGGATTGTTATCATATGTTGAATTAACGCAGTATCAGTTTGAGTCAAACCAGCCGAGAGCTCTTGATAGAGCGGATCAGGCTGTGTTACCTAATGGACAAAGACAAGTCAATGACAATGAAGGATTTGTTGGCTTGGCAGGGATTTTATTTACATTTTAAGGTTTAAGCTATGAGTAAAGCGGCTCTTGAGTCATATTTATTGCCGATACAAAAAATTCTCGATCGCGAAGGTGTTAGCGAGGTTTCTATTAATACTTCAAAAGAAGTTTGGGTTGAGATCAGGGGTGATATGTTTTGTGAAAAACTTCCTTCGTTTGACATCCCTCACTTGAAATCGCTTGGTAGATTGGTAGCGCAGTCTACTGATCAGAGACTTTCCGAAGAAGAGCCTTTGCTTTCTGCTACCTTGCCCAATGGTTATCGTGTTCAGGTGGTTTTTCCTCCAGCTTGTGAAAGAAATGCGGTAGTGTTTTCTATTCGTAAGCCATCACCTTTAAAATGGAGTTTGGATGATTATGATGAGATGGGTATGTTTGATTCTACTGCGGTAGAAGAGGTTGTTGACAAGAATGATGCAATATTAGCGAAACTAATTAAGTTAAATAGAATTAAGGATTTCTTGCAGAGGGCGGTTTTATATAAAAAGAATATAATTATTTCTGGAGGTACCTCAACCGGTAAGACGACATTTACCAATGCGATGATTAGGTCTATTCCTCATGAAGAAAGGCTGATCACGGTTGAGGATGCTCGTGAGATTGATTTAGATTCTCATCCTAATAAGGTCCATTTATTGGCATCAAAAGGTGCTCAAGGTCGCGCTAAAGTCACTACTCAGGATTTGATAGAAGCTTGCCTTCGTTTGCGTCCAGAAAGGATCATAGTAGGTGAGTTGCGTGGTGCTGAGGCGTTTTCTTTTCTTAGGGCGATTAATACTGGTCACCCAGGTTCGATTTCAACATTGCACGCCGATACTCCTAAAATGGCATTGGAGCAGCTAAAGATGATGGTAATGCAGGCTGGATTGGGGATGAGCCCTAGTGAAATAGTGTCTTACATTCACAATGTTGTAGATATTGTAGTACAGTTAAAAAGGGGTGATAAAGGTAGAAGATATATCTCAGAAGTATATTTTAAATATATGGAAGATGATGTTGCGCAGAAAAAAGAACAAGATACGGAGTAATTAATAAAAACACTATGAGCTACAGATTAAAATTTTTTAACAAGAAGTATGATTTTCTGACGTTGGATCAGATTGCTAATTCGATCGATTGTAAAATTTTGAATCAGGAGTTTGCAAGCAATAAAGTTTTTGATATTGCTACATTGGATGAAGCAGGAGAGGGTGACTTGTCTTTTTTAACATCTAAGAAATATCTTGATAGTTTTTTTAATTCCAGTGCTCAATTTTGTATTGTTTGTGAATCTGACTTGGATAAGTTTCAAGACTCTAGCATTATTTTATTGGTCAGCAACAACCCTCATTATAGCTATAGTTTAGCATTAGACCTATTTTATGAGGATCGAGTTACTGATTTTAATTTTGATGGGGTAGCTCACCCTGATTCGAGGTTTGGCTCCGATGTGAGAATTGCCAATAGCGCCTTTATTGGTAAAAATGTTGAAATTGGTAATAATTGTGTTATTGGCCCTGGTGCTGTTATCATGGATAATGTACAAATTGGTAATAATTGTAATATTAATGCTAATGCTGTAATATCGCACGCGGTATTGGGTGACAATTGCATTATTCATTATGGTGCTAAAATTTGTCAAGATGGATTTGGTTTTGCTCATAATAATGGAGTCAATCATAAAGTGCTACAAATTGGAATTGTTGAAATTGCCAGTAATGTTGAGATAGGGGCAAATAGCTGTATTGATCGAGGTGCGATTAAAAATACAATAATTGGTCAAGATACAAAAATTGATAATATGGTGCAGATTGCTCATAATGTTGAGATTGGAAAAGGTTGTTTTTTGGCGGCGTGCTCAGCTATTGCAGGAAGTACTAAGGTTGGTAATTATGTTCAAATTGGGGGCAATGCTGGTATTGCTGGTCATATTGAAATTGAAGACTTTGCTCAAATATCTGGCATGTCGGGAGTGACCAAGTCAATTAAGAAAGGAGTGGTGGTTGGTGGATATCCGGCCAGACCTATCAAAGAATGGCTTAGAATGGATGTAAAGCTGTCGCAATTAGTAAAAAGACAATAAATATTTAGAATTTCTCTTGAAAAATCTTTAAAAAGACCTTATACTAATATTATAGATTAAACAAAAAAATTAAATTAAATAGATCGTGATCAGAAAACAAAAAAATAACAATCCAAACTTTAAAAATTTACTGACATGGGTAATTATATTTACCGTAGTGATGATTTTCTCGAATATTTTTGCTGAGAGTCAACTTGCAGGTCAGAAAATAACTTTTTCTGAGTTTATGGAAGATGCATCTTCTGGTCAGGTTGTCGCTGTTGAAATTAAAGGCAACGATTTAATTGGAAAATATGTCGATGGAGGGAAGTTTAATACTTATCTGCCTAATTATCCAAATCTTGTGGAGGTTTTGCAGGAAAAAGGTGTTCAAATTAGCGCTGTACCATTAATTACTAAGAGTGATAAAATTATTGCTGGCTTGATTGGTTGGTTGCCCTTTATTTTAATGATTGGTTTATGGATTTATCTAGCAAAGGGGATGACTGGTGGAAAAAACAATGCTTTAGGTTTTGGTAGAAGTAAAGCTAAGTTATTGCAGGAGAATAAGAATAAGGTTACTTTTTCTGATGTTGCTGGTATCGATGAGGCAAAGCAAGAATTGTCAGAAATTGTTGATTTTTTAAGAGATCCTAGAAAATATTCTGAGCTCGGAGCTAGAATTCCTAAAGGATGTTTACTTATTGGTTCACCAGGTACCGGTAAAACTTTGTTGGCAAGGGCAATTGCCGGTGAGGCTGGAACCCCTTTCTTTTCAATTTCTGGTTCTGATTTTGTTGAAATGTTTGTTGGCGTTGGCGCTTCAAGAGTTCGTGATATGTTTGAGCAAGCTAAGAAACAGGCACCATGTATTGTTTTTATTGATGAGATAGATGCGGTTGGTCGTCATCGTGGCAGTGGTGTTGGTGGTGGTAATGATGAAAGGGAGCAGACATTAAACCAGCTATTGGTTGAAATGGATGGCTTTGCTGAAAATGAGGGAATTGTCATTATTGCAGCTACTAATAGACCTGATGTTTTGGATCGCGCTTTGCTTCGCCCTGGTCGTTTTGATCGCCAAGTAACCGTTCCAAATCCAGATATAGTAGGTCGTGAACAAATTTTAAATGTTCATGTTAAAAAGATAAAGGTGGCGCAGGATGTTGAGCTTAAGGTGATCGCTCGTGGAACTCCTGGTTTTGCTGGTGCTGACTTGGCTAATTTGATTAATGAAGGGGCTTTATTAGCTGCAAGAAAAAATCAAAAATTGGTTACTATGCATGATTTAGAAGATGCAAAGGATAAGATTATGATGGGGGCTGAGCGTAAATCGATGGTTATGCAACAATCCGAAAAAGAGTTGACCGCTTATCATGAGGCTGGCCACGCTATCACCGCTATTCATTGCGAAAATTCCGACCCTATTCATAAGGCGACAATTATTCCAAGAGGTAGGGCGCTTGGCTTGGTTATGAGGCTTCCTGAAAATGATAGATTTTCTGTAACTAGGGCAAAATTGCACGATGATTTGATTGTTGGCATGGGCGGTAGAGCGGCTGAAGAGTTGATCTTTGGCTATGATAAAGTAACCACTGGTGCTTCTTCTGATATTTCTCATGTTACCGATATGGCTAGAAATATGGTAACAAAATGGGGCTTAAGTGACGAGGTGGGTACTGTAAATTACTCTGCTGATGAAACTAAGAATCCTTATGGCATGCCGCAAAAAGAGTTTTCTGAGGAGACGGCAAAGAATATTGATGAAGAGGTAAAGAGGATAGTCCAAGAAGCTTTAGATGAAGCACGCTCTATTCTTAAGAAAAATAAAAAGCAGCTTGAGAAATTAGCGAAAGCATTATTGGAGTTTGAAACATTAACAGGTAGTGAGATAAAAGATTTACTAGCTGGTAAAAAAATTAAGAAAAAGGTAACGAATTTGACAAAGGATGGCTCATCTGTGGTGCCAAACGTTGCTGATGAGAAATAGTAATTGTTGTCTTTTTGTACAGTTTTTTGCTATTTTTAAAAACATTATTGACAAAGCCTAGATCGTCGTCAAATATTAGATTGAGAATAAAACTTTTTTATATGAAATATTTTTTTATTTTTTTTAGTTTTTTTAATTAACTCATGCGTGTCTGTACATGCGCCGTCTGGGCCGGGATTGTTATATACTGATTCTTCGGAAATAGTTTTTTACGATCCTTATGTTATACCTAGGCAAAAAGCAATGCTATGTGCAAAAAATATTCTAGGCTTATTTTCTTATGGCCAAAATAGTATTGATGAGTTAAAAAGAAAATCGGCAATTAGAAAAATTTCTTCAATAGAAAAAACTTATTATTCTCGTTTCTTTGTATATGGTAAATCATGTACAATTATTAAAGGAGAATAATTTAAAAACAATATATGTCATCATCTACTCCCCCACCTCTTGATAGTTCATCTTCTCAACATGAAGAAGCTGGACCAGCTAGTCCTGCTGAATCTAATGGTTATGCTTCAGGGCAAGACTCTCCAAGGCCGGCAACCCCCGATGCAGCTCCGCCTCTTGATGGGGGCCCAGCAACTCCAGTTCAAGCAAGACCTAATCCTGGAGATGAATTGCATTATACTGCCAATGCCTCGATGATTGCAGATCCTGAATATCAAAATTTTGTTTTGTGTGATGCTCAGTCTCGATTTGGTGAGCCCGGTGTGTATTGTGGAGATGGCAAATATGAATCATCTAACATAGCCGAAGATAGGATTTTTGCTGATGCTAGTAAAGATTTGCCGGTTATTATGCGAGGAAATATTGTAATTGGCGAACCTCATAGTTGTCATGCTAGTAAGAAGCTTATTAAGATTCTGCTTGAAAAAGGTTATCATAAAATATTTTTCATGGAGCAGGTAAGTCAGAATTCTTTTGATGATATTCGGAGTCTTTTGATGGGTGGTGAGATGTCTGAATCGTTATCTGATTTATTTGAAAGTCACGATTCAAATCATGATGTTAATGATACTCCAATATATGAACATGACAAACGGTCTGGTTTCGTAGATATGTTTAGTAGTTTTTCTGGCAAAGCAGCTTCAGATGTTAAGCTGGTCCCGGTTGATCGTCCTGGCTTTAGATATGGTGGTACAAAATCTTCTGATTCAGGGGATCAAAGAGTTATAAATATGAATAAGGACTGCGAGGGGTTTATTAAGGCGATTATTGAAGCTGGTAAAGATCATGAGGATTATAAAAGTTTATTAGATGGTAAATGTGTATTTTTCGTTGGAAGCTCTCATTTAATTCGGCATGATAAAGAAATTAGATTGAGTGAATTGATATCTCTTTATGATGAGCCTGGTTTATCGATTAGGTTAAATAGACTTCTAAATAGGCATGGTTTTAATAAAGAATCTTACTTTAGCGGGGTTTTGGTTCGTGACTTTATTCCTTCTAAGCACTATTCTCCTTGTTTGGTAAGATGCAATCCCTTTGACAAAGATAGTTTTATTGAATCAGATCCCTATCATTGTGAATATTCAATGATTTGTGATGATACTCTACTTTCTAATATTGAAAGTGATAGGTATGAAAATGTTGATGTGTTAGGCTTTTCTGATTTTAGTGCAGGATCTTTGCAAGCTATAGAGGACAGTCGGGCTTCATTTATGGAATATCGTGATGCCCAACCCGAACCACAACCACAACGCCATGATGAATCTCAGCCTGATGATTCATTGTCCAGTGACATTCTCGGCCCGGATGATTCTGGGGATTTGGCTTTTGGCCTTTCTTCCAATCTTGAATCTTCGCAATTTGGGGCTTCGTATTTAGCTCGGGGTATGCAAGAGTCTGGCCAATTAGATTCTGGTGATGGTTTCGACCAATCTCCAACTATTGCTGCGAGCCGTTCTAGGTTTCCCCTAGGTGCTAACCCTGCTGCAACCTCAACACCATTTAGAGGAGATCTCTTTGGGTCTGGTGAAGTGGGTGGTTCATTTGAAGGAATTCAGGGAATAGCTCCTATTGGTGATGAACTTGTTGATGAATATGAAGCGGATGGTTCATTTGAGGGAATTGAGGGAGTAGATCTTGTGGGTGATGATGAGGAAAGGAAGTCTGGAAAGCATTCAGCCTCATCACCATTGCGCCGCACTAATAGAGGATCTAAGTCCGTTAAGATTGCAGGAGTTGTTGGTGAAGCTGTTGACAAAGTTGATCAAAGAGATTCTCCTGATGGGCAGCCACAATCTAATATTTATGGACCTGCAATGATTGGAGGCGCCTCCAGAAAAGCACGTTCACTATTTGAAGCGTCAGGGACTGATCGATCTTAAGCTGAGATTTTAAAATCTTCTCTTTTTTTGCCCATACGTTTTGTTTTATTGCTTGTCAATTAAAATCTCGTGTTTATAATTTAGTAGATATTAATTTTTCCTTTTTTTATGCCTAGTAGATTTAACAATGAAATTGTGAATGAATCAATTATTGTTATGATAGAACAGCTAGACACACTTTTTGAATTAGATGAGGATGCAAAATTCTGTTTTGATTATGTTTTTCAAAATCAAAACCCTACTCAGGTTTTGTCGGCGGCGCTTGAGAAGGGTCCTGATAATGAATGTTTGATAAATATTAATAATATCCTGAGATTCTCTAGGGGTGATTTTGATATTTTTAATCACATTATAGACTCTGATGAAGATCATTATAGATCTGCTATAACAAATAGTTTTCTTAAAAGTTTGAGTGAGTTAGAGAAAGATCCACAAAGTTTACAGAAAAAAGCAGAATTTAACAATCTTCAGCAAGATTTTAAGGATTATTTTGCAAAAGAATATTCTAGACTTATATATGAGAAAACTAAGTGCAAATTTTTTGCTCCTGAAGTATCATTAGAACAAGATCCTGTTGCAGAGATTGATGGACATCCTGTTGATTCTCACCATGGCACCATTAATGTTTCTTTGCTTCATGATGAGTCTGTTCAAGATCAGGTTCCAAGTCCTGAGGTGGCTGCTAACGATTTTAGACCTCTTGCTAATAGGCCAAAACAGCAAGATAATGAATTTGGTCATGAGGATGGGATGGCTGTAGGATTTGGTTAAACAGAGATATTTAAAATGAAAAAGCTTATTGTAGCAGGTGGAAATAAATTAAATGGCGAAGTATATATAGCGGGTGCTAAAAATGCTGCTATTCATTGTAAAGATTCCGATCCAATTCATAAGGCGACAATTATTCCAAGAGTTAGGGCGCTTGACTTGGTGATGAGGTTGTCTGAGAATGATAGATTTTCTGTAACTAGGGCAAAATTGCATGACTATCTTATCTTTGGGATGGGGGTTAGGGCTGCTGAAGAATTGATCTTTGGTTATGATAGATCACTACCGGCGCATCTTCTGATATTTCTCATGTTACTGATATGGCTAGGAATATGGTAACTAAGTGGGGGTTAACTGATGAGGTTGGTACTGTTAATTATTCTGCGGATGAAGCACGCTCTATTCTTAAGAAAAATAAAAAGCAGCTTGAGAAATTAGCGAAAGCATTATTGGAGTTTGAAACGTTAACAGGTAGCGAGATCAAAGATTTACTAGCTGGTAAAAAGATTAAGAAAAAAGTAACAAACTTGACAAAGAATGGCTCATCTGTGGTGCCAAACGTTACCGATGAGTAATAGTAATTGTTGTCTTTTTGTACAGTTTTTTGCTATTTTTAAAAACATTATTGACAAAGCCTAGATTGTCATCCAATATTAGATTGAGAATAAAACTTTTTTACATGAAATATTTTTTAGTTATTTTAATTTTTGTAGTCAACTCATGCGCATTTGTGCATGCTCCGTCTGGTCCTGGGTTGCTATACACTGACTCTTCGGAGATAGTGTTCTATGATCCTTATGTTATTCCTAGGCAAAAGGCAATGCTTTGCTCCAAGAATATCTTGGGTTTATTTTCTTACGGTCAGAATAGTATTGACGAATTGAAAAGAAAATCTTCGATTAGAAAAATTTCATCGATAGAAAAAACATATTATTCTCGTTTCTTTGTATATGGTAAGTCATGTACTGTAATTAAAGGAGAATAAATTTAATGTCTTCATCTACCAATGGCCATGAGCCTCCTGTCGCCCCAGCTGATATTGAAGCTAGGGATGTTGCTGATAATCCTAATACGCCTCCTGGCTCCGATTCTTATGACTCGCCTCCTGAAGATGGAACGGTTAAATTGGCGGTGTATGAACCGGTTGATCCTGAGTCGAAAGACTTATTTACTCCTCCATATTCTCCAGTTGATAAATCTCTGAGAGATGTGCTGTCTGGTAATGTTGTTATTGGTGAGAGTCATGAAGGTTCCTTCGGCAAGCAAATTGTTAGTTTTCTTGCTAACGATGGTCGTCACCGACGTTTTTTTATGGAGCAGGTTTCGCAAGATTATTTAACTGATATTGACCTTCTTTTGCAAAATGGTGTTTTTTCTGATGCGCTCAGTGAATTGCTGCGGAAGCACGATATGGGTCATGATACTGCAGATAAAGGTTTTTTGAAAATGTTCTCTTCTTTTGCAGGGAAATATAAAGATGGGATTAGAGTAACTCCAATTGATAGAAAGGGTTTTTTATATCAAGGTGGCGAGACAGGAATTGATAGAGTTGTTGGTCTTAATAGAGATTGCGAGGGGTTTATAAGAAGCGCTTTTGAAAGCGGCGATCAGGAGTTAATTGACGATATTATACATGGTAGATGTGTATTTTTTGTTGGCAATTCTCACGCGATGAGGCATCATAAAGATGTTGGTGGTGATTTTACGGAGCCTGGAATCGCTTCTAGGATAAACTTTGTTTTGTTTCGTAGTGGTTTCAGCCACGCTTCTTTTAGTAACTTAATTGTTAAAGAGTGCAATAAGGATATGGAAAGTATGGGTCTTGCGAAGGTAGGGCTTGTTCAGTGCGATGTTACTAAGAAAAACGAAGTTACTGGTTTGCAGGATTTTGCTGCTGAAAATGTTTTGGTTTCCAGTAAATCCTTAATTGCAAAAATTATTGCGGGAAATATGCTTGTTCCAGTTCTAAATTTTAGTGATTTTAAAAGACTACACGAAGAAAATAGAATGGCTGTAGATTTATTATCTTCGCCAGATCAGAAAAAAGAGCATCCTGAGTCCGCCACCACTTTTGGTGATGATATCTTAAAACTGCCTGCTGACGAGCTGGAGTCTAAGGTGGCAAGCGATGGCTTTGCCATAAGGTCGACCCCTCTTGGCGAGGGTCCTATTGGTCACGACGATAAACTTAGTCTAGGTGCAGCAAGGCCTTCTCTCATTAAGAAAGCTAGAGATAGATCGTCAAGTCTAGATGAGAAAGGGCCAATAGCTCGCTCCCCAGGGCTTAATCTTAAAAAGTATAGAAGGGTTGATAGAACAGATCCTGCATCTGGTCTGGCTTCATCTTCGTTTGATGATGAGTATAGCCTTAAACTCCCTCCTAAAAAAAGGAGCGTAGGAAGTCCTAGGCTTGCTGGAGTTGTGTCCGGTTTTTTGATGAAATCTAATCCTGAGGAGGAAAGTGCATCAGCTCCTACAGGAACTGATATAGCTGGTCCTGAGTCTACTAAGGATGATCAAGTGCAGGCCCTTGATGTTTTCAATAAGTTACTTGAGCAGAAAAGTCGCGAGAGGTAGTTGCTTATTTATGCTAGCAATCAAATTTCCTTGTGAAATAAAAAAGACTATTCTATAATTTGTATGATAGTAATTGTTTTTTTGTTATGCCCTATAGATTTAATAATGATATTGTGAATACTTCAATTGAGGCCATTGT
>MDTB01032660.1_pt1 | contig 15691 bp, 19 predicted proteins | sample 811161 | NCBI WGS metagenome assembly MDTB01 (sample SAMN05326650, study PRJNA326480) | marine metagenome | isolation source: seawater | place: Mediterranean Sea | collected 2009 | reverse complement strand
TTTTGATTTACCAAATCCCATAGCTCCACCTTTACCACCTTGCATTTGTCTCATAAAAAATATCCAAACTGCAATCAATAATAACATTGGGAACCAAGATAATAAGACTCCAAACAATGATGGCATTTTATCTTCAAGGGGAGCGGCTGAAATACTTACACCTTTAGATGAAAGTTTTTCAATTAAATTTGGATCACTTGGAGAATACGTTGAAAAATTATTTCCATTTGAAAGAACTCCTCTAATATTGTTTCCTTGAATTTCAACTTTTACTACCTCACCATTATCTACTGCTTTTAAAAACTCAGAAAATATTAAGGTATTATTATTCTTAACATTAGCTTGAGGGTTTTTGAACATGTTGTAAAGACCAATAGTCAAAAAAACAATTATGGCCCACATAGCTAAATTTTTTATATTCATGTCTATAAGATAAGAATTATTATAAATTAAACAAGTGTCAAAATGTTACAATATATAACTTTAATTATTACTTTCTTTGGATAATACTACACTTTCATTTATTTTTTCAATAAAACAACCTCCTAAGGTCAATTTTAAGATTGGACTAGATTTAATTTTTTTCATCAACAAAGTAATGCTTTTTCCTCGAACAGGATAATACTTTTGGCCGATGGTTTGAATAACTTTTGTTAATGACCTAAAAATTACTTCATTAGATTGATCAAAAAAGGATTTACTTAAAATTAAAGTATTTTTTTTTAAAAAGTTTGAGTTTATTTCAATATTTCTATTAACATAAAATTTTATTGAATTATCAGAATCTTTTAAGTTATTAATAGTTAATAAAAATTTTTTTTTATCTAGACCTTCATCCCCAAGATTATCAAGCAAATTTCTAATTCTTACTCTTTTAAAATCTTCATTTTTATTTGAAGGATCTTTTACAAAAAAATTAAAAACTTCTTTAGATAAATAAATTAAATCCTTTTTTTCTAAATCTAATAGTGGTCTTAAGATTGATATGTTTTGATTTCTATTTAAATTTTTTTTATCTAAAGAGATTATTCCATTTAAACCACTTCCTCTTAAAATTCTTAAGAAAAAATTTTCAAATAAATCATCTAAATGATGCCCCAATAAAATGTTTTGAATTCTATTTTTTTTACATTCGTTAATTAATAAAGAATATCTTTTTTGCCTTGCCATAGATTGAATATTTGAAGATGGTTTTTTTCCATTCCATTTCAAAATTTTACAAGAAATATTAACCTTTTTTAAAACTCTAACTACAGTTTCAGCTTCCTTTTTAGAATTTTTTCTTAATCCATGATCAACTATAAAATATTTTACCGTTAATTTATTTTTTAGCGCAAAACATTTTGCTAAAAATGCTAATGACAAGCTATCAGGACCTCCTGAGACAGCTACAGCAAATTTACTATTATTATTTAATGATTTTTCAAATTTTTTAAATATTTGAAGTATCTTTTTGTTTTTTAAATGACTTAAAATTTGCCTATGAACTCTGTTTTTGACACTCAAACTTTTTTGATTCATACTTTGCTTTTTGAAGAACTGATTGATTTGCTTTTGGATACTGTTTTTCTACAGCATCAATCATTTTACAGCCTTGATTTTTTTCTCCTATCTGAACCATTGATACACCAAGTTTTAATAAATTTATAGGCGCCTTCTCACCTTTTGGATATTTTTGATATCCTTCTAAATATGCTGATGCTGCATCTGTATAAAGTTGTCTTATTCTAAAAGTTTCTGCATACCAATATTGAGCATTACCAGCTAAATCATGATCAGAATTAGAAATAACAAATTCTCTAAAAGCTCTTTCAGCAGTCGTATAATCACCTACTTTTAAAAAACTTGTGGCAAACTCATACTGTTTTGTTGGAGAAACATCAGGGAGTATTTTTTCCTCAGCTTGGAAATTTTCTGTAACTATTGAACTAGTTGTTTCTATAGATTGTGTTTGTTGAGATGTTTCATTAGTTTCTGTACTCTTATAAGAAATTGAACCTAAGTCCTGAGGTTGAGAAGATCCAGGTAAATTTTCTTTTAGCTCTTCTTCAGATTTATTCAAAGTTTTAAGGGTCAATCTTTTTTCGCCATCTTCTGAGGACAAAACTTCCTCTATATCTTTAAACCTTACTTGATTGTCTGCTTGAACCTTTGAAAGTCTATTAGAAAGTTTGTCTAATTTAAAATTTATTTCTTCAAATTTATTTGTTAATGTTTCAAATTGGTTTTCAATTTCTGATAATTTTAATAGATGTCTTGTAAGTACTTCTTCTGAATTTTGATTGAGAGTATTGGTGTTACTAAAGTTCTCAGAACTATTATTAACCTGAATACCCTCAGAATAAACTGCTCTTTCAAGCGTCTTTAAATCTTTCTGAATTAGTTCTAAAATTTCTTTAAAATTATGACTATCTGCAAAGCTAGAAGTACAAAATAAGGTAAATATTAACGCAATTTTAATTTTTAGTATTTTTTTAAAACTAAACATATAGCTAAGTAATAATTATAATGATGGCAAAAAAAAGACCCAAGACAATAGATAGTATGCTTGGGTCTTTTTAAATTTTATTAATTAGCTTTAACTGTAACCGATCTTCTATTTTTAGACCAAGCTAACGGGCTAGATCCAGAATCAACTGGTCTTTCTTTTCCATAACTTAATACAGAAATCCTGCTAGATGAAATTCCATAAGTCATTAAATAATCTTTAGCAGAATTAGCTCTTCTCTCACCTAATGCCAAGTTATATTCTCTAGTACCTCTTTCGTCAGCATGTCCCTCTAATACAACATTTACGTCAGCATTTTTTCTAAGCCAAGCTGCTTGCTTTCTTAAAGTTTCTCTTGAAGCTGTTGTTAAAACTGTTTCATTCGTTGCAAAGAAAACTCTATCTGGAACTCCAGAAGCTAAATATTCAACTGTATCAGTTCCAGTATAAACATCTCCTTGCATCTGAGTTGTAACTTTTTTAGTAGCACAAGCTGATAATACTAAACTTGCAACTAAAATTAAAAATCCGTTTTTTAAAATCTTTCTTAGGTCCATTTTTGCTCCTTAAATTGCTCCTTAATACTTATAATTTTTTCAATTTTCTTAACTTTTTCACAACTAAATAGATGTTTCAAGTTAAAAAATCAAGTTAATTAGAGGTTAATTTAAGGTTAATTGCTTAATAATGATGACCATGATGGGTCAGAGGCATCAGTTTCGGTTTCTACTAGTTTTTCATTATAGCCTGTCAAATCGATAGACCATAATTTTGCTGAAAAACCCTCTCCTTTAGAGTTTGTTTTTGTTTCCCTATAAAATATTAATACTCGTCCATTTGGTGACCAGGATGGAGCCTCTTGATAAAAATTTTCTGTTAAAAGTCTCTCTCCTGTTCCATCAACTCTCATTACACCAATATAAAACTTACCCTTATGCAATTTAGTAAAAGCAATTAGATCTCCTCTTGGAGACCAGACCGGTGTTCCATATAAACCTTTTCCAAATGAAATTCTTTTTACATTTTTACCATTACTTTTCATTACATAAATTTGCTGAAATCCACTTCTATCAGAATTAAAACAAATATACTTTCCATCAGGAGAAAAAGAGGGCGATGTATCAATTGATGGATGATTTGTAATTCTTTCTACAATTCTATTTTCAAGATCCATGGTATAAATATCAGAATTTCCATCTTTGGCAAAACTCATAATAATTTTTTTACCATCAGGAGAAAATCTTGGAGCAAAAGTCATACCTGGAAAATCTCCTACTACTTCTTGCATTCCCGTTTCTATATCGAGTAAATAAACCCTTGGTAAATTTCTAAAATAAGAAAGGTAAGTAACCATTTGGTTTGTAGGACTAAATCTTGGTGTTAAAACAAGTTCATTTCCTAATGTTAAAAACTTATTATTAAAACCGTCTTGATCCATAATTGCTAATTTTTTTACTCTTTTAGTTTTTGGACCTTCTTCAGCAACATAAATTATTCTAGTGTCAAAATAACCCTTTTCGCCTGTCAAACGTTCATAAACTTTATCAGTTATTATGTGACCTACTCTTCTCCAATTACTAGGTACCGTTGTAAACGCTAAAGCCATCATTTCTTTACCAGCTAGTACATCCCATAATCTAAACTCCACTCTCAATTTTTCATCTTTGAAAGAAACTTTTCCAGTAATCAATGCTTGTGCTTTAATTAAGCTCCAATCTTCAAACCTAGGTTTTAAGTTTGCAATATCAGCTTTTTGAAGAAAGGCATCTTTATTAAGAGGATTAAACAAACCAGATTGTTTCAAATTATTTTCTACAACTATTGATATTTCGGAACCAATATCATTTTTTTTTAAAATTTTTTTAAAACTATCTTTAGACTCTTTATCAATAGACAAAGGAGATACTGCAATTGGAAGAGGGCTCAAATTTCCCCTGGTAATATCTACCTCTATTAATGCAAAAGATTTAAATGGTATAAGTATTAAAAATATCAATAAATATCTGTTAAACATTTTATCCTTCCAACATTTCTCTAGCATCAAAGTTTAATTGTAAATCTTTCCATCTCTCATATCCAGTGGTTGGAACTCTAAGAGGTTGACAAAGTTTTATAGCCCTCAATGCACTTTCAGCTAAAACCTTGTAAAATCCTTGACCTGGCCTATTCATTCTAGCGTGATCAAGAATTTCGGAACTTATAATAGTTCCATCTGGATTCAATTGTAACTTAATTCTTACTAATAAATCCTCATTATAAGGTAATCCGAGTGGAATGCTCCAACATCCAAAAATTTGAGCTTTAAGAGCATCTTCTTCACTCAAAGATAAACTAGAAAATTCAACATTTCTCTCTTGATCTTGGGTTAATTTGTCTAGTTTCTTTTTTGTTTCTGCGCTTTCAACTTTTGATTTATCAATTAAGGCTGCAATTGTATTTGGGTCAAATAATTCATCTTTTTCAAACTCTGAAACTTGCTTTACTTCATTATCTATTTTTTCAGGATTTTGTTTTTCATCTTTAATTTCCTCGATTTTTTCTATTTTTTCATCTGGTAATGGTACTGCGTCAGGTTTTTCTTTCTTTACAATTTTTGGAGGTGCTTGCTCAGAAACCAATTTTTTTTCTTCTTCTTTAACTTTTTCAATAATTTTTTTTGCCTTAGGTGCAAAAGGAATAATTGTTTCATCTGATATCTGAATAAGCTCAACAGAAACTATAGGTGGAAGATCAATCGGTTTTTTAGATAAGAAAGGTAAACTCATAGCAGTAATTATAACTAATAAAATATGTATACCGAAGGAAATAGCAATATTTCGATACATTAAAGTATATTACCTTTCTTTATAAGGCTCAGAAATTAATGCAACTTTTGTAAATCCAGAACCAGATAACATTCCCATTATTTCTAAAACTCTACCATAATTTATTGACTTGTCTCCTCTAACATAAATCCTAGTATCAGTTCTATTTTTAGATACAGCTAAAATTTTAGCTATAATCTTATCATACTCAACTTTTGACTCTTGAATAAAAATTTCTCCTTTTGAATTAATTGATAGTGTTAATGGCTCTTGTTCTTCTGGTAATGAGTCAGCGGCACTCTCAGGTAAATCAACTTGAACACCAACAGTTAATAATGGTGCGGTTACCATAAAAATTATTAATAAAACAAGCATCACATCTACAAAAGGTGTAACATTTATTTCGCTCATAGGAGATTTTGATGAACGATTTAATTTAAAAGCCATTTTAAATTATTGATAAAAATCTTTTTGAAAAATTTTCTAATCTTTGTGAATATTTATTAGAATCATTATTAAATTTATTATAAGCAACAACAGCTGGGATAGCTGCTAACAAACCTAGTGCAGTCGCAAATAAAGCTTCAGCGATACCTGGAGCAACAATTGCCAAACTTGTATTACGGGAAATTGCTATTGATTGAAATGAATTCATTATTCCCCAAACAGTTCCAAATAATCCAATGAAAGGTGCAGTGGAACCCACTGTAGCCAAAAAAATAAAACCTTTATCGAGTTTTGTCATCTGTTTTTCGATGTTAATTTCAAGCATTCGACTCAATCTCTCATTCAAATTTGATTTAGATTTAGCTTTTAATAAAGTTTGCATTGAATCTCTAAATAATAAAGCCATAGGATTTTCAAGGTTAGATGGTAAATTATTATAAAAAGTTTCAGCAGACTTTGATTTCCAAAATTTTTCTTCAAAAACTTCTGTCTCTAAGTTTATTTTTTTAAATAATCTGAATTTTTCAATTATTATTGCCCAAGAATAAATTGAGCAAGCAATTAGCATAAGAATTACAGTTTTTACTACAATGTCAGCTCTCAAAAAAAGACTTAGTAATGAAAAATCAGTATTTGATGCTAATCCAACTGCTTGTGAAGTTATATCTGCTTCCATGTTAAAGATTTCACACTAAAATGTGTCATCAATTTGTCTTTGTGAGGTTTAATTCACTCTTCTAGTTTGTAAGTCTCATAATAAAAACTAGCTATTAGTATTGCATCAGCCTTGTTAGAATCCTTTTTTTTCGATAATTGTGATGAAAAATATGGAAATATTTCAATAGCTTTAGTTCTACTAGCATCTTTTTGAGAATTAATAAGATTGAAATATTTTTTCCATTTAGCAGGTCTTACAAAATACATTGATAATTGCATTGCTGAACATATTCCTTTTAATACTCCAAAAGATTGTCCAAAATTAAACATGCTAGTCACTCCCTGGCCTGGCATAGCAGCTACTTGTTCAATAATTACTTTAATGTTTTCTTTGTCAATATCTTTAATTCTTGAAGAAATTTCATAAAAAATTTGAGCACCATTAACTTGTCTTTTATTTTTTTTTCCCTCAGGCATGCTTGGCATTTGAATAACATCAATTATTTTCCCATCCTCAAAAAAACAAATGGAACCTGATATACCAGGATCAATACCAATTATTAACATCAATTTTCTCCAAAACTTACATTAGAATAAACGCTTTGAACATCATCATCATCTTCAAGAGCTTCCAGAAATTCAATTGTGCTTTCTTGCTTTTCTTTTTTAATATTTATATTGTTTAGCGGCATCCATTCAATCTCGGTTGAAATAAAATTTGCAATTACAGCTTCCAATTTTTTTTTAACATTATAAATTTCATTCATTGAGCATTGTATTTCATGAAAATCATTTTTAGTTATACATTCATTAGCTCCAGACTCAATTGCTAACTCCAAAATATTCTCCTCAGATATTTCATTTTTATCAATCTTAATAATTCCTAACTGACTAAAATTATGTGATGCAGACCCTAGAGTTCCTAAGTTCCCACCATTTTTTTGAAAAATAGTCCTAATATTTGATGCGGTTCTATTTTTATTATCTGTCAAAGTTTCAACAATAACTGCTATCTTGTCAGGACCAAAACCCTCGTACCTTAAGTTTTCAAAGATAGTTTCATTATTAAATGATGATTTATCAATTGCTCTATCAATATTGTCTTTTGGCATATTAGCTGATCTTGCAGCTTGTATTGCAGATCTCAATCTTGGATTCATGTCTGGGTCCTTATCTCCAAGTTTAGCTGCCACACTAATTTCTTTTGATAGTTTCGAAAATATTTTAGATCTTTTTTTATCAGCTTTTCCTTTTGAATGTTTTATACTTGCCCACTTTGAATGACCCGACATAAATTTAATAAGAATCTTTTAATTCTCCTCCATAAATAAAATTTTCTATATTTTTTGCTAGTCCAGTTTGCTTACAACAATCAACTATTACTCCGCATAAAGTAGCTTCTCCAGTAGCCGGAAAATGTTTGCTCGACTTTTTTTTAAAAAAACGATTAATCGAATTATCTTTATCCATTCCAATTACTGAATTATAATCTCCACACATACCTGCATCAGTTTGATATGCAGTTCCACCTTTTAATATTCTCGAATCATTTGTTGGTACATGAGTATGAGTTCCAACAAACAAAGAAGCATTTCCATCAAAAAAATGTCCCATGGCCATTTTTTCACTAGTTATCTCACCATGAAAATCTACTACAAGGAAATCATAATGTTCTTTGAGTTTGTGTCTTTTTAAAAACCTTTCAGCTGTCTCAAAAACATCGTCACACTTTTTCATAAAAACATTGCCCATTAAGTTAAGTACACCAACTCTCATTCCATTTTTTGCCTCAAAAATTCTAAATCCTTTTCCAGGAGATGGTTCAAATAAATTTTCAGGTCTTAAAAGTCTTTTTTCTTTTTCTATATGAATCATAGTTTCTTTTTGATCCCATACATGATTTCCTGTAGTGATTACATCCACACCACAATTAAAAAAGTCTCTGCATATCTCCTCAGTTATTCCAACCCCTGAGTCTGCAGCATTTTCACCATTTACAACAACAAAATCTATCTTCTTATTTTTAATTTCTAAAAGAAGAGTTTTTAAAATTACTGATCGACCTGAGGCTCCAACTACATCTCCTAAAAAAAGAATTTTCATTTATAAATGTATTTATTAGTTACAATATAATCTAATTTTTTATCATTTTTGTTAATTGGAACTTTCTTAATTTCTTGATACGATAAAGCAAGTCCTATTTTAATTATTTTTTTCTTTTTACATAATCTTTCTATTAATCTGTCATAATATCCTCCACCATAACCAAGTCTATTTAATTTATTATCGAAAGCTACAAGAGGTATAAATAAAATATCTGGATAAACTTTAATTTTTGAATCTGGTTCAGGAATTCCATATTTATTTACCTTTAATGGATCTTTTGAAGACCATTTATAAAAGTCCATTTGAAAATTTTTTTTAATTATTGGTAAAGATAAAATAAATTTTTTTTTTTTCTAATTCTTTCAATATATCTAAATCATTAAATTCAAAGTTTACTGGATAATAACCACCAACACTTTTTTTAGTTATTTTTTCATTTTTAAATAGTTTTAAAATCTTTTTAATATCAATCTTTAAATTTTTTAAAATATTTTTTTCTCTTACTTTAAGAATTTTTTTTCTTAATTTAGATTTTAACACGAATTGACTAAATTGAATTTTCTGAATTAGCTTTTTCTACAAAGTTTTCTATTTCCTCTGTAGCTGTTTCTATTATTTTTTCATAATCTTCTTTATTTTTCTCTATTTCCTTTTGAAAGCTTTCATGATTTTTTGTCAACTGAGAGATTTCTCCTTCTTTCTTATTTCTATATTCAAAAACTAAAGTTTTAAGTTCTTTGAATTTATCTGATAAATTTTTTAATTCTATCTTTTGTTGATCAACTTTTTTTTTTGTTTCAAAATATTCATCCATTATTTTAACAGAAGTAATTAACAAAAGTTTATTTTCCCCTATATTTCCAAGATCATCTTTTAATTTGTCAAACTTTTGGTTTATATGTATTAACAATTCCTCTAGATGTTCTTCTTGTCCATCTTCACAAGACAAAAGAAAATTTTTATTATTAAATTTTACGTTTACATTTGCCATTTATCTATTTCTTCCAGTAAAGTATCTGTTTCTTGATTTAATTCATCAATTTTTTCAGAAAACTCTGATTCTTTTTTTTGCTCTTTTATTTTTTGATTGTTGAATTCCTCTAATTTTAGACTTAAAGCCTCGTGTTCACGTATTAAATTTTGATATTTTTCTTCTATTTCTTTTTTTTCAATTTGTAATTGATTTTTTTGAGCATTTAAATTTTCTAAATTGCTTTTTAAAGTTGGATTTTCAAGATTTAAGTTTTTTAACTTATCAAGCGCTGAATTCAGTTTTTTTTCTTTTTCAATATCAGTTTTCATATATATATAATTATAATATTAAATTGAGTCTTCTTAGTCTAGATAGGATAATTTTGAGTAAACTACATAAAGATTTATCAAATGCTATAAGGTTTTTGTCAATAGATGCTGTCCAAAAGGCAAATTCAGGACATCCTGGAATGCCAATGGGTATGGCAGATGTTGTTACAGTATTATTTAAAAACTTTTTAAAGTTTAACCCAAAAAATCCAAGTTGGCTAAATAGAGATAGATTCGTTTTATCAGCTGGTCATGGTTCTATGCTTCTTTATTCTTTACTTTATTTGACTGGCTATAAAAGTATTAAATTAGATGATATTAAAAATTTCAGACAATTAGAATCTATTTGTGCTGGACATCCTGAATACCATTTTGGAACTGGAATTGAAACAACTACTGGTCCATTAGGTCAGGGTATTGCAAATGCTGTTGGCTTTGCCATTGCAGAGGAAATACTAAAAAAAAAATTTGGTAAAGAAATATTTAACCACAAAACATATGTAGTTGCCGGGGATGGATGTTTAATGGAAGGTATAAGTCATGAGGCGATGAGTTTAGCGGGTCATCTAAAATTAAAAAATTTAATTATGCTATTTGATAATAACTCTGTATCAATTGATGGGCCAACTAATTTAGCAGTTTCTGATAATTTTAAAAAAAGGTTTGAAAGTTATGGTTGGGATTACTTAGAAATTGATGGGCATAATGAGAATGAAATATTTAAATCTTTAAAAAAAACTCAAAAAAGTAAAAAACCAATAGTAGTTTCTTGTAAAACAAAAATAGGATATGGATCACCAAATAAATCCGGCAAAGCATCAGCACATGGGAGTCCTTTGGGAGTTGATGAAATAAAACTTGTGAGAAAAAAACTCAACTGGACAAATCAACCTTTTGAAATTCCTAAAAATATCTTAAATGCTTGGGAGAAGATAGGTAGTAAGGGTAATAAAGAAGAAATTAAATGGAATAAAAGATTTAATAAAAAAAAGAATAAGATTGAAAATTTTTATTCAGTTAATTTTGAATCTATTTTCGAAAAAGAAAAAATAAATGCAATTAAAAACTTACAACCTATTGCTTCAAGAAAAGCTTCAGAAAAAATTTTAACAGCTTTAACCGAATTTGATACTCCTTTGATTGGAGGATCTGCTGATCTTGCTGGATCAAATAATACAAAAACAAAAAACCAAAAAATTATAGAACCAAAAAATTTTAAAGGTAATTATATTCATTATGGGGTTAGGGAGCATGCGATGTGTGGAGTCATGAATGGAATAGCTTTGCATAGTAAATTAATTCCATATGGCGGAACTTTTTTAATTTTTAGTGATTACTGTAGACCATCCATACGTTTATCTTCTCTTATGGAACAAAGAGTAATTTATGTTATGACACATGACTCAATAGGACTGGGAGAAGATGGTCCCACTCACCAACCTATAGAACAACTTTCGGGATTAAGATCAATTCCAAACTTAAACGTTTTCAGACCAGCTGATACTACAGAAACTTACGAATGTTGGCAGCTTGCTTTAAAAAATTTAAAAACACCAAGTGTATTAGCACTTACTAGACAAAACCTTGAACCTATTAGAAAAGAATTTATTAAAGATAACAAATGTTCTTATGGAGCTTACGAAATATTTAGATCAAACAAAGAAATTAAACTAGTAATTTTTGCTAGTGGGTCTGAGGTCAATACAGCTTTAGAAGTTAGTCATAAATTAGCCATAGAAAATATTTATTCTAAAGTTATATCAGTTCCATGTCAGGAGTTATTTGAACAACAATCAAGTTCATATAAAGATAAAATTTTGAATGAATCTGATTTTGCTATTACAATTGAAGCAGGATCTATAGAAAGTTGGCATAAATTTATTAAAAAAAGAGGTTTAAATTTTGGAATTAACGAATTTGGAAAAAGTGCACCTTATAAAGAAATTTATGAACATTTTGGATTAACAGCTGAAAATATTTTCAACAAAACTAAAACTTTAATAAACAATTAAATATGACAATAAAAATTGGAATTAATGGAATGGGAAGAATTGGTAGAATGGTAATTCGTGCCATTATTGAAAGTAAAAATAAACATATAAAAATCAATCATATTAATAATCGATCAAATTCTGAAACAAGTTCCTCTCTAATAAAACATGATTCAGTTCATGGAAAATTTAATGCTAATATAGATTTTAATCAAAATCATTTGATTATTAACAAAAACAAAATTACTTATTCCCGAGAGACCGATATTAAAAATATTAATTGGAAAAAATTTGATGTTGATTATGTTTTTGAATGCACTGGTAAATTTAACTCAAAAGAAAAACTATTGTCTCATATTAAAAATGGAGCAAAAAAAGTTATAGTTTCAGCTCCATGTAAAAATGCAGATAAAACTATTGTATTCGGTGTAAATCAAAATATTTTATCAAAGAAAGATCAAATAATTTCAGCAGCTTCTTGTACAACAAATTGTCTAGCACCTGTTGCTAATATTTTACATGAAAATTTCAAAATCGAAAAAGGTTTTATGACAACAATACATGCTTTTACAAGTGATCAGAGAATTTTAGATAACTCTCATAAAGATCCAAGAAGAGCAAGATCTGCTAGCCAGTCAATTGTTCCAACTTCTACAGGAGCTTCAAAAGCAATAGGTGAAATTATTCCTTCTCTAAAAGGAAAACTTGAAGGCGTGGCAATGAGAGTTCCAACCCCAAATGTTTCTTTAATTGAATTAGTTTTTTGTACTAAGCAGAAATTATCAAAAGAAAAAATTAATGAAGTTTTTTTTAAAGCTTCTAAGAAGCAATCTAAAAAAATTTTGGAGATAACATCTGAAAAACTAGTTTCAGTTGATTTCAATCATAATTCAGCATCAGCTATAATTGATAGCTCTTTAACTAGTGTAGTTGGTGATAATATGGGAAAAATTTCTGCTTGGTATGATAATGAGTGGGGTTTTTCAAATAGAATGTGTGATATTGTAGAACATCTTCATAAAATCTCTTAATGAGAAGCATAAAAGACGAACTAGATATAAATCAAAAAAAAATTCTTCTTAGACTTGATCTCAATGTTCCATTGAATAATTTAAAGATTACAGACTCTACAAGGATTGAAAAGATCCTTCCTACAATAAATTTCTTATTAAAAAAAAATGCTAAGATAATAATACTTTCACATATCGGACGACCTAAAGGAAAAGTTGTGAATGATCTTTCACTAAAACCTGTATGCGAAGTATTAAAAGATAGATTAAAAGTAGACATAAAACTTATAAAAAAAAATCTTAAAGAAATAAAATCTAAAGATTTATTTACCGATAGAAACGAAAAAATTATTATTCTCGAAAATTTAAGATTTTATAAAGAAGAAGAAGAAAATGATGTTCAATTTGCAAAAACTTTAGCGAGTTTAGCTGATATATATGTTAATGATGCTTTCTCATGTTCTCATAGGGCTCACGCTTCTATCTCTGAAATAACAAAATATTTACCCTCGTTTTCTGGTCTACAATTAAACATAGAAGTAAATGCTTTAACTCAAATTACAACAGCAATTAAAAGGCCCATTACCTGTATCATTGGAGGTTCTAAAATATCAACTAAAATCAATGTAATTAAAAATTTAATAACCAAATTTGATAATATTGTAATTGTTGGGGGTATGGCCAACAATATACTTAAATATAAAGGACATAATATAGGAAAATCTATTCAAGAAAATAATTGTGATCAAATAATTAAGGAAATATTTTCTCTATCAAAAAATAACAATTGTAAAATAATTTATCCACAAGATGTTGCAGTGAGTAATGATTTAAATGGTTCTTCAAAAATAAAGGAGATAAATGCGGTTAGTGATGATGAACTGATTTTAGATATAGGTCCTAAAACAATAAATAATATTAATGAAATAATTGGTGGAAGTAAAACTATCTTATGGAATGGGCCTGCTGGATATTTTGAAAACCCCAATTTTTCAAAAGGAAGTATAGAAATTGCAAAAAAAATTATTGAAAAAAATAAAGAAAAATCTATTTTTTCAGTTGCTGGTGGAGGTGATACCGTCGCCTTTTTAAATAAGATAACTTCAATTCAAAATTTTGATTTTGTTTCAACTGCCGGTGGAGCTTTTTTAGAATATCTTGAAGGTAAAGATCTTCCTGGTATAAAGGCTTTAAATTAATATGACTGAATTAAATAATATTGCTCTCAAAATTTTATCAAATGGAAAAGGTATACTTGCTGCGGATGAAAGCACAGGAACAATGACAAAAAGACTACAGAGTGTTAATGTTGAGTCAACTCCAGAAAGCAGACTTTTATTTAGAGAAACTCTTTTTTCTTCTGAAAGTATGAAAAATTGTATAGGGGGAGTAATTCTTTATGATGAAACAATTAAACAAATATCAAAATCAAAAAAAACTATTCCTGAGTTAATCTCTTCTTCGGAGACAATTCCAGGAATAAAAGTTGATACTGGTGCAAAAATCCTTGCAGGTTCACCAGAGGAGAAAATTACAGAGGGACTTGATGGTTTAAGAGTTAGGCTTAAAGAATATTATAAACTTGGAGCAAGATTTACAAAATGGAGAGGTGTTTATAATATTTCAAATATATATCCAAGTAAACTATCAATTAGTTCAAATGCACACGCTTTAGCAAGGTATTCAGCACTTGTACAAGAGTGTAAAATGGTACCAATAGTTGAACCAGAAGTATTAATGGAAGGCAATCATTCAGCAGAGGATTGTTTTCAAAAAACTTCAGAAGTGATTAAGAAATGCTTTGATGAATTAATAATTCATAATATTGACTTAACTGGAATAATTTTAAAACCAAACATGATTTTAGCTGGAACCAATGCAAATAAAAAAATATCTGGAGAAGATGTTGCTAAACTTACAATAAAATGTCTCAAAGAGAGCGTGCCCTCTGAAGTTCCTGGTATTGCTTTTCTATCTGGAGGACAGTCAGAAATAGAAGCAACTGAAAACTTAAATCTTATTAATAAAATTAACGATACAAATTTTATTATGTCCTATTCTTATGGAAGAGCACTGCAGCAAAGTGCGCTGAAATTTTGGTCTAAAGACACTAATAATACTAATGGCACTCAAGCAGTTTTCAATCATAGAGCAAATATGTGTACACTTGCGGCTCAAGGAAAATGGTCATCAAAACTTGAAACAAATTAAACTTTATAGAAAATTTGTTTATTTAATTTCTCCTGAAAAGATTAAAAGTAATAATTTTTATACCGAACTAGATCAAGTATTTAGCTCTCAAAAAGTCGGTTTTTTTCAATTAAGACTAAAAGGAGAAACAAATATTAAAAAAATTTTCATAGGAAGAAAGATAAAAAAAATTTGTAAAAAATATAAAGTTAAATTTTTAGTTAACGATGATCCAAAGCTTACTAAAAAACTTGATGCAGACGGTTGTCATCTTGGGCAAAAAGATATGAATATCCTAAAAGCAAGAAAAATATTGGGAAATAAAATCATAGGTATTACATGTCACAATTCAATAAATTTAGCTAAAAAAGCAATCCACAATGGAGCTGACTATTTGGCATTTGGTGCTTTTTATTTTTCTGAAACAAAAAAAATTAAATATAAGGCAAATCTAAAGATAATAAATCATGCCAAAAAGATAACGAATATTCCTGTAGTTGCTATTGGAGGAATAAAACTTAGTAATTACAAAAAACTTTTATTGAATAAAGCTAACTTTTTAGCTATTTCAAGCTACATTTGGAATAATAAAAAATATAAACCATTAGAAGCTATTAAAAAATTAAAATGAAAATATATGCAAGTGAAATAAGAGTTGGAATGTTAGTTGAATATAAGGATGATTTGTGGCAGGGG
>MDTB01018288.1_pt1 | contig 15694 bp, 18 predicted proteins | sample 811161 | NCBI WGS metagenome assembly MDTB01 (sample SAMN05326650, study PRJNA326480) | marine metagenome | isolation source: seawater | place: Mediterranean Sea | collected 2009 | reverse complement strand
CCAACAATGCTCCAGCTTGGTGTCATTGACGATTGGCGACTCGGTCACGAGTATTGGTCTTAGTGCTTTGGAACAATGCTCCAGTCTGGATAATTTAGTAATTCCAACTGCTGTTAATGATATAAGTAATCAAGCATTTAAATCATGTACTAGTTTGAGTAATGTAGTAATTTCTTCTAACACAATACAAAATGGAACTAGTGTATTTGAAAATATTGCTACCAATCCCTCTTTGCATTACTATGATATGACTAGTCAGCCTTACACTTATTATGATGGAGCATTAAATAATAATAAAATAGTTAAAAAAACACCAGAAGTAGTAACTAATTCAAATATTATTACATCCAATTCATCTATAACAAATGATGCTTTAACGAATGCAGGATATACTATTACTAATTATAAATGTATCTACACAACTACAAGTGATGCAACACCACAAACAATTGAGTATATAGATAGTAGTGCTGCAACATTTACCAGTATTTTCGGTGGTTCTTCTATAAGAAAATCAGATTTAAGTTCCATCGTTTTGGAAGGATTCACAAGTATTGGATCTTTCTTTGGGTGCAATAATATTACTTCAGTGACTATCGGTGATAGCGTCACAAACATTGGTGAAGGGGGATTCTACAGTGTGGATGAATTGGTGTCTGTGACACTTGGCAATTCAGTCAGTACAATTGGTGCAGATGCATTCTATTACTGTGATAAATTACAAAATATAAATTTTCCTCAATCAGTTACTAACATTCATGATAAAGCTTTTTATAATTGTGCTTTGAATGATGTAAATATAACAAGTGCTGTATCATTGGGTGAACAAGTATTCCAAAATTGTGAAGATTTAAGTTCTGTAAATATTGTTATTGATGGTAATCTTCCATTAAAAACTTTTAATAATTGTAAAAATTTACAAAGTGTAACTATTAGTGGTGATAATGTAGAAATAATTGGTAAAGAAGCTTTTTATAAATGTGGTAAATTGTATTCTTTAACCTTATCACAATCTGTAAACTACATACATGAAAAAGCATTCTATAATTGCAAAGCATTTAACAAATTACCAATACCAAATAATATTGTAGGAATTAGTAATGAATGCTATGCTTATATGGATAGTGTTTCAACTGGATATGATGTAGCCATATTACCAACATCACTTACTCATTTAGGGACACAAACATTTTATTCTACAGTAATCGAAACCATTTTGATTTCTTCAAATACAACTCAATCTGAAAAAGCTTTCGAATTTACAGTCTTGAGTAACATACTAAATCATAAATATTACTACTATGATACAAATAATAACACTTATTATGATGGAGAACTAGATAGAGATTACCGAATTGTTAAAAAGAATTCTGCAGAAAAAACTTATGCAAGTATTATTACATCCAATTCTAATATAACAAATACTGATTTAACCAATGCAGGATATACTCTTACTACAGAAACCACAACCACTCCATACAAATGTACATACACAACTACAGGTAATGTAACAGAAACAATTGAGAATATAGATAGTGAAGTAGCAACATTTTCCAATATTTTCGGTAGTGGAAGTAATGCTATAATCCAAAAAAGAGATTTAAGTTCCATTGTTTTGGAAGGATTTACAAGTATTGGTTATGCTGCTTTCCGAGAATGCACCAGCTTGGCGTCCGTGACAATTCCCAACAAAGTAGAGACTATTGGTGATGATGCTTTCGAAAACTGCTTCAGCTTGGCGTCCGTGACGATTGGCAACTCGGTCAAGAGTATTGGTGAGTATGCTTTCTTTCAATGCTCCAGCTTGGCGTCTGTGACGATTCCCGACTCGGTCACGAATATGGGTGATTCTGCTTTCTCTAATTGCTCCAGCTTGGCGTCCGTGACGATTCCCGACTCGGTGACAAGTATTAGTTATCAAGCTTTCGCTCTATGCTCCAGCTTGGTGTCCGTGACGATTGGCGACTCAGTCACGAGTATTGGTGTTGGTGCTTTCTATCAATGCTCCAAGTTGCAATCAGTAAAGATTCCTGACTTGGTGACCAGTATTGGTACTGCGGCTTTTGCAGATTGTGTAGACTTGTCATCAGTTACATTTGGTGTCTCATGTGAGGTTATTAGTGGACAAGCTTTCAATAATTGCACAAGCTTGACAAAATTGATTGTCTCAAGAAAATTAAATAACATTGGTGAAAAAGCTTTTATGAATTGTAACAAATTGGGAACAATTTTAGTTCCTGATTTAAGTAATATTACTCAAGGTATTGATAATTTTAAAAGTATTTCTTCTAATCCATCTATTTATATATATAAACCAAAACTAAAATTACTAGCACTACATGGTGGAGGACAAGATGGAGATTCTTTTAAATCACAAAAAGGTGTACAAGATCTAATAAATTCTTTAGTAGATTATGATATTGATTTTCCAAGTGCTCCATCTTCAAACCGTGTTTGGATAGAAGATCCACCTGGTGGTAAAGGCACATCTACTACATCTACTGCATGGGCAAATCAATCTTTAGAATTTTTAGATAACTATATAGAAAAGAATGGTCCATATGATGCTATATTAGGTTATTCACAAGGTGTTCCAATGGTATTACTATATTTAGCAAGTAGAAATTATCCAGTGAATAGAGTATCTTTATATAATGGATACTTGCCAACAACACATCAAGGTTTAATGGAAACCATAAATAACTTGGTTTATTCAAATTATAGTCCTTTAATATTCTTAGGAGAGCAAGATACTAATTTTTATTCATTAGGATTAAAAATAAAAACACAATTTACTAATTATTTAGAAGTAATTGATAGTGCAACAGGACATGATTTACCGAACGATTCAGCACCAACCTATCAAAATACAATTGATTATTATACTATTTAATTACCTCGTTCTTCTCAATCTGTTAAACTTTAACCTGAAACTTAATAATTAATTTGATATAATATTTTTCAATATCATATCAAAACATGGACACTTCAAAAGATTCAATAGAGGGACTTATTAATTTTAACGAATTGACAATACGATCTAAATCATTGTATATTAATACATCTACTCCTAATTCTTCCTGTATTTCACTTTCATTTCTATTATAGGAAATCAATTCTTCCTTCTTGGGAATAAAAATACCAAAATGATTAGCTTCTTTAATTATAGGACTACAAGAAGCAAAATATAATTTTTTACAATTATATTGTTTAACACATTCAATTATATGTTTACTAGTATTTCCTCTAACAATTGAATCATCAATAATAAGAATATTTTTATTTTTAAAGACATTTTCAATACCAGATAATTTTCTTTTAATATTTTGTTGAATTATTTTTTTATTTTTCATAATAAAAGTTCGATCTATATATCTATTTTTTATAAAACCATCTCTAATAGGAATCTGTAAGATTTCTTGAACACCATGAGCAAAAGTTACACTTGTATCTGGAATGGGAATAATATAATCCAATTCTTTATAATTGCATTTATTTTTAATTTTTTCGCCTAGTAATCTTCCTATTAATACACGAGCTTCATTAACATTAATACCATCGATAACAGAATCTGGTCTAGCAAAATAAATATATTCGAATAAGCATGGACTTAGTTTTGTATTTTTACATTTATGATGAATAGGAGAAGAGTTATCATTTTCAAAAATAATGCATTCACCTGGTAGTACATTTCTTTCTATTTTATAATCAAGTAAGCTCAAAGCTACTGATTCACTAGCAATAATATGTTTGTTATCTTTTTTCCCCCAAATTAATGGTCGTATTCCAAATTTATCGCGAATAACTATCATACCATAATTTTCAATTAAAAAGAGAAGACAATAACTTCCTTTCAAAAAATCTTGCATTTCATCAACCACTTTGAATATTTTTACATAATCCAATGTAGCATTTTGCCATTGTAATAAAAAATATAATTTACAAGAAAATAACAATAAAACCAATTCAGAATCAGAAGAAGTTTGCGTTAGAATATGAAAATTATTAAAAATATAATTTCTAATTTCTTCCTTGTTGATTATATTTCCATTATGAACCATGGTGATTCTTCTAGGAAAATTATTAAATAATGGTTGAATGTGATTTTCACTTCCGTTGGTAGAATAACGCACATGACCTATACCTGAATTACTATTCAATATTGTAAAATTCTCATTTTGTAAATTATTTTTGACCAAACCATCATGTTTTATAATTGTCTTTTCATTTGCGATTCCTGCACTATCTTGACCTCTATGTTGTAAACACATTAGTCCCTCTATTAACTCATAAAATAACTCTACAGAATTAGTAGAACTATATATTCCAATAATTCCACACATATACTAAATCAATAATTTAAAAAATTTAAATAGTAAGTTTTATTTTCACCAAGTAATATAAAAAATGTGGAAATTTGATTACAGTATTAATTACAGAATTTTTTACGGAAAAAATGTAATTATTTATTTCAAAAATAAAAATATATATCAAAATACAGAAAAAGTAATGGGAAAATTATTAACGATTTCTTATCCAATAAAAGAAGGTATATCATCAATAGAAATTATACATCATCAAGATTTTAATAATAATTTAAAGATTAATGATATTTATAAAATGAGACCAACCCACATAATAACAAGTGACTTAATAAAAAAAATAGAAATAGACACAACAAAGGAAACCCATTACAACTTTGATTTAGTTAAATATTTAATTGAAAACAAAACAAATCAAGATATAGTTGATAAAGAAATTTTTAAATTTTTGGAGACAGATTATACAAATATTAATTTAAAAAGAAGTTGATAATATTAAACATAAAGCGCCTTATGTGGGAATATGATAAAAACAAAGATTATTCAATTTTTTACGGACAACCAGTTGTAATTGAACTTAACAATGAAAATAACAATTATACAACAACTAAATTTGAAGGATTATTGAAAAGTATTTCCAAACCAAATAAATATGGTTTAGTTGAAGTTTGTATTTTTTCTAACGACGATGAACAGCCACACAACTATAAAGTATTATCAAATATTATCAATAAAATTTATTTAGATAATACTAATAAATCATTGAAAAAAATAGAAAGTGTAGAAGAGTTTTTATTAGATAAAACAAACACTGATGTAATGTATGAAATAAAACAACTTCTTAAAAATGATTATCATAATATTAATTTAAAAAAGACTCAACAATTACTAGAATAGTGATGCCTTCTAAGAATAAACTTGAAAAACTTATTGAAAAGGAAAAATTAAAAAAAGAACAAATAGATAAAGAACAAGAAGATAAGTCATGGGAAATAGGAGTAAATAAAAAACAATTAATGAAAGAAAAAAAATTACAAGAAAAACAACAAGAATGTATGGACAAAAAAAAGGATATGAAACTTTTACAACAAGAAGAAAATGAACAATTAGAAACTATGAAAAAAAATAAAATTAAAAAAGGAAAGAAAGGTCATGATTTAAAGATTTTAGAAGAAGTATTAAAAAACGCATCAAAAAAAGAAAATAAATACAAACAAGATGAAATCATAAAAAAACAAGAACTAATGATTAAAAATCAACAAGAAATTCAAAAAAAACAAGAATTGGAAGAAAAACAAAAACAACAAGAAAATGATTATTTAAAAAAAAATATGGAATATAATCAAATTGAAATGAATAATTTAGTTATTGATAATAGTGAGGAAGAAAACTTTAGATCGATTGATGATTTTTTAAACAATGGACTTGGAGAAAAAGAAAATATTTCTTTTAAGATATTTTATAATAATGAACTGCAACGATTAAAAATAGAAGAGCCAAAATTAAAACTATCTCAGATGAATAATAAAATATTGAAGCTATGGAAAAAAAGTACTTTAAATCCAAGTAATATTTTTCAAAAATAATATTTTTCAAAAATAATATTTTTCAAAAATAATATTTTACCTGAATAATATATAAATAATGGATGATTTTAATGTTCAGTTGAAAATATTACAAGATAATTATTTTCAAAATAAATTTCATAGTGTAGAAAGCAACAGTGAATATTTAGATCAAGTATATTATTTAAAAAAAAAAATTAATAATGAATAGTAAAGGCGAAGAATCATTAAATAAATTTGAAGAATTTATTCAAAATGAAATACAAAAATCAGTAAATTTCAAAACTTCACTTGTAACTATGATTGCAACTGTATTTTTACCACTAAGTTTTATAGTAGGTTATTTTGGTATGAATTTTAAATCGATGGGTTCTCCTACATTAAAAAAAGGTATTTATACAATAGCACATGGTCAGCATTATATTTATTTTTTGGCAATGATAATTGTTTTAGTTATGGTTATTTTTTTTAAAGGTTTAGAAAAATATATGATTTCCACAATTCCTACTAAAAACTCACAGTTTTATAAAAAATTAAAAGAATTAAAAAAAAAGAATAATTAATTTATAAAATTTACTTAACAATTTAGTATTAATAAAATATAATAGGGCATATAGCTCAGGGGAAGAGCGCTCGCTTTGCATGCGAGAGGCCATGGGTTCAATTCCCATTATGTCCATTGGCAGCTTGGCGGAGTGGTTAACGCGGTGCCCTGCTAAGGCATTACCCATTGGGTGCGCAGGTTCGAATCCTGCAGCTGTCGATATAAAATAAACTTATTTAAAGAGTTTCATTCATTATTGTTTATATAATGAATGAAAATGATGAGAGAATACCATTAAATGTAAATTTAACAGAAGATGAAAAAAAATTATGTGATGCTTCCTATAGTGAAATAATTCTATATTATTTAACCAAACCTACTTTATTTTTAAATCACCTTTATGGTTCAATTACAACATTTACTTGGAAATTTGATTTTTAATAAAACAATTGTAAAAAATTGAAACTTAATATATTCGTTTTCTCTTTAAAAAAATATGCAACGATCTACATCAATGGAACCTATACTATGTAATTGTTGTTGGGAAGAAACGAGAAGTTTTTATAGAAATCAGTGTGAATTATGCAAAAATGATACTTGTTTTACATGCTTACAAGTGTTATACAAAAAAAAAAACATCTATACAAATATGTAATGAGTGTTTTTACAATAAACAAAGTAAACAGAGAAAATTAAGCGTAAAACAATAAATCAGAATCAAGAAAATTTTCATCCAATTCTGAATGAATATTTTCTTCATCTTCCACGACCCATTGTAATTCATTAAAATTTAAATTTAGAGCACCCCAACATTGTTTTGCAATCCAAGGAGTGATTGGCTTTAAAATTTCATTCATAGCTATAACATCTGTCAAAACATTTTGATAAACTTTTTTTTGAGCAATAATACCATATTTTTCATAATCAACATAATCAATAATTACATCAACTACTTCCACTGGGACTTGATTTTTTAAAGAACAGAATTTCATTGTTTTAGCCTTTTTTTTGTTTTAGATTTAAATTAAAGTATTTCAATTTTTTTATAATCTGTTCTTTTATAAATGAAATGGTTGTATTTATTTAGTTTATTTGCCATAGTAGAGTGTTTTTTTCACCCAGGAAAAAAATCTTCATTATTTAGGTTACATTCTTTAAAAAAGCCTAACAATAAATCATTAGAAGATATGGATATATTTGAAAAATATGAAAAATATTCGCAAGAACAAGATTATACAAATGCACAATTATATCTTTTAAAAATATCAAATTATTTAAAAACCAATCAAGGTTTATACGACGAACCAAGAGTATTATTGATGGATTGGTCTAATTTAATAAATACAATGGACAGATTACAGTTAGAAAATAATTTTCATAATATTTCACTTTCACCAGATTCCGAAGAAGAAATAGAAGAGGACAGTTTCGAAGGATTTTTAAGAAATGAATTTAATAAAATAACGAATAATAAATTATTAGAGTTTGATGATTTTTTTACATGGCGTACAAAAATGGGTATTATTTTAACCAAAGAAGAAGTAAAAAATATTTTTGATACAATTGCAGTAGAAAAAAATGAGTGTACTTTAATGGAATTTATAACAATTAATAAAGTAATTGATGAAAACAATGCACCAACTATTGATTATCTTTAAATAGACTTAAATACAAATACCTTGTATATGTAATAAGTTTTAGAACTTATTAACAACACGCGTGGTGTAATGGTAACATAACTGCCTTCCAAGCAGTTGCCTCGGGTTCGATTCCCGACGTGTGTAAAAAAAATAAAAAAAATTATATAATTTCATAAAATTGGATTATATAATTTCATCAATAATTCCATATTTTTTACAAGTTTCAGCATCTAACCAAAGATCGTGCTGTAAAACATCGTTCAATTGTAAATATGGTATTTTAGTGTTGGTAACATAAACACTTTTAATTTTATTCATGAGTAGTTGTAAATTCTTCATATCATCATCCAACTCTTGATACTTTCCCATTTTCTCACTTGATAGTTGATGAATCATAACCAATGAATTTTTACTAATAAATCTTTTTTTACCAACAACACTAATTAAAGAAGCAGCACTTGCAGCATATCCATCTACATAAGTATACACAGGTGTTTCAATAGATTGTATAACATCAACAATAAACAAGCTATTCATTAAAGATCCACCGCTACTTTGTATATGAAGATGGATAGGTGGAGGATCATAATTATAGGTTGATTTAAATAATTTTGCATTTTCATTTAGCTCATAAATTTTAGTTTTTAACTGGCGACAACTTTCAGGTGTAAAAGGACCATAAAAATAAATATTATTTCTCTCTGATGATAATGTTGTAATTTCTGATTCAACTTGATTTAAAATGGGAGGATGATTATAAGCTAAAGAAACAGTTGGATTTAATAGTAAAGTACTACCTAAGAGAGAAGTACAAATAAATTTTTTAAAATTAAATGCAAATGCGATAGGAAAAAGAAAATAAAATATTTTCATTATAAAATATAATAATATTTAAATATTTAATATTTAAAGATTTCGTTGTTATTAAAATAAATGTTAACTAAGTTATTTACAGAAGAGGATCCATATCATGTTCATAAAATATTTGGATTTTACTGTTTATCAAATTTTATTTTTCAGTTAGCAAGTTACGCATTAACAAAACAGATGTATTTAAATGTATATACTATAACTCCTCATATTTTACTTCATGTAACATCATTTATTTTTAAAGTACTACCAAAAAGGGCAGTAACTGAAGATAATAAAATAGTAAAAAAAATGGCAATGTTTATTTGGGAAGAATTGCGTCTTCATTCGTTTGCTTTTGGAACACGATCATGTTTAATTATTTTATTTCCAGAATATTCGTTTCCAATAGTAATAGGAACTATGATATTGGCCGATCTTGCAACAGAATATTTTGGAAATCCAAAAGTTTCAACAGTAAGAGGAAATTTAAATATAGAAAAAAAATCATTTTCAAAACAATTATATAGTTCCTTTTTTAGTACAAGTCAATTAGGAGCAACAATAATATGTGGTGGATTTTTTCAGAAACAAATTAATCCATATTTAGTGTTTGCTACTTTACCTGCTATTCAAACATCAGCATTTGGAATGACATTATTGAGAAAAAATATAATCAATAAAGAAATATGGCAAGTTGTTTATTCTATTGAATTAGTATTAGTTTATATCATTTGGTATACCGAATATAAAAATCTCTGGGTATTATTTTACAGTATGATAGCTTTTTTACTTAGAAAACAAAAAATAAACAAATATGTATTATGGTTTGTATGTTACTTATCAACCAAGTTTTTACTTTACAAGCAGTTACTTTAATTTTGAAATTTATTATTTTTAATATGGATTTTCATATGACCCATAATAATAGTTATTAGGTCATCTCGTAATTTAAATAATTGGCTTTTAATATTTTTCATATATATATATATATATATCGTTTAAAAAAGAATGTAAATTATTGAATATTGAATATTGAATATTGAATATTGAATATTAAAGATTATATTTATATATAATAAAATGTCAGTTAAAAAACATATTGTTGATACTATGAAACAATTGTATAACAAAAAATATATTAGTATAAGGGATGGAAATGTTAGTTTTAAACCTAAGTATGAAAACTTTTTTTATATTTCTGCAGGAGGAATCAAAAAGAATGAAATAAATGAAGATCAAATTATAAAAGTACACTTTGACCAAAACCAAAGGGTAAATTATAATAAAAATAAAAAATATACACCATCTAAAGAAATTTATATGCATTCTTTACTACAAACTGACATTGAGTATTTTTACAAAGATACATTTGTTGTTCATGCTCATCCTCCAAATATAATTTCTTATACTGGTTTGAATAAAAGTAACCAATTAAGTACTATCAAGGATATTTTTCCTGAATTAAATGTTGGAAATATTGGTAAAAATGTCTCTTATCATGAAGCAGGAACAATGGATTTAGCAAGAGAATGTTATTCTAATTTGATTAAAAATGACATTGTTGCATTAGAAAGACATGGATCATTATCTATTGGGCATGATATTGAAAAAGTATATGAAAATATAGAAACATTAGAATATTACATTAATATATCTTTAAATTCGAAGCATTAAAATGATGTAAATATAAAATATAAAAGAAAATTAATAATCCATTGATATTTTTAGAAAACACATCTAAGATATTATATATAATATTTTTAAAATTATATGATTTTAAATATGCTATACCATAACCACTCCATAATATAAAATTAAACCAAAATACGATTTGATTTAATAAATTATCACCTACATAATTATAGTATATTAAATAAAACGACCAACAAAGAGCAATTGTACCAATAATAAAACTAGCCATTTTTCCGGTTATATTTAATTCTCCCAAAAAACCAAAAAAAAGCATAATTGCATTTAATAATAATACTATTATTAAAGTAACAAAATTATCTTCAATAATAGAAGATACTGTTAGTTTCGATGTATCTTCATTTTTTTGTCGACTATCATTAAAAATAAAAAAACATATTAAACTTAACAACATAGTTGGTGTTGTAATAAACCAATCCAAATATCTAATTAATGTTACATTAATAGTGATATTGGAAAAATTGAAAACCAACCAAAAGTAAAAACAAAACTCTATAAATTGCACAATGGTCTCTAAAGTTAATATTTCATTCAAAATTTTATTTTGATTAGATAACTTGTAAAATATGCCTATTAAGCAAATTAATCCAATAACTAACTGAATTATTAATGAATAAACACCTGATGTATAAATATCTTTATTTAGAGTCATTTATTAAATAAAGATATTAAATTATTGACAACACATTTTTTTTTCAAAGTCGTATTTACCATTTGGTAACAATTGTCCTGAAGATAAAGTAGCTTTTCTTTTTAAAGCATTTCTAACTGATGTATTTAATGCACCCACACCTGAACCGGGTGTGTATTTATTAAATAAATTTGTTTTTACATTTCCTGTAAAAATAAGTCTTCTTGCACCTCCTGTTTTATAAGTAGAAGTCATGTATATATTTACAATATATATAATTTATGAAATTTTAGTAGAATCAATATCACTTGATACTAAATAAATAGAGTTTTCAGTAATTATAATGTATTCATTTTCTACTTTGTAAATTTTTCCGATTGGACTAGTATATTCATCTTCACTTTTTACTAATAATTTTTCTTGGTTAGATTTTACACCAATAATTACTTTTTTTTCTAATGATTGAGTCCAATAATCTAATTTAATTTCTTTATCTTCTACTATTGCTAATCGTACGCAATGTTGAAGACATGTTGCTGAAGGCATTCTATAACTAGGTTCACTTTCTTCAGTTTCAGAGCTCATATATTAAAAAACTATACATATTCTTTAAATAGTTATTTGTGATAAAATTATAAAAATTATAAAAATTTATTAAAACTTGTTAAAAATGTATAAAAATAAATTTGTTTAACAAAAAAAAAATATTTAATAACATTATTAATGAAATCAAATATTTTGAATAGCATTGAAAACTATAAAACAGATATAGAACATAATGAATGCGTACTGTTTTTAAAATATGTTGGTCTTATCCATGAGTTAATTGAATCTTGTAATGAAAATATTTTTATTAAAAAAGAAGATTATTTAAAACATATTATTATTAAAGCAATAAAAAACATACTTTATATTTATACATTTATAATGATGTATACAAAAAATCTTGATTTAACAATTTATCATACACAAAAGTCAATATTATATTACATTGAGTTTATTGCACAAATAGGAGAAGAAAATCACAATTTTTTAAAATTAAATTCAAAAGATGCATCATTGTTTATATACAAAAAAACTATTTTTGATATAAATAATGATTTTAGAAAACAATTTGATGAAAGTGAACAAAACAAAAGTATATTGGAAAAAACCCACAAATTTATTGATATATATAATGATATTTTGATTCAATATGTAAAAAATAATAATTTTAAAGAAAATGATTTGAAAGAGTTACAAAAAACAGTGTTTACAAAAGTATATAAAATTGCTGAAGCTATTATTCAACTAGCTCTTTATAAAGGATCACTGAATGAAAAACTAGATGTTCTTAGAAAAATAGTAAACGAAATAAATAAAAATTATCAATTGGATTTTATAAAAAAAAACTATTTATATTTAATTGAAAGTTTAGTTAAAAAAGTTGCTAAAAACGATATTAATATTGATAATGTAAAAAATAAGTTAAATTCTTGTGTTTACAATGAAAAAATTAAAAATTATTCGGTCTGTAAAATTGTTAATTTTTTAATTAATTAAAATAAATAATTTTTTTTCTTATTTTTTTCTTTCTATTTTTATTTATTTGTACTTGCGTATTGTCATTACTAGAAGAGACTATTGTATTATATTCACTTTCTAAAATATTTCTAAGAAAATTATAAATATCTAATAATATATTTTCATCACATTTTCCCACAATTAAAACACTTCCTGTTCTAAAAATCATAAAAGAAACTTCCTGATAATCTTTATGACCAGGTTGTTGGCCACTTTGTATGTCAACTGTATTATCAAAATAAAATTTACATTGAATTCCAGGATAAGAACAAGGATCAAAATTACTATTGATTCTATACTTAAATTTTAATAAATCAAATAGTTTATCTCGATCAATAAAATAACCACAATTAAAATTAGAATTGATCAATACTGTTTCATTTTTTTCAAAAATGTAATTTAGTTCGTTACCTAAAAATGGTTTTAATATAGATACTAACAAATCAAGTAATTTTATAAGTAAGTTATCATTTTGAATACCTGGTATTTCAAGTTTTCCTGTATTAAAAACCTTTACATGCATTTCTTTATATTTTTCATCTTCTAAGATTCTAATTATCAAAACAAAACAATTGAAAAAAGCTCTCTTTTTTTTACTACGATAAGTTAATATATCTTTACTCGATAAACCTATACTAATTTTTCTTTGATCTTTAAATTTTATTCTTCCATCTGGATTATCTATATGTTCAATAATTTGTTCATCATAATAATCTATTTTTTTTAATTTATTTTCAATATCGTTTACTTCATTTTTAGATGTGGAAGAATATTTAATTTGTTTTTTTATAACTCCATCACATGGTAAATTATAATTAACAACTGGTACTTTCCAAAAAATATCTTTAATATCAATATTTGATTTATTCAAGTAAGAAATTTTAGTTTTAGTAGATATATAAATATCTGAACATTTAGGCATTTCATTTACATCATTTAAATGACCAGTTGTTTCATAATTTTCATTTATTTTATCATGATACTCGTAATCATTTCCATTTAAAAATGATTCCCAGTCTTCATCTATAGATTGCATAATAATTATATGTTCTGTTATTTAAATAATTTTCTTTAATAGATTCAATTATTTTCTAAATTAATAATAAATACATGGAATCATTTAAATATGAAAGATCTAGTCCTATTCCTCTTAAAAAAGTAAGTTCATTTGAAAGTTGTAAAGAATTAAGCTTAAATCACAACATCATTGATCCAACTAAAATGTCTCCTCCTAATTTCTTTTTAGATAAGTTAAAAAAAAGAATAGATACTTATTATTCTCCAAATTCAAAAAAAGAGAGAAAATTTTCATTTGACTTTAATGTTAATAAATAAATTTTAATTTTATAAAAAACTATAAAATTAAAGTAATGTTTTTAATTTACATAAACAATAATTAATCAAGTAGTTAGGATTACAATCAACAATATGCATAACATTTTCACAAAAATCTAAAAATCTTTCATTAACCAAGTCTTTTTTAAAACGAATTATATAGTTTAATAAAGTTTTAATAATATTTTTTTTTTCAATATTATAATCGTAGCTAATAGTATTTAAATATTTATTATTTTCATTCATACTTTTTTTTTTAATACTTTGTAATAAATTTTCCCACAAGACATTATCTATTATTTTTTTATTTACAATAATTGATTTATTAGACTGCATATAATTTATCATACTGCGAATATCAGAATTAAAATTTATTTGTATACTTTCCAAAACTTTATTAGAAAAATTTAATTTTTCTTCAGTATTAATTTTTTTTAAAAAACTTATCACCTCATCTTTTGGTAATTGATTAAATCTTAACCGGACAAATTCATATTGTAATGTTTCTTCAATTCTGCTAATATAATTGCATATCAAACAAAAGCGAACATTTGATTTATAACTTTGTAGTAAATACTTTAAAGCAATTTGAGCATTTTTTGTCATATAATCAACTTCATCCAAAACAACATATTTCATTCCGTCATTAAATAAACTTTTACTATTAACAAAGCTACTGATTTGATTTCGAATTGTATCTATTCCTCTTTCATCTGAAGCATTTAAATGGATAACCAAATTTTTGTGATTTACTTTGTTCTGATATTCTTTTATTAAATTTATAATGCTTGTTGTTTTACCGGTTCCTGGAGGACCATAAAACAATAAATTAGGAAAATATTGGGTTTTTATGATATTTTCAAAAACTTTTTTATTAAATGGATCTAATACTATTTTTTCAAAAGAAGTAGGTCGATATTTTTCTACCCACGGAATAAATGAATCCATAATAATAATATATAATCTATTTATTTAAACAAAAATTGAGATTAAATATATATATAAATGTAAATTAATCATGAATGAAAATAATTATACAACATTAAGCATATATGTTGGACCAATGTACGCTGGTAAATCAACTCGATTAATTAAATTATATAATGAGCTTAATGAAAAAAAACAAAATGTTTGTGTTATTACTCACAGTGACGAAAATAGATATTCTTACGATAAATTGTCCTCTCACAATAATGAACAAATTAGTTGTAAAAAATATAAAACATTAGAATTATTTAAAAGTAGTGAAGTTGATATTTTAAAAACAATCGATCATATTCTAATCGATGAAGCGCAGTTTTTCGTTGATTTAAATATTTGCTTAGATTTCGTTGAAAAAATGAAAATACATGTAAGTATTTTTGGCTTAGATTGTGATTTTCAAAGAAATAAATTTGGAAAAATATTAGATTTGGTACCTTATTGTGATTATTTTGAAAAATTAAAGGGTAAATGTTCCTTATGTGATTCGAACTCATTGTTTAGTCATAGAAAAAATGATTTTAAACAACAAGTACTTATTGGCAAAAATG
>MDTB01182979.1_pt1 | contig 15695 bp, 13 predicted proteins | sample 811161 | NCBI WGS metagenome assembly MDTB01 (sample SAMN05326650, study PRJNA326480) | marine metagenome | isolation source: seawater | place: Mediterranean Sea | collected 2009 | reverse complement strand
TCTCATAATTAAATAATCTGATTCTTCGTGCTTCAGCTCTGTCCCAGAGTATTTTCCATAAAGGATTTGATCTCCTACTTTTAGTGTAATAGGATTTTCTTTAGTACCTGGTCCCACTGCCACAATTCTACCTTTTTGAGGTTTTTCTTGTGCTGTGTCGGGAATAATGATTCCACTTGCCGTTTTTGTTTCAGCAGCAGAGGGCTCTACAAGAACTCTGTCAGCTAATGGTTTAATTTTCATAGGATATATATTTTAAGTTTTTAGACTCAGTAATTTTCATAAAATAATAAAATGTCATAAACCATGCCAAACATGGTTTTATGTCAAAATTAAGACAACATGTCATGAAATTTGTATGGTTTTAATTTTCGTTGTCATTTGTTATATCTAATTCTTTTTGTATGTCAAAATCCTCAAAACCATCTTCAGTATCACCTGTATTGTCAGGTCTTATATCTTCTATTAGATTATTTTCTTCACTAGTGTTTCTAGGAATTGAAAAATTTGATAATAAGGCTAATGAAACCAGAATAATAGCTAAAGTCCATGTTGTTTTTTCTAAAAAATCAGTTGTTTTTCTTGCACCCATAATTTGATTTCCTCCACCAAATGCAGAAGATAATCCTCCCCCTTTTGGGTTTTGAATCATAATAATTAATATGAGAAGAAGACAGGTTATAACAATAAGTATTGCAAAAAGGGTATACATAATGATTTATTTTAGTTTCTTTTTCAGTTTATTTATTTGGTCTGCAAAGAAACCACTTTTTTTTGGATATTTCAAACATAAAACCTCATAAGCTTTTATCGCTCTTTCATAATGACCCTGTTGAATATATATATTAGCTAGGGTTTCAGTAGTTAGGTTAGTATTGTCCTCAACACTTTTTTGAATTTTATTTTTTATGAGCTTTTCTCTGTTATCAGTTTGTTTCAAAATGGGTTTTTTTAACCATTCTTCAAATAGAATTTCTTGTTTTGACTTTAGATGGTCAACATTAATAGTGTTAGTTTTTTTTGGATAGATTAAATGAAATAAATCACTTCTATTAGACGAATATATTGCTGTTTTAGAGATAATTTCTTCAAGGTCAATCCTGTTTGTTGCGAAAGCCTTCAGTAAATTAATAGTGTGGATTATTTCACAATAAGGAAATTTTCTTTGGATATCTTCGATTACTTCATATCCTAATTTAGGAATATCCTGTTTGGGATTTTGAATTAAGTTATTAAATATGGTTCTATTCATTTTTTTACCAATTAACAAGAGATGCATTAAAAATATCATCAATAATATTTTCAATTATAGCTTTATTTATATCTTCCTCTATCTCACTTAGGTTTTGATTACTGTCAAAGTCTTCATAGTTGCTAAATAATTTTTTAAAATTAGAGGATGCATCTAATTTATTTGTGTATGAAATTTCTATGCTGATAGTCAATCTATTTTGAGCAGCTGTTTCATTGCTTTGTATTGAGATAGGTTCAATTTTATATTGTTTAATATCTCCATAGAAAATTATATCTGCATTATCTTCAATCCATGCTAAATTTGTTTCATTTAGGCACTTTGTTTTCAAACTTTCAGTAAAATTATTACTTAGATTGGGTTGTATTAGAGATGAGCTGTTAGTGATGTAGTTAACAAAAATTGTTTTAACTTCTTTAGGCAGAGATGTGCCAGAAAAAGAATAAATGCCACAACCAGATTGTATTATTATTAATAAAAAATAACACATTATTTTATGTATTATAAATTTAGTATTATAAGTCATATTGTTTTATTTTTCTGTATAATGTTCTTTCAGATATGCCTAGCTCTTTTGCAGCTATTTTTCTTTTCCCCCGGTTTTTGTCTAGCGCTTTTTGAATCATCTCCTGCTCATTGTCTTGTAGAGACAAATTTTCTCCTATTAACTCAGAATTTATAATAGGACTTGCAGGTGGGGTAATTTGTTCAATTTCTAATTCCTCTTGGTTATTATAGATTCTTTTAATTCTTTCAGCATTATTAATATGAAAACTATCTTGCTTGTCATCTCTTTGTATTAGATCAAGGGTAATTTTTTTTAAATCATTAAGGTCATTTTTTAAATCGAATAGTATTTTATATAGAATTTCTCTTTCAGAGAAGTTTGATTTTTCCTGTTCCCCACTTACAATTAGTGATGAACTTTTTTTATCAATAAATGATAAGTGTTTGCTGACGTCTAAATGATTTAATATTCGCTTTTCTTCAATGATTGATATTTTTTCAGCAAAATTTTTTAATTCTCTAATATTTCCCGGCCAATTATGTGATTCAATTACATTAATAGCTTTTTCTGTTAATTTAATATTTGGAATATTGTGTTTGCTTGAAAAATCAGATGCAAATTTTCTAAATATTAAATAAATATCCTCTTTTCTTGATCTTAAAGGGGGCACTTCAATTTGCACAGTATTTATTCTGTAAAATAAATCTTCTCGAAACTTATTATTTTTTACAGCTTCTGATAAATTTACATTTGTAGCAGCAATTAAACGAACATTAGTTTTTTCTACTTTTGAAGATCCGACTTTAATAAATTCTCCATTTTCAAGGACTCTTAATAGGCGTGCTTGTGTTTGCATTGGTAGGTCTCCAATTTCATCTAAAAAAATTGTACCGTTATTTGCAACTTCAAAATAACCTTTCCGATTATTTATGGCTCCGGTGAAAGCGCCTTTTTCATGTCCAAACAATTCACTATCAATTGTTCCTTCCGGTATGGCTCCGCAGTTTACCGCAATGAATTGTCCGTGTTTTCTGGGGGAGTTTTCATGAATAATTTTAGGGATTGCGTCTTTTCCTGTTCCACTTTCTCCAGTGATTAGGATGGATATATTAGTGGTGGATACCCTAAGAGCTTTAGTTATTGTGCGTGTAAATAATATAGAATTACCTACCAATTTAAATCGCTGCTTTATTCTATTAATGTCATTTTCCATAACTATAATTTAAATTTTTTCACCTATTAATGTTGCGGAGGTGCAATCTTTGATTTTTACATTTATAAAGTCACCAATATTAGTATTTTTTTTATTTACAACTACAACTGTATTTTGTTCATTTCTGCCAAAAAACTTTTCATTAGACTTTTTAGATACGCCCTCTATTAAAATCTCGTATCGTTTGTCTATGCTTTCTTGGTTTTTTAGTAGTGAGTGTTTCTGCTGCAGATTTATAATTTCTTGTAGGCGTCTTTTTTTAATTTCCTCAGACACATTGTCGATTAATTTTCTTTGTGCAAAAGTGTTAGGTCTTTCGGAGTAATAAAACATATAGCTAAAATTATATTTCACAATTTCCATTAGGCTTAATGTTAAAGCATGATCTTCCTCTTCTTCACCACAAAATCCAGTTATAAAATCAGATGAAAGCCCACAGTCGGGAATATGTTTTTTAACTCGTTTAATAAGATCTAAATACCATTCGCGTGTATGACCTCTATTCATGAGCCTTAGTATTTTGGAGCTACCAGACTGGACAGGCAAGTGGATATAGTTACAAATATTCTTGTATTTTGATATAGTTTTTAAAACATGGTCTTTCATATCTTGAGGGTTAGATGTAGAAAAACGAATGCGTATTTCAGGATTTTTTGTTGCAATTAATTCTAATAATTCAGCAAAATTTATTTTCTCTTTTATTTTTGCAAGCGGTATTTTAAGAAAATCCTTTTTAGGGCCCCCTCCAAACCATAAATATGAGTCCACATTTTGACCTAGTAACGTAACTTCTTTATATCCTAATTTTTTTAGATTTTTAACTTCCTTTAAAATACTTTGAGGATTTCTACTTCTTTCTCGCCCCCTAGTAAAAGGAACGATACAGAAACTACACATATTATCACATCCTCTCATGATAGAGACAAATGCATTTACGCCATTACTATTTAATCGAACAGGTTCAATATTGTCATATGTCTCTTCTTGTGACAGTATCACATTAACTGCTTTTCTGCCATCAAAAGTTTCTTGAATTAATTCGGGTAATTTTCTATATGCGTCAGGACCAACTACGATGTCTACAAGTTTTTCTTCTTCTATAAATTTCGCCTTTAATCTTTCGGCCATACATCCAAGTATGCCAATGACAACATCTTTGTTTTGTTTTTTAGTTTTTTTAAAATCTTTTACTCTTTTTCTTACTGTTTGCTCGGCTTTCTCTCTTATTGAGCACGTGTTAATTAATATAAGGTCAGCTTCACTATGTTTTGTGGTTGTAGTGTAGCCGTCTTTTTTCAGTATAGAAGCAACCACTTCACTGTCCGCAAAATTCATTTGACACCCATAGCTTTGAATGTAAACTTTTTTGCCACTTTCAGTGGGTTTTTTAGATTTAATTTTCTCTTCTAATAGCATAGAAAAATATAATTTTTAATTCAAAGTTAAAAAAAAACACCAACATGACAAGTTGACATGAATATAAGTATTTTGGTACTGGTTGTATTTAATTTTTGATAATAAAAAATATAGTGTATTGTAAAAAAAATTATTTTTGCTAGATATTTTCTCAAATTTATTATAATAAGATGAATAATTTGGTTATTGTGGAATCACCTGCTAAGGCAAATACAATAGAAAAAATTTTAGGTAAGGATTTTAAAGTAGTTTCTAGTTATGGTCATGTAAGAGATTTACAAAAGAAAAACATGGGAATTGATCTTGCTGGATCTTTTGAGCCCACTTATCAGGTTTCTGCTGATAAGAAAAAAGTTATAAAAACCTTAGAAGACTTTTCTAAAAAGAGCGATGTGATTTGGTTAGCAACAGATGAAGATAGAGAGGGGGAAGCCATTGCATGGCATTTATATGAAGTATTGCAGTTGAAAAAAAAGAATGTGCACAGAATTGTGTTTCATGAAATTACTAATAGTGCTATTAAGAATGCTATTCAAAATCCTCGAAAAATAGATATTAATTTAGTTAATGCTCAACAAGCACGACGCATCTTAGATAGAATAGTAGGATTTAAACTCTCTCCTATTCTTTGGAAAAAGGTTAAGGGAGGTTTGTCCGCAGGTAGAGTCCAGTCAGTAGCAGTGCGACTTATTGTGGAAAAAGAAAAAAGTATTATAAATTTTGAATCAACATCGTCATACCAAATATCTGCAGAATTTTTAACACCTAATATGGATATTATTTCCGCATATATGTTAAGTAATATTAGTTCAAAAGAAACAGCACATAATTTATTAACATCCTTTATAGACACAAAATTTAAAGTGCAATCTATTGAGACAAAACCTTCTAATAGTTCTCCTTCAGCACCTTTTACAACATCTAGTTTACAACAGGTGGCATCTAATAGACTAGGGTTTTCTGTAAGTCGAACAATGAGTGTAGCTCAAAAATTATATGAAGCAGGTTATATTACATATATGAGGACAGATTCCACCAATCTCTCAACTGAGTCAATTGGTCATATGAAGACATATATTATAAATAATTTTGGACAAGACTATTTTAAAGAACGCCGTTATACCACTAAAACAAAAGTTGCTCAAGAGGCTCATGAGGCCGTGAGACCCACTTCTATAATTAAAATAGATTGTGGGCAAGACGAAGCTCAAAAAAAATTATATCAATTAATTTGGGAAAGAACGATTTGCTCTCAGATGTCAGATGCAATTATTAACAAGACAATAATTTCTATTCTTTCGTCAAACAAGCAAGAGTCCGTTTTTCAAGCAAAAGGTCAAACTATTCAATTTGATGGTTATTTGAAGATTCAAAACGCTCTTAGTGTGGGTAAGGAAAAACTCTTACCTCAAATTAATGAGGATGAATTTGTAATTTCAAAATCAATTACTGCAAAAGAAAAATATTCTAAACCGCCTTCAAGATACACCGAAGCATCATTGGTAAAAAAACTTGAAGAGTTAGGTATAGGTCGACCTTCCACTTATGCGCCCACTATTTCTACAATACAAAAAAGGGAATATGTTGTGAAAGACAATATTGAAGGCAAGGAAAAAATTCATGGATGTTTAATTCTTGAAAAAGACCAGGTTACAGAACAAGATATAAAAGAATTTTTAGGTTCAGAGAAGAAAAAACTGATTCCTACAGAAATTGGCAAGTTGACTAATGAGTTTTTGGTTAAGAATTTTAAAGATATTTTAGAATATAATTTTACTGCTCATGTAGAAAGTCAGTTTGATGATGTTGCTGGTGGCCGTAAAGAGTGGAAAGAAATGATTAAAAATTTCTATCATCAATTTGAACCAACCGTTTTATTAGTTGATAAAAATAGTGATAAAGTAACAGGTATGCGTTTGCTTGGTATTGATCCATCTACTAATAAGAAAATTTCAGTTAGATTAGGTAAATATGGCCCTATTGTGCAAATGGGAGAATTAGAGGAGGGTGCAGAAAAGCCAAAATATGCTAAGCTTAGAAAAGGTCAGACTCTTGAGTCCATTGATTTAAAGACGGCTTTGGAGCTATTTAAGCTCCCCAGAAATATTGGGCAATTTGAAGACAAGGATGTTGTTGTTTCGGAGGGCCGATACGGCCCCTATATTCGCTTTGAAAACAGTTTTATTTCTTTGAAAGAATTTGATCCATTAAAAGTAGATTTGCCCTCATGTATAGAGTTAATTAATGCGAAAAGAGAGTTTGAAAAACAAAAAATTATTAATTCTTTTGAAACAAATAATAAGTTGATTGAAATTTGTAATGGTAAATATGGGCCTTATGTAAAGATGGATGGTAAGAATTATAAAATCCCAAAAGCCACAGATCCTCAAAAAATGACAAAAGAAGATTGTGAAAATCTAATCAAAAAATCTACCAAGAAATAGAAAAACAATTTTTATATTGTCGCAATGTTTTCAAATTATTTTCACCAGGTTAATCAAAGTGTTGTTGATTTAAAATCAAAATTAAATAAAAACACAATTGGTCATCATATTGATTGCTATTTTGACAATGTGTTCCCGAATCTTAAAAATGCAGATATTGCTATAATTGTAGTTCCTGAATATCGTGGCGGTTTAAAATTAGCAAATAATAATTCATTTGTTGAATTTCGAAAATCATTTTATAGTTTGTTTCAAGGTACATGGAAATTAAGAATTGTAGATTTCGGAGACTTAAAAATAGGGTCAGATGTTAAAGACACATACTTTGCTCTTAACGACATTGTTTCCTCGTTATTAAGTCAGAGTGTTTTTCCTGTAGTTATAGGAGGCACACAAGACTTAATATATCCTATGTATCAGGCTTATGAATCTTTTTTAAAAGGAGTTAATATTTTGTGTATTGACTCCAGGTTTGATTTGATAGATGACAAAATAGATAGTATTAATTCTAGAAATTTTTTGGGCTATATAATAAAGCAAGATCCAAATCATCTGTCTAATTTTATAAATCTTGGATATCAAAGTTATTTGTGTCAAAATGATGAGTCTAACTTGTTAGAAAAAATGTGTTTTGAAACTTGTAGATTAGGAAATTTGAGGTATAATATTCAAGAATCAGAGCCATATTTGCGAAATTCAGATATAGTGGGTTTAGATTTATCGTCTATTAAGCAGTCAGATTCTCCCGGGACTACTTTTCCTTCACCAAATGGTCTAGAGGCACATCATGCTTGCTCCATTGCTAGATATGCTGGTATGAGTGATAGGGTGAGCTCGTTTGGTGTTTTTGAATTTCTAGAAAAAAATGATAATATGCTACAGACTACTAACCTGATTGCTCAAATTATATGGTATTTTTTAGAAGGATTTAGTTTGCGCATTAAAGATTCACCAACCTTAAAAACAATTAATTCAAATTACAAAAAGTATTATATTCCTATTAAAAACTCTAATCTGCAATTTATTTTTTATAAGAGCAAAAATACAGGGAGATGGTGGGTTTCCTCTTCTATGGAATTAGACAATAATGAAAACTATAATGAACAAATAATTCCTTGTTCTTATGAAGATTATTTAGGCGCTATTTCAGGTGATATTCCGAGCAGATTGTATAGAATAATTAAGCGTAAACATGTTTAGGAGAACACTCGACATCAAATCATGTTTTATTTTATATCCTTAATTTGGTTATAAAAAGAAAAAAAATCTATATATTTAAAACACTAAAATTTATGAAAGATATAATGACCAAATTTACAGTCCTTTTTTATAGGTATTTTTTAATCATTTCATGTGTAATGTGCTCATTTTTATTTGCACAACAGGATCCTCAAATTACTCATAATATGTTTAATAAGTTTATGTATAATCCTGCTGTTGCTGGTGCTTATCCTGAATTACATGCTACTCTTTTACATAGAAGTCAGTGGGTTGGTATAGATGGTGCACCATCTACTTCAAATCTTAATGCTCATGCTTATGTTGGGCAAATAAGAGGAGGATTAGGTATTAATGTGTTAAATGATAGAGCAGGAATGTTTAGTGCAAAAACAATATCATTGTCTTATGGTTATCAATTGGGTTTGGGACCACATCATCAACTTGGTATGGGGTTAAGTTTCGGTTTAATGCAATATGGGTATGATGGACAATGGGTAACTCCTGACCAAACATCCGATGCCTTTTTGCCTCCTTCTAATTCTTCAAAAAGTGTTCCGGATTTTGGACTAGGATTCTATCTGACTTCGGAAAATTATTATTTAGGTTTATCAGCAACTCATATTATACCGATGGAAGTAGATTTTAATGGTACAGCCACATATAATCAAGCTAGACATTATTATTTTTTAGCAGGGTACGATTATGATATTACCGATGAATTTTCACTTAGAGGTAATATATTTTCAAAAACAGATGGAGTTTCATTACAAACAGATTTAAATATTAATACTTTTTGGAAAGAAAATTATTGGACAGGCATTTCATTTAGATATGAAGATGCTTTATGTTTTTTAGTGGGTTTTCAAGTTGCGAACAATCTTACATTTGCATATGCATTTGATTTAGTTACATCGAAACTTTCTACACAAGCAAATGGAAGTCATGAGGTGTTATTGAGATATTCATTTGAATTAGATATAATAGGAAGAGGCGATACACGTTATAGAAGTGTACGATTCTTATAATTTTACAAATATTTTAACATTATGAAAAAAATAATTTATTTCGTCTTTATTAGTTTTATTACATTGCATTTTTCAGCTTGTTTTTCACCTAATGGTGAGTTGACAGGAAGAAAAACAACTAGATTAGATTATACTGTTGCAGACCCTTTAGGAATGCAGCCAATTCCTGGAGGATCATTTACTATGGGAGCTAACGATCAAGATGTTCCGTATGCTAATATGAACAATATGAAAACTATTACAGTGAGTCCATTTTGGATTGATGCTACTGAAATTACTAATGATGAATATCGTCAATTTACTCATTGGGTAAGGGATTCAATCATAAGAAAAGAATTAGTGCTGGAAAATCCAGACAAATGGGGCTATGTTAATGATCCTGATCCAAATTGGAATCAGGATGAATTGGCTAATGAACAAGCAAGAGAAGAAGATTATTACATTAACTGGTACCGTCACTTGAATTATCAGAATCCAGAAGTTACAAGAGCAATGATAAATACTTTAATACTTCCAGAAGAAGATCAAATACAAGAAGAGTCTTCAGATGGAGTGATGCGTCCATATTTTCAATCTAAACTTATAGATGCTAGAAAATTAGTATATGAATATAGTTGGTTTAACCCTAATATTGCTGCTCCAAGAGCAAATAAATATGATTATGATAAAGAAGATTATGCAGAGATTGAAAGAGCAGATGCATTTGTAAGTAAAGAAAGGGTTCCTGTATATCCAGATACACTTACTTGGATTAGAGATTTCACTTATAACTTTAATGAGCCGATGTTTGATAAGTATTTTTGGCATCCTGCTTATGGGGATTATCCTGTTGTTGGTGTAAGTTGGCAACAAGCTAAGGCATTTTGTCACTGGAGAACAGCGTGGAAATTATATCATTTGCCAGAAGAAAGAAGAATGTTCGAAACGGAATATAGACTACCTACAGAAGCTGAATGGGAGTGGGCTGCTAGAGGAGGCAGAGAGCTGGCTATGTTCCCTTGGGGTGGACCGTATTCTAGAAATGTTAAAGGTTGTTTTTTAGCGAATTTCAAACCATTGAGAGGTAATTACTGGGCAGATGGCCATATATACACTGCTCCGGCTGATAATTATCCAGCAAATGATTATTTTCTTTATAATATGTCAGGTAATGTAGCAGAATGGACAGAAAGTGCCTTTGACCCTATGTCAGACTTATTTTCATCAGATTTAAATCCAGAGTATACTTATAACGCTTCTGAAGAAGATCATCCACATTTTAAGAAAAAAGTTATTAAAGGAGGATCTTGGAAAGATATAGGAGCATTTCTCCAAATAGGTGCTAGAGATTTTGAATATCAAGATAGTAGTCGATGCTATATTGGTTTTAGATGCGTAAAAAGTCGTCCGTATCAAGAAGGAAAGGGACAGTTTGAGGAAGTATTCAAAGGAGTAAAAGACAAAAAGAAAAAGAAAAAGAAAAAGAATAGATAAGTAGCATGTATAGTTATGCTACCAGTTTTTAACAATTAAATTGACAAAAATGAACTTTGCAAATTCTAAATTTTATAAATGGTTAATGCCATATCTTTATGGCTGGGGAGCCTCGTTAGTAATTTTAGGAGCATTATTTAAAATACTACACTTAAAATTTGCTAATGAAATGCTAATGGTTGGTATGGGAACAGAAGCTTTAATATTTTTTATGTCTGCTTTTGAAAAAGCTCCTAAAAATTATAAGTGGGAAAGAGCGTATCCGGGCATATTAGATGCGGAAGAAACAGATGGTGATGATATAACTGTAACACAGCAATTAGACAAGATGTTAAAAGATGTAAATGTAGATTCTAAAGTAATTAAAACTTTGGGAGATGGCATGAAGAAACTTAGTCAATCAGCAAGTGATTTAGGTGATGTTGTGGACGGAACTAAACAGTATAATTCTCAAATGTTATCAGCATCTAAAAATCTGGAAAAGATTAATGATTTATATATGGAGCAAATTAAGTCATCAGAACAACAGTTTATGGCAACAAAAAAGATGACGAGTAATTTGACATCATCTTTAGACCATACTTCTAGACTGCATGTGGAGTTATCTTCATTATCTGAAAATTTAAATGCATTAAATAATGTTTATGGTGGTATGCTAAATGCCATGACAACAAAACAAAAGAAAAAGTAATATGGCTGGAAATCACATGAGTGAATTGAGTCCTCGTCAGAGGATGATTAACATGATGTATCTTGTCTTGACGGCTCTTTTAGCATTAAATATATCAAAAGAGGTGCTGGATGCTTTTCAAAAGATGGATAATTCTATTGGTTTTTCTTATAGCGAAAAAATAGAATTTAACGAAAAACAATATAAAGCATTTAATGACAAGGCTTTAAATAATCCTGTAAAATTAGGTCAATGGAATCAAATTGCTAAAGAAGTTAAAGGAGCAAGTGGAGACGTAGTGTCAGTGATAGATTCAGTTCGATTAAAGATAGAAGAATTGGCACAACGAGATGAAGATGGGAAGCTAGTTAGTTTAGATGATAAAGAAATAACTATTAAAATTCTAGTTAAAGATGAGAATGAGAAAGGATATGGTTATGGTAAGTTGTTAAAGATGGCACGCGAAGAGTATAGAAATTATTTGCTTTCTTTAGATTCTTTAGGTATTTATGAAGGTCCAGATAGTATTTATAAATTGAATATTATGTCGTTGTTTCAAACTAATGATTATGATGAAGATGGCCCCGAAGGAAGAGCAGCACCTAGGAGCTGGGAGTATCAGTATTATGGGCATGTACCTGTTGCCGCGATGGCTTTTATGAATCAAATGAAATTAGATGTAGGTAACATGGAGGGATCAGTTTTGGAGTTAATACAAAAAAAAACAGGTCAAAGTTCTATAACAGTTAATTCTCAAATGCCAGTTGTTTCAGCCCCTCGTCAAACTATTATGCTTGGAGATAGTTTTCGTGCTCAGGTTTTTGTTGCAGGTGTAGATACGAATCAATTACCAAGATTCAATGTATATGCGTATAATTTAGATGGGGAAAGAATAGATTCTACCGTAATTGACACATTATCAGTTGATGGTAGTAAAGGACTTTTTTCTATAAAACCTAAAAAACAAGGTACTTATTGGTTAGGAGGAGATATACTTGTTCAGTCTGAAGAGGGAGAGAAAAAATATGAATTTAAACAGCAATATAGGGTAGATGAAGCAATGTCTGTGATTTCACCAGATAAGATGAATGTTTTATATACTATTGTAGATAATCCTGTTTCTATTTCTGTTCCGGGATATAGCTCAGATGAATTAACATTGCAATCTAATTTTGGAAAATGTAAAATTAAGAGAATCAAAAACGGAACATATAATATTAATATTCCGGAGCAAAGAGGTAAAGATAGAAGAAAAGAAATCACATTGACTGTGAAAGCAAATAATAAGATTGTTGGTAAGCCTATAGTTTTTAGAATTAAAAATGTTCCGGATCCTATACCTATGGTAGGTGGTATCGCAGGTTATGGTGAGATGTCAAAATCAGATATAGCTAGTGCGTGGGGTATAGTTGCCAAAATGAAGGACTTTGATTTTGATTTAAGGTATAAGGTAGTGTCGTACACAATGTCTTATCCTGGTGCTGGAGGACAACAAGATATGATGTCAAAAGGAGGGCAATGGTCCCCCTCTATACAAAAAGAGTTTGGAAGTATTAAAAGAGGCCAATCAATTATATTTAGGGATATTAAAGTTCAAATAGCTGGAGCAAAAAATATGAAGCCAAGAACTTTACCTGCAACAGTAACAGTAAAAATTAAATAATTTTATTATGAAAAAACACATTTTATTATTTACCACTTTATTTGTTTTCTCAAATAGTTTATTCTCGCAAGAGAATAGATCAAATCGTGGTTGGAATGATTCTAATCAAACAACCTATTACATGGGAGAAAAAGATAATTCTGCTAATGAATTTAGATCAACACCATATCCAAAATCTGAAGTCAACAATCCAGATAACAATAATTGGAATAGTGATCTACAACATAGATCAAAAGCTATTTGGTCAGATAATTCTACTATTGTTTCAGACGAAAAAACAGGTTTTCATTCATTTATACCTTACACTTTTGTGAGTGAAGATGATGTTTTATGGGCAAAAAGATTAAAGAAATTAATAGATGTTCGCATTTCGCAAAATCACCCTATATATTTTCCTATTCAAGTTCGTTATGATGATTATTATGATGATGGTTCGGGCCAGTTATTAAATGAAGTTGTCAATGGTTTGGATGCTAGAAAAAATTTATTTCAAATCTTAAAAGATGCTGCTACAACAATTAATCCGGAGACTAATGAGCCTCTTGTTTCAGTATTTAATTCTTCCCTAACAAGGAAATATACTTCTAAAGAAATATTAGGAGACAGAAGTACATCAACAGCAGGTATCTTCCAAAAAGTTGAGGTAGTACGAGAAAGAGATGAATTTGGAGAAGTTATAGATGAAAGAGATGTGCTTCAAGAGTATGAAGCAACAGATATTGTAGGATATTATGTAGAAGAAGAGTTGTTCTTTGATAAGAGAAGAGCTAAGTTAGATTACAGGTATATTTCTATTACTCCTTTAGTTGCTTCTTCTACCGGAAATGGCCTGTATAGTGGTTCAGGAAGAACAGTTAAGGAATTAGGTACATTTTATTTTCCTGAGGTAAGACATTTATTGGCAAATCATAAAATTTTCCCATTAGATGGTAATTTGGCTCAGCGAATATCATTTGACGAGTATTTTCATAGAAAATTATTTGCATCAACAGTTATTAAAGAAACAAATGTGTATGATAGAAACATATCAGACTATTTACCCGGAAGGTCATTAGAACAATTGTTAGAAGGTGAACGAATTAAAGAGCAAATTAGACGATATGAAAGTGATATGTGGAATTATTAAACATTATTAAAACCCCCCTTCTAGGGGGTTTTTTTTGTTCTTTATATGAATATAGATTTTATTATTGTAGGGCAAGGAATAGCAGGAACTTGCGTTGCATTGAAATTAATAAAAGAGAACAAAAAATTTATTATTTTTGACCAACACCATTCAAACTCATCATCTCGATTAGCACTAGGTATATATAATCCATTAGTTTTAAAATGGTTTACAAAAGCATGGAAAGTGGATGATCAAATCCATTTGTTTTATCCTTTTTATAATTTCGCAAGTTCTCTTTTAGGTGAAAAAATCATTATTGATAGAGGTATTTATAAATTTTTGGAAACACCTTATGTCCAAAATAATTGGTTGACTAAACAGATTTCTTCAGGTCGTCAAAAATATATGTCATCTAAATTATATTCAATTAATAATTCGGGTTTAATGAATCATGATTTTTATGGACTTGTACAATGTTCAGGACGATTAAAAATAAAATTATTATTAAATTCATTTAGAAATTTTTGCAAAAAAAAAAACATAATCTTTCAGCAAGATTTTTTATATCAAAACTTAATTATTGAGAAAAATAAAGTTTCATATAATGGAATTAATGCGGATAATATTATTTTTTGCGAAGGATATGCAGGTATTAAAAATCCTTATTTTAATAATATAAACTTAAAATCTACTAAAGGAGAGATTTTAACTATTTATTGTAAAAATTTAAATCTTAAAGATATTATACATTCAGGTTTTTTATTTATTCCTATAGGTAATGATCGTTATTTATTTGGTGCCACATATGATTGGCAAAACATAAATTATATGTGTACTAGAGCTGCAAGAGCAAAATTAGTATTAATGTTAGATAAAATATTAAATATACCATATAGAATACTTAATCAAGTAGCTGGAATCAGACCATCTACAATAGATCGAAGACCCTTACTTGGTGCTCATAAAAAACATAATAATTTATATATTATGAACGGTTTAGGTACTAGGGGAGTCTTATTAGCTCCTTATCTTTCTAATATATTATTTAACTCTATATATCAAAAGACTATAATTCCTTCAAATATTAACATTAATCGACTTACATCATGACATATAAAAAAGCCCCAAATTAATGAGGCTTTTTATTAATCAATAATATTTAATTACTTAATGATATTCATATTCTTAGTAGCTGTAAAGCTACCTGTAGTCATTCTTACAAAATATGTTCCTTGTCTAAGATCATTTGCATCAAAAACTACTGAGTGCTCACCAGCATTAAAGACATCACTAGTTAACTCTGAAACATGCTCACCTAACATATTATATACACTTATTGAAACCTCAGTACTTTCTGAAACATAAAACTTAATAGTCGTTGTTCCATTAAATGGATTTGGTTCATTTTGGTATAATTTATATGCATCTAATGATGTTTCTGATGACAATACAATGTTAGATGCAACACTAATACCATCAATAGTATACATATCGCTACCCTCATCCCACTTATTAACCACGAGTATTGATTCAGTGTTCATATCAGAATTCCATAGCTTAAACGTAATCTTTTCGCCTATTGCTAGTCCATCTTTAGTATCTGTAGTTAAATCATCACCCCATACTGTAAGAGCAATATGATCACCATTGAATGTTGTACTTCCAATCAATCTGTCAGATTCATCATAAGCAGCAATTTCAT
>MDTB01024300.1_pt1 | contig 15695 bp, 12 predicted proteins | sample 811161 | NCBI WGS metagenome assembly MDTB01 (sample SAMN05326650, study PRJNA326480) | marine metagenome | isolation source: seawater | place: Mediterranean Sea | collected 2009 | reverse complement strand
GGAGGCGGAGGTGGTAGCGTACCAGCGGATACTACTAACGTTCAAACAATAAGAGAAGCACCAGAGATAGAAGCAAGAAGATTAGGCTTAATGGATTCTGCCATTGAATTAGCTAGAACTAAAACTACTCCACCAGCTTTTCAAGTTGCAGGTATGTCTCAAGCAGAACAAGATGCTTTAGCATTAGCTAGATCTGGACCTGCGGGTGCATCACAAATGACTGCAGCTGATACAGCATTAGGTGCTGCGCAAACAGCAGCAGGTAAAACATTTACAGCCACAGATGTTCAACAAGCAATGAATCCTTTTATTCAAAATGTAATTAATCAAGTGTCAGATGATTATCAAAAACGTGAAAATCAACTTGCACAACAAGCTGTTTCAAGTGGTAACTTTGGTGGTGGAAGAGAAGGTGTGGGAATTGCTGAATTACAAAGAGGTAAATCTGATACTTTAGGACAAATATATGGACAAGGTTTCCAATCAGCGTTAGGTGAATTACAAACACAAAGAGGTTTACAAACACAAACTAATTTACAAGCAGCACAAGGTCAAACTGGTTTAGCTCAACAAGCTTTAGCTCAACGAGAAAGTCAATTACAAGGATTAGCGGGTATGGGTGGAGTTCAAAGAGGAATAGAACAAGCAGGATTAGAAGCAGCACGTCAAACAGCTGTGCAAAACATTCAAGAACCTTATCAAAGAGTTGCATTTGTATCTGATATTCAATCAGGCATACCATCTGCATCTCAAGCAAGACTATCGCAAACATCTGCACCACAACAAAGTCCTTTAGGTCAAGCTGTTGGAACAGGATTAGGAGCGTACGCAGCGTTCTCAGGGAGGTAACCTGTGATTAATAAACTCAAAAAACCAACAAGTTTTGATAAGGGTGGTATAACAAGATTACCAATGCCTCCATCATCACCAAATGTACCTGCAGTTTACAATAGAGAACCTTTGTTTTCTATAAAAGGTTTACAACAAAGATATGCTTCTTTACCTGGAGCTATAAGAACACCTATAAGTAAGACTGGAAAATTTTTAGGATTAAGAAATCCATACATATTAAGTTTATACGGATTAAGTGCTGCAGCACAAAACCCAACAATATCAAACTTTATGTCAAATTTCCCAGGTTCAGATTTTGATAGAGAATATGCAGAAAGAATGGCGAAAGAAGCCGGTCCTGCTATAAGAGCACCCGGAACTCTAGCAGGAAGTCCAGATACTCCCGCAATTGATTATCTAGATAATGTAAACATAAGTCAAGATGCAGTTCCTAAAGAAAAATCACAATTAGAAAAAGATTTTCCTGGAATGAGTACTTCTGAAATAATTGAACAAATAAATACTTCTGAGCAAGATAGTGGGATTGATATAGCACAAGAAGCTGTGCCTGAGGTAATTAATCAAACTATTGAAAAAGATCAATTAACAGATCTTAATGTAGTAAAACCTGGTGATGAAGGTCCAGTGGATACTGGCGTTATTATAGATGAGACTACTGAAACAATAGATGACATACCTAATGATGTTGTTGTGAATGAACAAAAAAATAGAGATGATCAAAGTTTAAAAGCAAAACAAGTTTTTTATGAGAATATGGATTCATTTTTTTCGGAAGATCCAAAAAAAAGTGCTCTTGCTATACAATTAGATAATGCAGTTGATGATATTATGGGTGACGATAAAAGATCAAACAAATTATTGTTGTTACAATTAGCTTCCAATTTATTAACAGGTAAAACAAATCAACCAGGTTTTAAAGGTTTTTTAGATGTATTAGGTCAAGCAGGACAAAATGTAATACCGATGGCATTAGCTTTAGAAGACGAAAGAAGAAAAGATGAGAATGAATTAAAAAAAGCAATGCTTGGAAATTTAAAAAAAGATAAAGCTCTTAAATATTCACCAGATAACAAAATTGTAAAAGTAACACTTCCAGGTGATGATGAAGCAAAAAGTTATAGAGCTAGAGTTTCAGAAACAACAGGTAATGTTCAAATAAAAGTACCTGGTGGTTACGTAGATGTAACAAATTTACCATACAAAATGATGAGCGCTCCTGAAGCAGATGATATTGAAAGAATAAATAAAGGGATTTCAATTAAAGCAAATGCTTTAAGAGGAATAAATAAAGCATTAGACTTAACTATAAACGACCCAGATTTGATTGGTTCTAAAGGTTCTGTTTCTGAATTTTTATTAGCAGGTAAAGATATCTTTGCACAATATTTTTCAGAAACTTCATACGAAGATTTAAATAAACAATATAAAGAAAACGTAAGTCAATTTAACACTAGTGTAAATGAAAGATTAGAGGCAAAAGAACTTACACCAGAAGAAGCAGAGGCAGAATTAGAGGCAGGTAGAGGATATTTTGATAGATTAAAAAAAAATATAGGAGATGTTTCATCTGCTGAAACTGATACTTTAAGAAAACAGGCTTCTTTAAGAGCTATTGAACTTTTAACATCTTATGCTCTTGCAAATATTTTAAAAGATAAAGACAGACTTGCTGTAAGAGATATTGAAAGAGCTGAAAAATTAACAAGTCAATTTGGTTTTTTAAAATCTCCAACAAAAGTAATAGCTCAATATTTAGTTATAAGAAAAGAATTAGAAGAATCTATTAGAAAAGATTTAGGTGTTGCATCTACTATAGGAATTATGCCGGATCAAATTTATGGATATGAAAAAATTATGGATTTATCTAAACAAAAAAATATAAACCAGTTAAAAGGTTTTGAAAAAAATTTAGCTCTAATAATTGAAAATAATGCTGGTGATTTAGATAAAGTTTCTAAAGAGCTTTTTGGAGATTTACCAGTTATAGGAGAAAACTAATGGATATAAAAGAATTAGAATCATTATTACAATCTAACAGAATAGATCTTCGTAATTTAAATCCGCAGCAAAAAGTATTTATTGATACTTTACAAAAAAAAGGTGTAATTGATGTACCTCCTTTAGGCGTTATGGAAAATAAACAGAACGAAGCTGCTAAAGTTGTTGCCGCAGAAAAAAGAATGATGGCAGATCCCATCTCTGAAATGACATCTGATCAAGTCAACAGAGATAAAGTACAAATGTATACTGACATTGGTTTTTTAACTGCATCTTTATTTATGGATAGAAAAAGATTAGCAGGAGCTATATTAAATCCTAAAAAATTTATAGCAGATTTAAATAAAGTTAAGTCTACATTTAAAAACCCATTATTAAATAAAACGGTAACTGGGATAAAACAAGTAGGTGCAACTGCTATGGGTATGGGTGGAACTGTTGCAGCTCAAGGTGCCATGAGAGCAGCTTTAGCTGGAGCTTTAGGATATTCAGCAGGAGGTGTTGCATATGATCTAGCTGATGAAATAGCAAGAGATCAATTAGATCTTAAGAAAAAAGTTGGCGATGTAACATACAAAGATATGATGGAAAAAAATCCATTACTCAGAACTTTAGATGATTTTAGAGTTGGTTTGACATTTAATGCAGGCGCAGAATTATTAGGTCCTTTGGCTGCAAACAGTATGTATGGCTTAAGAAAAATATTTGGTCTTGAAACACCTTATGCAAGAGCAATGGCAGAAATTGCTAAAAAAAATAATTTAAAACTTTCTTACATTATGGCAGCAGACCCTAACACTATGGGGGGTAAAATTTTAAAAGGTGTTAATAGAATTTTTGGTCAATTACCGTATATTGGTAGACCAGCAGCAGAGGCTCAACTTGGAGCTATAAAACAATTTAATGATATTTCTTCAAGAATATTTGAATTACAACCTGGAATGCATTTAGCGATTGCAGCACAATCATCTGAAAGAGCTGCTAATCAAGTTTTAAAAACTTACGAAAAGTTCATGAATATAAACAGTATTAATTTTAATAGATTTTTAAATCAAGCTAGAGCATTTGGAGACCCAAGAGTAATTGATTTAAATAATGTAAATGCTTATTTTAAAGCTTTACAAAGAGACACAACCGCACCACCAGAATTAGTTAAGTTTATACAAGAACAAGATTTACAAACACCATTTGGTCAATTTATTGCAGCTTATCAAAAAATGGCAGCACAAGGTAGACCTATATCTATTTCAGAATATTCTTTTTTAAGAACAATGTTAAATAGATCTACTGCACAATTATCAAAAAATGAACCAAGTCAGATGATTTATACTCAACTACAAAAAGCATTAGAAGAAGATTTTGCAAAAATGGATTTATCACCTGGACGTCAAATAACTTTAAGAGAAAATGTAGCTACTAAAGACATGATTGAAACTGGTGGTAATTTGGTACAAGCAGAAGTCAAATCTACAGTAGGAGAAACTGGCTTAACACAAGCTAAAAAATTAGAACTTAAAGAAAATATTGAACATGCGTTTGAATATTATGCAAACAATATAAAAACTTTCGAATCTTTAACTGCAAGAAAATTAGCGGCGTTTGATCAAAACGCATTAAGTTACAAACAGATGATAGATTTTTATAAAGCAGGTAATACTTATAAAGATCAAATGTTAAAAACAATTAGTAGAAATATTTTTCAAACTAAAAGTGGTTTAAGTTTTTCTGCAATAACTGATTTACAAAAACTTTTAGATTCAGACGTTCATAAAGTAACTCCATTTGTTGACGCTTCTGGCAATACTGCTTTTAGAACAGATTTAGTTAAGAAAGGTTCTAAAGAAGGTAATGAAAGCTTAAGAAGATTATGGGGTGCTCATGTTGGAAATGCATATCAAATGTCATTCAGACCAATTGAGAAAAATGCAATGGGTGATTGGATTGAAAGTTATTTATTAAAAGAACAACAAAAAGCTGTTTTAGGTCAACCTTATAAAACTGTTGATGATTTGTTAATGCCAAATGGATTGCCTGCAAAAAATCTAGGTGGTGGTAATGTTTATTTTGATGCAGATGTTTTTAGAAGATTAGTTTTACCAAACGAGGCTTCAGCTACGCAGATGAGAATTATTTTTGGTCAAGAGAAAGCAAATCAACTTTTAAAAAACTATGATGATTTATTAAGTTATATGGATGCAGTAAAATCTTACGTAGTGCCTGAAGCATCTACTTTCTTAGCTAGAAGATTAGTTCTATCAGGTCCAAACATTGCAGTAGGTGCTGGTGCATATGGTATGGGATTTTTTCCAATGGCAGTTACTTTATTTTTAGGGAACAGAGCAAATAGAATTTTATCTAATCCAAAGGCAGCTGAAACAATAAATTCTGCATTTAAAAGTTTTTTAGAAAGACCAGGTGATTTTGGAGGACTATCTACTTTTTCAAGATTTCACTTAGCAAAAATTGCTAACGCAACATTAAACGATTATGTACCAGAAGATTACAAATTTGATGAAAGTGATGCATCTATGCAAGAAATATTTAAAATTTTAGATCAAACAAAATCTCCAGTAGACCCTCTTGCAGATTTAAACATGAATAAAAAAGATGAAGAGAATATGTATCTTGGCTTAAATGAAGAGGAGGGAATTGCAGCTGTTAATACTTTACCTGATATAGAATATTTAACTCAACAAATTGGTGGTTTACCAGCTAATATGGAAGAAGAAGCTATGATGGCAAGAGCAGTCAATACAATGCCTGCTAACCAACCTATAACTCCAACAACTTTACCAAGGCAACAGGGTTTACGTATTCCTGGTCCTGGGATAAAACCAGTTGATTATGCATCTTTATTTCCATTTGATCCATTAGGAAACACAATAGCTAGTAGAAAGGCTCAAGGATAATGGCAAAAACAGCAGAATTAGCACACAATAGAATAGATAGTCATGAAAAGCTATGTAGAATCATGCAAAAACAAACACACGATAAGATTTCAGATTTACAATCTCAGGTTAATAGAATTGAAAAAATACTAATAGGTATAGCTGGAATGGTTATTATAGGTTTATGCACATTAGTTTTTTCTTTACTTAACACACCAGTGTGATAATTCTTCTTTGGTGAAGGTCACAGATAAATACAACTATAAACAGTACACTCGGACAACGGACCGGGGACGGAGAGTTTATCTAGATGGCAAGGAAAAATTACCATCAGTAACCACAATATTATCAAAAACAAAAGTAGATTCTGACGGAATCAAGGCATGGAGAGAAAGAGTTGGCGAAGCTGAAGCTCAAAAAATTATGAAAGAGGCAGCTGCAAGAGGGTCAATTATGCATGAAATGCTTGAGAGGTACGTGCATACCAATAACTTCGATACGCCTGCCCACGACGCTCCTATAGCTCATAAAATGGCTAATTTAATCATATCTAAAGGTTTTATCTATTTAGATGAAATATGGGGTGTAGAACAGAATATAGCTTATCCAAACGAATATGCAGGCACCATGGACTGTGTTGGAGTATATAGAAAAAAACCTACAATATTAGATTTTAAACAAACAAATAAACCCAAACGTGAAGAATGGGTAGAAGATTACTATTTACAATTAACCGCTTATATTTGTGCACATGAAAAACAATACGGTAAAATTGAAGGGGGCACAATATTAATGGCTTCAACTGGTCTAGTTTTCCAAGAGTTTGAATTATCTGGAAGTAAATTAGATGAATATAAAGATAAGTGGTGGAAAAGAGTTGAAGAATTTAAAACCAATCACGCACAACCTCGCCAAGAGTCTTTGCAGAAAGTCTAAATTTTGAGTCTAGAGCCTTTAATATTTTTTCATCAATTGTTTTTTCAGCAACAAAATCAATGTAAGTTACCTTCTGGTCTTGACCAATTCGATGCGCTCTATCTTCCGACTGTACCCGATGTTCTGCATTATAGCTATTTGAGTAATAAACAACTACTCCAGCTTTTGTCAAAGTTATACCCATACCTCCAGTAGAGGGATTACCTATAAAAAATCTACATTTAGGATCATTTTGAAATCTATCAATAGCTTCAGTTCTTTGTTCTGAACTTGTTTTACCATAAAATGTAACTACAGATTCTTGTCCATATCTTTTTGTTAGATATCTATTTATTTGTTCTATGTTATAAACATATGTGGACCAAATAATAATTTTTTGATCAGTGTCCTCACAAATTTCCATAAGTGTATCTAATCTTTTATTTGGAACATCTTGAATTTGTCCTTCTCTGCTTTTAAAATAACCACAAGTTATTTGATGTAACCTCAAAATTTCTGTAACAACATTTGCAACGGTAAGTTCTTGACCATTGAGGTTAGCTCTTGCTTGCATTCTTATATCATCATAAAGTTTTTGCTGCTCATCAGTTAAAGATATTTTTCTTTTAGTGTAAAGTTTTTCGGGCAGATCCAAACATTCTTTTTTAGTTTTACGATAAGCAAAATTTTTTAATTTAGCCTCTATCTCTGCAAGGTTAGTAAATCCAACTGGCACATTTATTTGTCTACCACCTAAGTATATTGTTTCAAAAAAACAATATCTATTTCTAAAAGCAACTATAGAATTAAAACCTAAATGTTTTGGATCTAAAAAATTACATTGTGTATATAGATCTAAAGGATTTTTTGGAGTGGGGAAGCCACTTAGAATCCTTCTAAACTGCGAATGTTTACGTAATTTTAAAATATTTCTAGTTCTTTTTGCTTGATAATTTTTTACACATGTCGATTCGTCAACAGCTATAAGGGTTTTATGTCTTTTACAGAAAGTCTCTGCCCAGAAAGTGCCTTTATCTCCAGACATAGCCTCAACATTCATTACAAAAATTTTTAATTTAATTGATGGTTTATTAATAAAATCAATCATTTTTTGTCTTGAAATGGTGCTTTTCCAAAGCATAACATCGTATTCTACGTTTAAATGTTTAGGTATTTCATTATGGTGCCAAACTGTATACACTGATTTAGGAGCAATAATTAAGGCACCATCTATTAGTTGTTGGCATCTTAAAACACCAATATTATCAAGCAAAACTTTAGTTTTACCCGTGCCCATCTCCATAAATAAGGCATATGTTTTTTGATCCCAGCTTTTTTCTAAAGCCTCCCTTTGATGATCAAAAGGTTTAGTTTTGAAATTATATTTTGTTACCATCTCCCACGTTAATAAAATACTTGACATTAAAAATCAATAGTTTATTTTGATCAGCGGAGGTCGTTATGGTAAAACAATTAGACATACAAAAAGTGTCTGGTGCATTTATGAAAGCATCGGACGAACAAATCAAAACGATATCTGCGAAGTGTATTGAGCTTCAGGAAAAAGAAAAAGATATAGCGAACAGAGAAGAAGAGCTTAAAAGAGCTAAAAAAGATGCTTTGTTTCTATCTGAAGAAACTATTCCTAATCTCATGACGGAAGCAGGGGTATCGTCTCTCGATTTGGCTGACGGCACGTCAGTAAAAGTGACTCCATACTACGGTGCGAGAATATCCAAAGACAATCAAGAAGAAGCTTTTCAATGGCTTCGTAATGAAGGTCATGCGGATTTGATTCGTAACAATGTAGGAGTATCATTTACAGCTGGCGATGATAAAAAAGCTCAACACGTTCTGGAGCTTTTGAAGAAAGCAAACTATAGACCCGTTCAAAAACAAGAAGTGAACGCCATGCAACTTAAGCAATTTGTAAGGGAACAAACGGAAAAAGGTGTAACATTACCTGCCGATTTGTTTAGCATCTATGTGGCTAATAGAACGAAAATAAAAACGAAAGAGAAAATATAATGACGAAAGCGAAAAACGGAAACGTTCAAGTAAAGCCAAACTTCTCAATAGCATCTGTTGGAGAGGATCTAGCAGATAAGGGGTTTGAGCAAATGGGTGCAAAAGATTTAGCGCTACCTTTTCTTAAGGTGCTAGGTCAATTGTCTCCACAAGTGACACAAGGCGATCCAGCTTTTATACCTGAAGCAAGACCAGGCATGATCTTTAATAGTGTAACACAAGATCTGTTTGACGGGCAAAAAGGTATTGAAGTTGTTCCTTGTTACTACAAGCTTGAGTATTTAGAATGGCCTGATAGGCAGGAAGGTGCAAATGCACCAGCTGCTACTCATTCGGCTGATTCTAATATTCTTGCACAGACTACTAGGGATGATCAGAACTTGGATAGATTACCAAATGGTAATTATGTTCAAGAGACTGCGTCACACTTTGTGATACGTGTATCAGAAGGTATTCCTCAAGAGTCTGCTCTCATGAGTATGAAAGCCACTCAAAGAAAAAAATCTAAGATGTGGAATTCTATGATGAGAAGTGTAAAGGAAAAAAGATCAGATGGTAAGGGTTTCTATACTCCTGCCATGTTCACGCAAAGATATTTACTGACCACTGTGCTTGAAAAGAATGCAAAGGGCACTTGGTATGGTTGGAAAATATCTCACATTGGTGCTGTTCAGAATCAATTAACACTTGATGCTGCAATGGGATTCTATGACAGTTGCTTAAAAGGCAATGTTAATGTGAAGTATGAACAAGAATCTGCGAACGCGAACCCAGGAGCGAATCCTGTACAACAAGAAGGTAAACCAGCTGGTCGACCATTCTAATGTTGGAAAGATTCAAGGAGCTGTTCAGCGGACTTGATGTTGCTTACGGTGAGTATTATCTCAACGGTGAAAGAGACAACAAGACCGGTAAAGAAAAAGGTAGGGCCACAACAAAACGTGGCCCTGTCACTAATGAATTATTTCAAAGACATCTTAACGGAGAAATAAATTTAGGTATCATTCCTATTAGATCAGACAACACATGTATTTGGGGATGCATTGATGTTGATAAATATGATCTTGATTATAAAAGTTTAATAAAAGAATTTAGAAATAAAAATTATCCGCTGGTGCCATACCGATCAAAATCTGGTGGAATGCATTTATTTTTACACACTTTAGAGCCAATAACTGCTTCAGACATGATTGATAAACTTCATGAGATAGCAGCTGATTTAGGACTATCAGGGTGTGAAATTTTTCCCAAACAAAGAAAGATAATGGTGCATAAAAATGATTTAGGTAATTGGCTAAACATACCTTACCAACAAGCAGCAAGGACTACTCGTCATGCCATATATGATAATGGTATGGGTGTTCCAATAATAGAATTTTATGCTTGGGTACAAAAATTTAGAATTACAAAAAAAGTATTTGACGAAATTAAAATTGCTACTGATGGTTTTCCTTTGGAAGATGAGTTTGATCAATTTCCACCATGCTTACAAGCTTTGATTAGAAATGGCTGTGAGGATGGTTTTAGAAATAATGCTTTGACAGGTTTTGCTACTTTAGCTAAAAAAAGAAATCCTGAGGGTTGGCAGAAAGAAGTTTGGGAACGTAATGAAGGATTCAATCAACCACTGCCTGCAAGAGAAGTTCAAGCGTTGATAACTCAATACGAAAAAAAAGAATACCAATACAAATGCACTGATGCTCCTCTAAAAAATCATTGTAATTCAGCTGTATGTAAAGAATTAAAATATGGAATTGATAGTGTAGATTACTTACCTACCATCGATTCGTTTCAAGTTTTAAAGACAAAGCCACCAATTTATTTTTTAACTATCGATAAAAAAACAGTTGAACTAACTGGTAAACAATTAAATCAACAACAACTTTTGTCAGAACAATTATTTGATCAAGCAGATATTGTTTGGCAAAAAGTAAAAGATAAGGATTACAGAGTATTCTTAAATAAATTAAAATCCATGCAACAACCTATAGAAGGCTATGATGAAAGCAATGAATCTGAAGAAGAATTTAAAGATACTATGATTCAATTTACGCAAGAAACTCAACAAGCAGATAATGCGTCACAAGTCGAAGCTGAGATGTGGTTTTTACATGAGAAAGTAATTGTATTTAAATATAGAACTTTTGAAAGATTTATAAAAAAATCTGACAAGGCAGCTAAGAAATTTGAAATTATAAGCATGCTTAAAAAGAACGGTTGTACCAAGCATGACTATTACGATAAATTAAAATTAAAATATGTTTGGTTGTGCAATAAGATAGATGAGCCAGTCATAGAAAGATCTAATATTGTATTTAAACGAAAGCAGGCTCCATTTGAAAAACAAAACGATTAAAATATTTGGTCCACCAGGAACCGGTAAAACTACAACTTTATTAAATAGATTAGATAAATGGTTTAGCAGAGGCATACTGCCAAGAGAAGTTGCTTACTTATCTTTTACTAATAAAGCTGTCAACGAAGCAAGAAAAAGAGCTAATAAAAAATTTCCTGATTGCGATGATGAGGATCTAGGCAATTTTAGGACCATACATAGTTTTTGTCGTAAGTTCAGAAAGCAAGTGCCTGTGATAGATCCTGAAATAGATATGGTTGAGTTTGCACAAAATTTAGGAATGTCTAAGCCTGCATATGAAAGTTATAATGGAGTACAGGTTTTTAACGATTGGTCTTTACGTGTATACGATAAATCTAGAAATAAATTAATTACACCAGAACAACAATTTGTTTCTGAAACAATAAAACGTGCAACACTTCCTAGGTTTCAATTAATTTATCAACAGTATGAAATATTTAAACAAGACCACAGAGTAGATTTTACGGACATGATTACACATTTTATTAAACACGAAACTGCGCCCTTTCTTAAAATATTAATTATTGACGAAGCGCAGGATCTTACGCCCTTGCAATGGCAAATGGTAGACAAGTTAGCTAAAAATTCTGAAAGAATTTACATTGCAGGAGATGATGATCAAGCTATCTTTGAATGGAATGGTGCTGATGTAAATGACTACATAAAATTTCCTGGTCGTAATTACATTTTAAAACAATCACACAGAATACCAAAAGTTGTTCACGAATTTAGTTCTTATATTTCTGACATGATTAAGCCTAGAGTTTCAAAACAATTTTTACCTTCTAACAAAAAAGGTTTTATTAAAACGCATTCTTCTTTTTTAGATATATCTGATATGATTAGTCAATCAGATGGTGACTGGCTTATACTTGGTAGGACTCAAGAAATTGTTAAGGAGCTAGAGGAGATGGCTCGTCAATCTGGTATTTTTTTTCAAAACACAAAAGGTAAAACATCATTCGATTTAAATAAGTGGAACGCTATAAAATACTGGAATAAACTTATGAATAATGGTGTTGTAAATAAGGAAGAAGCTGGTATAGTTTACGCATATGTTAATGAGATCGCTTATGGGTGGAGATCCATTGAAAGCAAAAGATGGATGAATATAGATAGTGGTAACCAAATGAACATAGACTTCTTACGAACCTTTGCAGGTTTAGTGGCAGATCCAGGTCCTTGGCAGCAAGTCTTCAACAAAAACTTTCCAGAAAAAGATAAATTTTATTTTGAAAAAATTTTAGAAAAAAAGATAGATCTAGACATATCTTCAAGAGTTGTTATAGATACTATTCATTCAATTAAAGGTGGTGAGGCAGACCATGTATGTGTTTATGAAAAATCTAATTGGCCCGCACATTTTGGGCATAAAATTGGGCTCGCACGAAGTTCTGAGGCAAGAGTATGGTACGTAGGTGTAACAAGAGCAAGGGAAACTCTGCATATTTTAAGGACATATCATGAGTATTTCTTCCCATTGGCAAGACTGTATAATCAGTTTATAAAGGATCATTATGGTAATGGCTAAAGGCAATTGGGATTATTCGGGAGAACCTAAACTTAGGATTCTATCTTTGGGAGCTGGCGTTCAATCTTCAACGATGGCGCTGATGGCTAATGAGGGAGCTTTTGGCCCATTACCTGATTACGCAATATTTGCAGATACAGGTTGGGAACCAAAAAAAGTTTATGAACATTTAGATTGGTTAAAAGGTCAATTAAAATATCCTGTTTTAATTTGTAAGAATCACTTAAAATCAGGCAGCATTAAACAAGATATGATAGATGAAGTTAAAAAAGAAAAAGGTTTTTTACACATTCCTTTTTTTGCACGAAACACTAAAACTAATAAGATAGGTATAGGCCCTCGTCAATGCACTAGAAATTATAAAATAACTCCAATTAACAGAAGAATTAGACATCTGGTCGGATTAAAAGATAGGCAAAGATTTCCAAGAGATATTTGGGTCGAAGTGTGGGTAGGTATATCTACTGATGAAGCAATGAGAATGAAGCCTTCAAGAGAAAAATGGGTAAAAAATATTTGGCCTTTGATTGATAAAAAAATGTCAAGACAAGCTTGCCTAGATTGGTATGAAGGAAAGAATTATAGACGACCAGCAAAAAGTTCTTGTGTAGGTTGTCCATATCATGATAATACTTTATGGAACGAAATAAAAGTAGACACACCAGAAGAGTTTGAAGAGGCGTGCCAGCTTGATGATATGATTAGAGATTCAGCAAGAAATCCAGACATAAAAAGATATCTACACAGAAAGGGCGTGCCTTTAAGATCTATCGACTTTGAAGAATTACTAAAAAAGAAAAAGAAACCTGAAGATCAATTAGATTTATTCAACAATGAATGTGAAGGGATGTGTGGGGTCTAAAAAGAAAGCTTTAGAGTATCAGGAAGGTGGAAAGCATTACGTTCAACATGCGATCCAACCTGTGGTTTATTGTATGAAAAATAAATTAAATACAATAGATTCTAATATAATTAAATATGCAACAAGAAGAAAGCCTGGCGAAACTTCAAAACAAAGATATAATAAAATCATACACTATGCAAAACTTGGAATTGAATTAGATGACCAATCAAATTAATTTTACATTTCAAGATTCAGATTGGGTCCCTCCTACAAGTTATCCTGATTTAAGAAACGCAAAAGAAATTTCAATTGATTTAGAAACAAAAGATCCAGATATAAAAACCAAAGGACCAGGTTGGCCAACACAAAACGGAAACATTATTGGTATTGCTGTCGCGACAGATACCTTTAAAGGTTATTATCCTGTTGCACATGAAGCTGGTGGTAACATGGACATGATGATGACATTAAAATGGATACAAGATATTTGTAGATCAGATGCAGTAAAAGTATTTCATAATGCGGTATATGATATTGGTTGGTTAAGATCTATGGGAGTTGTAGTATATGGTAAAGTTGCAGATACAATGATTGCTGCTGCCTTGATAGATGAAAATAGAAGATTTTATAATTTAAACTCTTTATCAGTTGATTACATATCAGAATTAAAATCAGAGGCTGGTTTAAAAGAAGCTGCTCAAGATTGGGGTATAGATGCGAAAGCCGAAATGTTTAAACTGCCGGCTAAATTTGTAGGTCCTTATGCAGAACAAGATGCATCTCTTACTCTTAAACTTTGGCAAAGATTCAAAACTGAAATTACTAGACAAGACTTGACTGATGTTTGGGAAATGGAAATGGAATTGTTACCCATCTTAATTCATATGAGAGCACATGGTGTAAGAGTTAATCTGGATGGTGCGGAAAAATTAAAAAAAGAATTTTTAGAAAGAGAAAAGAAAGCGCTGTTGAAAATTAAAAAGGCTGCGGGTATTGAAGTAGATATATGGGCAGCTAGATCAATTGCAAAAGCTTTTGATAAGTTGAAGATCTCTTATCCTTTGACAGAAAAAGCAAAGGAACCATCTTTTACTCAAAATTGGCTTACTAATTGTGAGGCACCCATAGCTGGTTTGATTCGTGAAGCGAGAGAAGTTAATAAATTTCACTCTACTTTCATCGATTCAATATTTAAATTTGAACATAATGGGAGGATACATGCGGAAATAAATCAGTTAAAGGGTGACTTAGGGGGGACCGTATCCGGTAGGCTCTCTTACGCTCACCCTAATTTACAGCAAATACCAGCTCGAAACAAGGAACTCGGACCCAGGATCCGATCACTGTTTTTACCTGATAAGCTATGTAAATGGGGGTCTTTTGACTATTCACAACAAGAGCCAAGGTTGGTAGCTCACTATGCCTCAAGTATAGGGTTTAACGGCTCTGAGGAGCTCGTAGAGGCCTATAAAAACGAAAATGCGGACTTCCATCAGACAGTTGCAGATATGGCAGGAATTCCAAGATCTCAAGCAAAAACAATTAACCTAGGTATATTTTATGGTATGGGAAAAAATAAACTCTCACGTGAATTAGGCATAGACAAAGATCAAGCTGAATTAATTTTAAAAGAATATAATGCAAAGGTACCCTTTGTAAAACAATTAGCTAATAGAGCTGCCGATTCTGCAGATAAAAATGGAGCTATCTGGACAATCAAAGGTCGTAAATGTAGATTTAATATGTGGGAACCAAGTTCATTTGGTTTACATAAGGCAACATCATTTGAAGATGCAGTCAATAAATATGGTAAGAATGCAATCAAGAGAGCTGGCACATACAAATCATTAAACAGATTGATACAAGGATCTGCAGCTGATCAAGTAAAGAAAGCTATGATAGAATGTGCAAAACAAAATTTTACACCTTTAATACAAATACACGATGAACTTTGTTTTAGTATTCCTTATGAGAGATTAGAACCCGCGTGTAAACAAATAAAAGAAATTATGGAGCACTGTATACCTGAGTTGAAAGTTCCTTCTAAAGTAGATATAGCTACTGGTATGAACTGGGGATATACAGATGACTTTAAAAGTTAAAGAACAAATAAATTTGGGTCAATGTCCTTTATGTAATGAACACACACATTTTAACCCTACTAAGAAAGCTCAATATTTTACTTGTGCAATCTGTGAAGAATTGGTCGAGCAAAAAATAAACGGTAAAGTTCTCTATAAAGAAGTTACTCTTCCAGGTATT
>MDTB01228451.1_pt1 | contig 15696 bp, 24 predicted proteins | sample 811161 | NCBI WGS metagenome assembly MDTB01 (sample SAMN05326650, study PRJNA326480) | marine metagenome | isolation source: seawater | place: Mediterranean Sea | collected 2009 | reverse complement strand
TCTAGAATAGTAGATGTACAAGAATTCAATGCTAAGAATATGCCTAGAATAGCCTCTTATGGTGTGCTGAGAGGTACTGCTGAATGTTTCAAACAAGCAGAAGAGTTTTGGTATATGGATCACGGTTATCTTGGCGGATCTGAGGATTTTTGGAGAATAACTAGAAATGAAGTTATACACAGTGGGCGGGGTCAATACCCCACGGATAGACTTAGACAGTTCAATCTGAAGTTCGAGCCTTGGAAGAAGACAGGCAAGTACATAGTCTTAAGCCCTCCCAGTGCTCCTCAAAGAAAGTTTCTAGAAATAGAAAACTGGCTTGAGGATACTATACTAAATATACGAAAACATACTGATAGAGAAATAATATTGAGTAGAAAACCTCTCAAACATAAGAATGGAAAGCCTAAGAAACTTGAAACCCTACCAGAGATTGCAAAATCTTTACGAGTAATTCCCTTCGGAGAAGCAATTCACGATGCCTGGACAGTAATAACGGATCATTCTCGAGTAATGAATGATGCGCTGTGTCTTGGCGTGCCTATAATCTGTACGAATAGAAATAGAGAAATAGGCTCGATAGAAAATATAGAGTCCCCAGAATATATTGATAGAGAAGAATTTTTTGCAGCTCTATCGTACAATCAATGGACACTCGAAGAAATAAGAAGTGGACAAGCATGGAGAGAATTGAATGGCTAAAATAATAGCCGGCCCCTGTCAACACGAAAGTTTAGATCAAAGTTTAGAGATTGCCAGGCACTGTGCAGCTATATGTTCTAAGTATGGAGCAGACTATATCTTCAAAGCTAGTTATGACAAAGCAAATAGAAGCAGTATAAAAGGAGAGCGAGGTGTAGGTTTAGAATCTACTATGAATGATTTTCTTGATTTAAAACAACGAGGATATAAGTTACTAACTGATGTGCACGAAGTTTCTCAGGTAGATTACATAGAAGATATAGTTGACGTAATACAAATCCCTGCGTTTCTTTGTAGACAAACAGATTTAATACAACGTGCTTGTAGGACTGACTGTATTATTAATATTAAAAAGGGACAGTTCCTTGCACCCTGGGATATGAAGGGCATACTATCAAAGACAGAAGAAGCCAAAGAAGTTTGGATAACTGAAAGAGGTACAAGTTTTGGCTACAATACTCTTGTTGTTGATTTTACTGGTTTAGATTATATGTTAAATACTTATAGTGCGCCTATAGTTCTCGATGCAACTCATGCAGTACAAAAGCCAGGAGGACTAGGGGATAGTACTGGTGGCAATCGTAATTATGTGCCCGGTCTATGCAGAGCAGGAAGTGCTTTAGGAATTGAATACTTCTTTTTAGAAGTACACCCAGACCCTGACAATGCGCCCAGTGATGGACTTAATATGCTCAAACTAGAAGATTTTGATAGAGTAGTAAAAGAGATACACGATATACAAAGGATACTTTCATAATGGGAATGGGTGATGAGATTATGGCAACTGGTATTGCAAAGAAACTTCATGCCGAGACAGGAGCAAAAGTTGCTTTTGGCAACCCAAAAGGACAGTTGAAGCCAAACATATATCCTGCTATACACGCTCATAATCCAAAGATAATTAAGAACGAAGAAGAGCTGAGAGAGGCAGAAAAAGTTGTATGGGATACATATTGTAAAGGAAATAGGACTTACATAGCAAATATAACAACTGCAAAAAAAGAAAAAAGATACAAGTGGAACTACGATTTTAAAGCCATACCAGGAGAGTTTTTTCACACTTCAAAAGAGATAGAAAAGTATGAAAACAATAAACCAAAAGAAAGATATATAGTTGTAGAACCACATTCTAAACAAGGTGGAGCAGCAGATAATAAACAATGGATCTGGAAAAGATTTCAAGAAGTAGTAAACATACTATCAAAAGACATAAAAGTATACCAACCACATTACGGAAAACCACAACTAAAAAATACAACACCCGCAATTAGTAAAGGTTTGAGACTATTATCTTTATTTCTAAAAGACTCTGCCGGTTTTCTTTGTAATGAGGGTGGAGTTCACCACACAGCAGCCACGGTAGGCGTAAGGGGTGTAGTAATATTTGGAGGATTTATTCCTCCAGAAATAACAGGATATGACTTTCATACAAATTTATTTACAGGAGGAGAAGCTTGTGGATCAAGATACTCTTGTAAGCATTGCAAGGCTGCTATGGAGGCAATAGAAGTTGATGAAGTAGTAGAACATATGAGGAAGATAATAAATGTATAATGTATTTACAACATTTGGCCCACAACACCAGAAATTGTATGGTAAAAATTTTGTTGAAACTTTTATCAGAAATTGGCCCGAAGAAGTACACTTGTATGTGTACTATGAGAAAGATGCTTTCGTACAAAACGAAAGAGTGCACTGGTTAGATTATCATACAGAATGTCCAGGACAAGCTGACTTTGAATATAGAAATAAACATATTCAACAAGACGACTTTTACAAAGGAGCCACTAGATTCTCTTACAAAGCTTTTGCTTGGATTGCTCATTTGGAAAAAAGACTGGACACATATAATATATGGCTAGATGCAGATGTTATAACAACCAAACCAATTCCGTACAATTGGTTGAAAAAAGTACACAAGGATGGTCATGCAATATCAGCATTGATGAGACAAAAAACTTATCATGCAGAAACAGGTTTTGTATTGTTTGATAACTCTATAGAACATTTTAATATATTCTTAGAGCACTATAAAGATTTTTATGAAAGAGATTTATTGTTTAAGTTACCTCAGTGGCACGATGCTTATATCTTTACGGTAATAGCACACGATATGGAAAAAGAAGACAACTTAAAAATATTAAATTTATCAGGAGATTTAAACTGGCATCCTTTTGTCACGGGTATACTTGGAGAATACATGGATCACTTAAAAGGACAAAGAAAGAAATTTGGATTTTCAAAAGAAAGAAAGAGGTGGACTTAATGAAGGCAGGCAAGGTGTGGGGCCAAACAGAACTACTACATGCAAATGGAGTACTAGAATTTCACAGAATAGAAACAGTAAAAGGTGGAATATGCTCAAAGCATAAACACGGTTTTAAATGGAATGGATTCTTTGTCGAAACAGGAAAGTTACTGATAAGAGTATGGAAAAATGATTATAATCTAGTAGATGAAACTATACTAGAAGACGGGGATTTTACACAGGTAAAACCAGGCGAGTACCATCAATTTGAAGCTTTAGAAGATACTGTTGCTTTTGAGCTATACTGGGCTGAGTTCGATCATGGTGATATTATCAGAGAAAGTGTAGGTACTATGAATATATTTAAAGAAGACCCTGACCCGACTAACAAACAACACTTAGTGCGATGAGTAGAGCAACCAACATAGCAGATTGGAGAGACTCCTCTCCTATATACACAGTGGCTTTGGTAACAGGAGGCTTTGATCCTGTACACTCGGGTCATATCTCTTATATGAAGGAAGCCAAAGAGTTTGGAGATGAGTTATGGGTAGGAGTAAACTCTGATAACTGGCTATCTAGAAAGAAAGGAAAAGCTTTCATGTGTTTAGAAGAACGCATGATAGTAGTATCTTCAATTAAATATGTAAGTAAGGTTTTAGATTTATTTGATAAGGATGATACTGCAAATGCTCTAATACAGTTTGTATTAGATACTACAAACTATAATATTGTATTCGCTAACGGAGGAGATAGAGGAAAAGGGAATACTCCCGAGTATATGACCTATCATAAGAATCCTAGGGTTGAATTTGCTTGGGGAGTTGGAGGCTCGGAGAAAATGAATAGTAGTAGCAAAATACTAGATGACTGGAAAAATAGTCCTTGACATCGAAGCTCAATCCTTGTATAATAATTGTTGAAATCGGAAAAGGTAAATATGAATCTTTTTTATTTAGACCAAGACTTAGATAGGTGTGCAGAGTATCATGTTGACAAACATATTGTCAAGATGCAATTAGAAGCTGCACAGCTTATCACAACAGCTCTGTGGGTAGACCATGCACTTGGTTATATTCCTAGAGCCCTTGATAAAGAAGAACGGAGAGTGATAGACGATGAGAAAGCGACACTTAAAGTACTAGACGCAAGAGATCGAGCTATCTCTCCGTACCTTCCTTCTTTCTACAACCATCCCTGCAGTATATGGGTTAGAACGTCATTGGACAATTTTGAATGGACATATGCGTATGTTGGTGCTCTTAATTCAGAGTACGGCTATCGTTACGGTGGTAAAAACCATAAGTCTGCTCAAGTAATCAATGAACTGCAGGAACCTAAAAACCTACCAAGAATAGGGCTAACTCCTCACGCACAAGCAATGCCTGACGAACTAAAAAGACAAGATGCAATACTAGCATACAGAGACTTCTATATGCTAGACAAAGCTGTGTTCGCTTCATGGAAATACAGGAAGAGACCAGACTGGTGGGACGATTCAATAGCAGACTACGAAAGGAGAATAAGCGGAAGATGAGCGAACAGCTTCCAGCTCCAGAGTGGAGACAAAACAAACCTATATGTCCTCTCTGTAAATCACACTTAGTGCATGAAGATGACTTTTATGATTGTGATTACTGTGGGTACTTATGGGTAGGCACAACTGACTTTGCTGAGTATGCAACTCGATGAAAAGAGGCACAAAAAAGAAAAGTCATGAAAATCTAACAGACAGTAACATCAAGAATGTTATTTCTTTGTTAGAGGCAGAAAAGCCAGTAACAAAAAAAGAAGCGTGTGATATATTAAATATATCATACAATACTACTCGACTAAATAAAATTATAGAAGAGTGGAAAGAAAACCAAGAATATAGAGCAAGAAGAAAGGCAGAAAAGAGAGGCAAACCAGCCAGTGATTCTGAGATTTCTAATGTAATTGAAAGTTACTTAGAGGGAGACAACATATCAAACATAGCAAAAAGACTTTTCAGATCCTCTATATTCGTAAAAAATATTATACAAAGAGTGGGTGTACCTGAAAAGGGAGATGGTAACTATTCAGTAGCAACCTATCTACCTGATGAGTGTGTAGCCGAAGACTTCTCTGACAAAGAGATAGCTTGGTCTGCTATATATGACTCACCTTGTATTATAGTTAAAAGATGGAAGGATAGTAACGACGGTTCAAAAGTATACCATATATATGTAAAGCAAGAATCAGAATTATATCCAGGAATGGCGGGGTTTTACGGATATTCAGCAGCATACGACTTAGGCAAATTAGAACACTTAAAAAGCTATGGAGTAAACACTGAACGATTATGATAGAACTATACGCGGTATTTTGTTTGACAACGGCACTTACGTTGTTTATAACAGTACAGTTTCCAATCTTTATGGCAGAAAAGCCTGTAGATATGGCTGTGCTATCAGCAATAACATTCTGGATTACTACTGTAGGGGTTAGTATAGTATGTGCACCTTTAATGTTTGCATTTTTATTTAGTCCTTACATTTATGCAGAAAAATTTGGAAACGCAGTTAGAAATCTAGGCCAAGACTAATGGGCTATAGATTCTATATGGAACAATTAGAAGCGACAGGCACTTGTCCTGGAGCACCCTTAACTAATAGGAGAAGAAGAAAAATGGCTTGGACAGATGAGTCACGACAGCAAGCAATCGAAGCATACGAAGCGGCTGAACCAACTCCAGAAAACTCAATGGAGATAGTTAAACAGATTGCAGAAGACATGGGAGAAAGCCCTAATGGAGTTAGAATGATTCTAACAAAAGCAGAAGTATATGTTAAGAAAGCTCCTGCTGAAGGCAAATCCACCTCTAGTTCTAGTAATGGAGGAGGCACTAGAGTAAATAAAGAGTCAGCTCAACAAGGCTTGATTGCGGCTCTTACCGATGCTGGTGCAGAAATTGATGAAGATATCATTTCTAAACTAACTGGAAAGGCAGCGGTTTATTTCACTACGGAAATAAATAAAATCTTAGAGAAGTAGTAATGCGGGCTAAGCCCGCGCTTACTGTCCTTTACTGCGGCAAAAGAGGTTTTGCGCAAAGTAACAGGAGCTGTAAGCGTGAGAAAAGAAGAACTAAGAAGAGTGCTGACTGAGCAAGGCGACTCTGTAATAACTTACAAAAGTGCTAACTCAGGAAAAACAAAATATAATGTCTGTACACTAGATTTCAACACTCCTTATATACAAGGAAAAAGAAATCGAGCAAAAGACGACGATGAAACGCTTTTAATGTTCTGTTGGGACACGGATAGTTATCGGCTTATGAAAGCTAAGAATGTACTATCCGTTGTCCCATTATCATCTATCCTCAAGAATGAGGGGTAGATATGGACATTTATTCAAAAGTAATTCACGAAGAGCCTCACAGAGAAGTAAGACTTACCATAAACGAATTTAATGGTATAGAATACCTACACCTTAGAGAGTACTATCAAGACTTTGATGAAGAGTGGAAGCATGGAAATAAGGGTATAGGTATACCATTAGATATGGAAAATTCCAAACAATTATTTACTGCATTAGCAGAAATCATATCTTTAGCAGAAAGTAAAGAAGTAATAGAAGAGTTTTTTGGAGAGACTATTAGGGATCTTTACGAAAAATAAATCTTGACTTTTTTATATTCTTCCTTTATAATATTCTCAAATAATTGAGAAAGTATTATGTCAAAATTTTTAGATTATGCCGCTCAAATGTACTATGAAGGTACACCAGTTATCAGCGACGAAGAATTTGATAAGTTGGCAGAACGTAGCAACTACATTAGTGTAGGGTATGCTGGCGGAGATATAGAACACACCTATCGTATGTACAGCTTACAGAAAAAAGTTGTGGGCGATAATATTGATTCTATGTTACAAGGAAACGTAGTATGGACTCCTAAACTAGATGGAGCAGCAGTATCATTAACTTATGTTAGTGGTCGTTTAAGTCTTGCTTTGACTAGAGGAGACGGCATAAAGGGAAAAGACATAACACAAAAAATGAAATGTCTAGTACCTGATAAAGTAGTTTCAAGAATGTCCAGTGTTTACATGGGCAGAATAGCTCAGATAACAGGAGAGGTCGTAGCTAAAAAAGACATACCAAATGCTAGAAACTATGCAGCAGGTTCTCTTAATTTAAAAGATATTGAAGAGTTTAAACGAAGAGAGCTTAAATTTATTGCATACGGAGTACAGCCTAGTCTAAGTGATATAACTTGGTCACAAGATATGAAGTGGTTAAGAGACTTTGAACACTTTTCTACAGTGATAGATTCTGATTGGAGAGAGTATCCACATGATGGTAAAGTAGCTAGACTAGATAATGTACGACTCTTTAATAATATGGGGCATACAGCACATCACCCCAAAGGAGCTTTTGCTCTTAAAGAAAAACAACAGGGTGTAATTACAAAACTATTAGATGTAGTATGGCAAACAGGAAAGAGTGGGATAGTATCACCAGTTGCCCTACTAGAACCAGTTATAATAGGAGAGGCGACAATTTCTAGAGCGACTCTTCATAATATCAGTTATATTAGAGAATTAGGACTTGAGATCGGGTGTCAAGTAGAGGTTATAAGATCCGGTGAGATCATACCTCGTGTAGTTAAAAGGATAAACTAATGACAACAAACAATCTTCCACCGTTTGAAAAAGTATTCGGTTGGCTCGGATTACAGGACGATGATAAGTATTATAAAGCAGCGGCAGCTTTGCCAGCACTTTTCTTTGCTATGAATCAAGAGGATAGAGAAAAACTATTAGAAGGATGGATAGAAGCTATAGAAGGATTTAAACATTTTTCTACGCCTCCTACACATGATGAAGTTATTATTTCAGAGACTGTGCACAATGTAGGAGAAAAAGCAAGCGCAGAAATTATACAATTCAAGCCTAAGAAATAATGGCAGGAGTATATAATCAAACTTATTTTGAAAATCATCCAGACAAAGCTAAATCTGATGGAGTACTTTATTGCGTAGTTTTAGTAAATCAAAAAACTATGAAACGAGAGTGCTTAAAGATTGGCATAGCTTCTGGTAAAGATTGGAGACACGTTATAAAGCGTGGGCGGGGTTTCAAGGGGTATGAGATACGGATTCAAAAAACATACCACGACACGCTATATAATGTATGGAAACTAGAACAGAGTTTACATGAAGAGTTTAAAAAGTATCATTACTGGCCGCAACAAACTTTTGGAGGGTATACAGAGTGCTTCGAAATTCGAACCGAAATTATCAAATCCATACCTTCAAAAAAATAGTTCTTGACTTTTTAACTATCATCCCGTATAATAACCATTCACAGTCGGAGAGTAGATGAAAGAAATTTTTGCACCAACATTTTGCCCCTCTTGCGAGGGTCTTCTGGAGTGGGAAAAAGAATTGCTTTACTGCAGGAATCCAGACTGTGGAAGTCAGGTTGCAAAAAAGATTGAGAACTTTGCTAAGGTTCTCAAGATAAAAGGACTGGGGAAAGCAACCATAGAAAAGCTAGAGTTAAGAAGTATAAATAATATATACGATCTTACTCTGGAAGAAGTGAAAGAAGTTATCGGAGAGAAATTAGCTATCAAACTAATAGATGAAATTACTAAAACGGCATATTCCGTTTCGTTGAACAACCTATTGCCTGCTTTTAGTATACCCTTAATTGGAAAAACAGCATCAAATAAGTTATGTTTAGTAGTTGATTGTATATTCGATATTTCAGAAGAAACTTGTAAAGAAGCAGGTTTAGGGCCGAAAGCTACAGAAAGTCTTCTCGATTGGTATAATAATACCTTCATAGATAATTTGTGCAACCTTCCGTTCCATTTCAAATCTGAACCTAAACAAGATACTCAACCCAGGTGGGTGGTGTGTATTAGCGGACGCCTATCCTCCTTTAAAACTAAAGCAGAAGCCGAAAAACAGTTGTTGCGGAATGGGTATTCCACAAAGGATTCTGTTACCTCCAACGTCAACTATCTTATAAATGAGAGTGGCGTTGAATCCGCAAAAACAAAAAAGGCTAGGGATCTAGGTATCCCTATTATCACTAACATTCAAAAACTAATAGGAGCCTAATATGGCACTACCAAAGTGGACTGATGAAAGGACTGATACTCTTACAGATTTTGTAGGAGAGGAAAGCCCTGTATCACAATCAACCGTTATCGAAGCGGCAGACGAGTTAGAAACTTCTCCTCGTTCTGTAGCGTCAAAACTTCGAAAGATGGGCTATGAAGTAGAATCTGCAGTTGCAGCTACTACTCGTACCTTCTCTGATAATCAAGAAGCTACTCTTCAAACTTTTGTTACTGACAACACAGGTCAGTATACTTATGGTGAGATTGCAGAGGCTTTTGAAGGCGGAGCTTTTTCTCCGAAACAAATTCAAGGTAAGCTATTGTCAATGCAATTGACTGAGCACGTTCGACCTACTCCTAAGCAAGAAAGTGTAAAAACTTTCTCTGACTCTGAGGAAGCCACTTTCATCAAGATGGCAGGAAGCAACTCTTATCTTGAAGACATCGCTGATGCTCTGGGCAAGCAAATTAACCAGATTCGAGGAAAAGCATTGTCTCTTCTTAGAAGCGGTTCAATTGACTCTATCCCTGCACAGCGGGATACTAAAGGACCATCTCGTGTTGATCCTTTGGAAGGCGTAGACGTCTCTAGTATGTCTGTTGCCGACATCGCAGAACAGATCGGCAAGACTGTTCGTGGTGTTAAAACTATGTTAACTCGTCGAGGTCTAGCTGCAGTAGACTATGACGGTGCTGCAAAACGAGAAAAAGCCGCAGGCTAGTCTCGAACCACGGTATAAGATAAGGGTATGGCTTGAAGAGATTCGTAGCCTCAACCGCAAGCTCGGAGTCGGCTAGTATGCGACTGCCCTGCCCTTCTCTTACATTTCTTTCATCGGAGGGTCTCTTTGAATATTTCCAGTGTCCTACTAAAACAAGTAATCGCCAACAGCGATATAGATACTTGGGGAGACTGTCAACAACATTATTTTCCTTCCGAATATCATTCTATTCACGCAGCCGTAGGTAGGTATGTAACCGACTATGGGCGTCTTCCAACTTTCGAGGATCTACAATTATCCATAAGAGACCCTTCTCTTAGAGATAAATTTGCAGCTATAGAAACTGTAGAGATCATTGAAATAGAACCTAATATTCTTATTGAGTACTTAAAGAATGAGTACACACAAGTAGAAATAATGGGTCAGTTGGAAAAGTATCTTGAAAACTCTATTGCTATGGAATCTGCTAAAGAGAATATTGACTCTTTACAGAACATAGTTTTAGATTTAGAAACTAAAATAGATTTGAGAGACCCGGAAGAGAATATGCAAAAAATGCCACTGTTTGATTCTACCGATGATATGGAGAGAAGTATATCCCTTGGACTAAACTCTGCGTATGATAGCTTTACTAGATTTAGCCCAAGTGATATGGTTCTTTTAGGAGGAAGAAGAGGAGCAGGTAAATCTTTTACTTGTTCTAATATTGCCTCCAATATTTATGATGCAGGAGATTCTGTAATATATTTCACAATAGAAATGACATCTCGACAGATAATGCAGAGGTGTTGTTCTGTTTCTACAGGCGTGCCTATAAATGCAATAAGAAATAGAAACCTCTCTATAGGAGAGTGGCAGCTTGTATCAGAGTGGTGGGCTAACAGATTTGAGGATGGAGAGCATGCTTTTAGACAATACTTAGAGCATAGGGACTTTGATAAGTATCATTCTGAATTAACTGTAAAGCCACTGAGGGAGAAACAATTGGATATAGTATACGAACCGAGTCTTACTCTTGGAAATATAAGAACAGAATTAGATAAGAAAGTTTCTACTCTTAAACCCAAAGTTGTTATAGTTGACTATGTAAACCAAGTAAAAAGGTCAGCAGTTTCTAACTCTAGAATGGGGCAGTACGATTGGACAGAACAAATAGAGGTTAGTAAGTCTTTAAAAGCTATGGCACAAGACTATGGAGTTGTAATGATTTCTCCCTATCAAACAGATGTTACAGGAGAAGCTAGATTCGCCAAAGGTATCTTAGACTCTGCTGATACTGCATTCGCACTAGATGCTCATCAAAAGGAAGACAATATAATTACCTTTAAGTGTGTAAAAATGAGAAATGGAGAAGAGACTGACTTTACTTCTACAATGGATTGGGCCACTTTAACTATAGGGCCAGAAACAGGAAAAATACAGACGGAGGAGGAGTCAGATGAAGATCCTTACGATATATGAGTAAAAGACCTTGGGGAGAGTATGAAGACCTAAAACACTCATATGGTGAGTATAAAATTAAAATACTTACACTTGAGCCTAGTAAATCTATAAGCCTGCAATATCATTTACATAGAAGTGAAATATGGACTGTTCTACGCGGAGCAGGTCAAGCAAAGATAAATGGAGTTAAAAAGTTTATTTTAGAGGGAGATACAGTAGTAGTTCCTTTGGGAGTAACTCATAAACTTACAAATGTAGGAAAGATAGACTTAGTAATATTAGAAGCTCAAATAGGTTCATACTGTGAAGAAGACGATATAGTAAGGTTTCCTACAGAAGTAGTAAAGCCTGAAGAACTACCTGAGGAGAAAAAATAACTTGACAATTCTGTGGGAATGTAGTATAATACTTAGAACAAATATAAGGAGCGAGCATGATATTCCACGGTTCTTTGAATCACAGCGTTTCGGGGCGCAAGAAAAAGTCTATTGGAAAAAGAGGGAAATCGACGTACCAGAAACGGAGGGAGGACCCTACGCGTGGTATATGGTCTCCCCCGCCTCCTATGGCACATACTATCCGAGCACAGTATCCCTCAGCCCCGACTTCTATGGGTCAGACTCCGCGTATCGAGAGAGAAAAGTCAGACAAATACACGGTGGCTATAGCGTACAACAAAGGTGCTTATCAAGTGATACCTAAGGACGACATCAAACACATTGGAAAATGAGAGACGTAAGTATACTTATTGCAGATTTGGGGTGGACAGCTATGTTTTTTAGTGCGTTTTATTTTAAATTTTTAGCGGAATACTTAATGGAGTTTCCACAAATAAGAAAAGGGCTGCTAACTGTCGTAGGTTACTACTTCATGGCAGCCATATTATGGCAATTTACATGACACCAGTTGAAGAATTATTAGTAGCAAAAGATATACCTTATAAAGTATCTGGCAAGGATGTAGTTATAAAATGTTTAAATCCTGACCATGATGATAGTAATCCTAGTATGCGTGTAGATAGACACATGGGAATGTTTAATTGTTTTGCTTGCGATTTTAAAGGCAATATATTTAAGCATTTTGATGTCACTGTTAGTCAAGTGGGTATCAAAAGAGAAGGGTTACTCAGGTTAATTTCATCCCTAAGAGCTTCTAGTGTGGGTTTATCCATTCCGGAAGATGCTATGCCTTATGCGGGCGGATGGAGAGGAATTAAACCTGAGACATACGTTAAGTTTGGAGCATTCAAACATCATGCTTCACACTTTCTAGGAAGAATAGTCTTTCCTATAAAGGATGCATCAGGACGAATAGTATCCTTCCAAGGCAGAGACGATGCAGGAACTTTACGAGACAAGTATATGTTTTGGCCTTCCGGAGTTAAGCTACCCGTGTTTCCTCAAGTGAGACCAATACAGGGTAAAGTAATTTTAGTAGAAGGAATATTTGATATGCTAAACTTACACGATAAAGGACTAGACAATGCTGTATGTTGTTTTGGTGCAAAGAATTTTACAAAAGAAAAGTTGAGCCACCTAAAAATAGGAGGGGCTCAAGGACTAGATATTTTATTCGATGCAGATAATGCAGGACAAGAAGCAGCAGATCACATAAAAAGACTTGCAGAAGATTTTCCAGTGAGAACAATCAAGCTAAAAAGCGGTGACCCAGCAGAATTTAACGAGGCCCAAGTACAAGGATTAAGGAGAAAATTATATGGCTAAAATAGCTTTAATAGAAGCTAAACCCAGTAAAAATGACTACATCAGACTATTCGATAATGAGTTTGAGTTTGATGAATTTAAGTTATGTTCAAACTCTGTGCCTAAAGTTTTGAAGAAAGACGTAGACATAGAGTTTGATCCTGACTTATATGATTGGGTTATATTAGTCGGTTCTGAGCCTCTAAAGTACTATACTAAAGTAACTCAAGTCATGCAGTATGCAGGAACTATTGTAGATGATAAGTTTCTACCTACAATTAATCCTGCTATGCTACATTTTAAACCAGAAAGTAAAAAAATATGGGAGGATGCAAAAACAAATATCCTAGCCTACATAGCTGGAACTAAAAAGAAAGCAGATATTAATGACGATAAGTTCGAGGGAATACAAACCTCTGAGAGAGCTTTAGAGTATGTGCAAATGTGTATTGATGCACCAGGAAAGTATGTAGCAATAGATACAGAGACTACAGCTCTATACCCGCGCGACGGGTATGTTCTGGGTATCAGCCTTTCTTGTGAAAAAGATAAAGGATGTTATATCAACTCTGACTGCGTTGATGAAAATGTAGAAAAGAAACTACAAGAGTTATTTGATACTAAAAGAATGGTATTTCATAACTCCAAGTTTGATATTCCTATGATAGAGTTTCATTTCGATCTTAAACTTACTCTGTATGAGGACACTATGCTTATGCATTATGTGCTCGATGAGATGCCTGGAGGTCATGGTCTTAAACAACTTGCGATCAAACACACAGACTATGGTGACTATGAGAAGCCAATGTATGAGTGGATGGATGAGTATCGAAGAAAGAATAAGGTACTTAAAGATGACTTTAAGTGGGAATGGATTCCTTTTGATACTATGAAAACTTATGCAGCCATTGATGCTTGCGTAACTTTCATGCTTGCAGAAAAGTTTTTGGCAGCACTGAAGAGAGGTAATCCGAATCTACTAAGAGTATATCAAACTATTTTGCTTCCAGGAGTAAGATTTCTAATTGATGTACAAGATAACGGAGTGCCTTTCGATAAAGAAAGACTAATGGCTAGTCAGAATCTGATGCAGGAAGAGATATACAAAGCTGTAGAAGAGTTAAATAGCCATGAAGCTGTAAAACACTTTGAAGAAGATCAAGGTAAGGAGTTCAATCCTGCTAGTGTTCTTCAGCTAAGAAAACTTTTGTTTGATTACATTGGTTTGAAACCTACAGGTAAACTAACTGGCAAAGGTGAACACTCTACAGATGCAGAAGTTCTTGAGAAGTTATCTCTGAATCATGAAGTACCTAAGCTAATCTTAGAAGTTCGTAAGAAAAACAAGATTAAGAATACTTATCTTGATAAGATTATTCCACAGCTTGATCAAGATAGTCACCTTAGAACTAACTTCAACCTACACGGTACAACCAGTGGTAGACTTAGCAGTTCTGGTAAGATAAATATGCAACAGCTACCTAGAGACAATCCTATTGTCAAAGGATGTATCAAAGCATCCCCAGGCCATAAAATAGTTGCAATGGACTTAACTACTGCAGAAGTGTATGTCGCGGCTGTGTTAGCAGATGATTTAGAACTTCAAGACATATTTAAGTCAGGAGGAAACTTCCACTCTTCTATCGCTCATAAAGTATTCAGACTAGACTGCCCTGTGGAAGAAGTTGCAGAAAAGTATACCGGATACAGACAAGCAGCCAAAGCTGTAACTTTTGGAATTATGTATGGTGCTGGCCCTAATAAGATCAGCGAACAGGTGACAAAAGATGGCGGAAAGCTGTCTGTAGAGCAGGCCAGAAGAGTAATTAAAGATTACTTTGGTGCTTTTTGGAAGCTAGAAGATTGGATTGAAAGTAATAAAAATATCATAGAAAGAGATGGTTCAGTGTATTCTTTCTTTGGTAGAAAGAGAAGGCTGCCAAATGTTAGGTCTGATAATAAAGGAATAATTGGGCATGAAGTACGTTCAGGTCTTAACTTTCTTGTTCAGTCTGCTGCATCTGATATCAACTTAATAGGTGCTATAGAAGCACACCAAGAGATAAAAACTAGAAAACTAAAGAGTAAGATATTTGGTTTAGTACATGACTCTGTACTTGCAGAAGTACCTGAAGAAGAAGTAGAAGAGTATAGTGAACTTCTTTTAAACTGTATTCAAAAAGATAGAGGACTATCAATCAAAGACTGCCCTATAGGCTGTGATTTTGAGATTGGAGATGACTATTCGATGGGTAAGTTTACCAGTAAATATGCTACCCTCACTTAGATTTAAACAAGTTGTAAATCTAACTTATCCTATATTTAAATTAAATACTGAAGATTTAATGTATAGAGATGGGCTACTATTTGCTAACGAGTTAATAATTGATGATAAAAATCAAGATGCCCCAACACTTGGGCAAAGGAGATTATTAACCACTCATAAACTATATCCGCTAAAAAGAGCTTTAATTGATTTTAGTGCTGTTATAAGAAGCGGAGGAAAGTGGTTTATAGACTCAAATGGAGTTGCTTTTGAGTATGAGAAAGTTAAATATACTAATATAAAAGCTCATAAAATATTGCGAAAAATACCAAAGGGAACGGCTACAGCTCTAGTTATTGAAGGATTAAACTTCAGAATAGCAGTATCTAGGCCACCCCCTCGTAGTTTTGAATGGGCACTAATGATGTATATAGATAAATATCCTTGGAGGATTTTTGGATATGCAGATGAAAAATTGCCCGATAGTAGAAGGAAAATTTAATGGCTAAGAATTTC
>MDTB01100245.1_pt1 | contig 15698 bp, 13 predicted proteins | sample 811161 | NCBI WGS metagenome assembly MDTB01 (sample SAMN05326650, study PRJNA326480) | marine metagenome | isolation source: seawater | place: Mediterranean Sea | collected 2009 | reverse complement strand
TGTGAAGTCCTACTTGGCCAATGCCACGGTAGGCTTCCCTACGCTGGTTGCGATGCGTTTGCGCGGGGTGCCTGCCTCACTTATTGTGGATGCGCGAATTACCGCGGTAAAGGCCGGCATTAACTTAGACTCGGATGAACTGGAGGCGCACTATCTGGCAGAAGGTAACGTCATTCAGACGGTGCAATCCTTGATTGCTGCGGACAAAGCAAACATTCAGTTGGACTGGCAACGAGCTTGTGCCATCGACCTTGCCACCAAGGGCACCGGGAAATCTGTGCTGGAGGCGGTTCGCACTTCGATTAACCCTAAGGTCATCGAATGCCCAAACCCGCAGAGCGGACGCTCAACGATTGATGGCGTAGCCAAGGATGGCATTCAGGTGAAGGCCCGCGCTCGGGTCACGGTACGTTCAAATTTGGACAATTATGTAGGCAGTGCTCTCGAGGAAACAGTAATCGCTCGCGTGGGCGAAGGCATTGTTACAACCATTGGTTCGTCCGATTCTTACAAGACTGTACTCGAGTCACCCGACACCATTTCCAAGGTTGTTCTGGATCGTGGCCTGGATGTCGGTACGGCTTTCGAGATTTTATCGATCGATATCGCGGACGTCGATGTTGGCGAAAACATCGGTGCCAAGCTGCAGGAATCACAGGCTGAGGCAGACAAAAATGTTGCACAGGCGAAGGCGGAAATGCGCCGCGCAGCTGCGGTCGCTCTGGAGCAGGAAATGAAGGCCAAGGTCGAAGAGATGCAGGCCAAAGTGGTGGAAGCAGAAGCGCAGGTGCCGCTGGCCTTGGCGGAAGCCTTCCGCAGCGGTAACCTAGGTGTGATGGACTACTATCGCTTAAATAATATCAAGGCAGATACCGAGATGCGCGATTCCATTTCTAAGGGAGAAGAAAAGGGCGAGTAAGAAACACCTGCAGTAACTACTTTCGAAATGGAAGACCTCTTTGAGATCCTAGTTCCGCTGGTCATTGCGGCGATCTATTTCTTCGGCAACATGCGGTCGAAGAAAGAGTCGCCGCCGCCGGGTCAGCGACCGAAGCGATCGAGGCGGCCGCAGACCGAAGCAGAACTTGCTATGGAAGCTCGTCAGCGGGAAGCGCAGGAAGCGATTCGACGCAAGATTCTTGAGCGTCGGGGGGGAGCGAATAAGCCGCGCCAGTCCATGCCATCTGCAGAGCTAGTGATTCCTGAAGAAAAGGAGCTGCGTCAGCCTGCGGCACCAATTCCTGAAGCGCGGCAACCGACCTTTGAGGTTCCTAAATCAGGAAGTTTTTCTTGGGGTGATTCGGGAGATGCCTACGAGTTACAGATGGAAGAGCAACAGCGACGAATTGAGGAAACCCGTCGTCAGGCGGAAGCGATTCGACAACAAGCCGGCCAGCAAACCGGGAGGGGATCTGCTTCGGCGGCAGGTCAGACCCGTGCCCGCCAGAGTAGAAAGCGGTATCATGGATCGGTACGAAGCCGGTTCAACAGTCCCAGTGCTGCGCGATCTGCAATTATCTATGCGGAAGTATTGGGTCGGCCACTCGGATTGGATGGCCGGTCACGCTTACCTTCTGATTGATAGATAGCCAGTAGTTGATGGAAGTCAGCGTCTTTGTCGGCACTCATTAATATGTAGTCGTAGAGTGGGGCTTGTTTCATCTCCTCCTCGGCCACATGGAGACGACGACGCACCTCTTCCTCTGTGTCGGTCCCACGCCCTCGAAGCCTTTTTTCCAGCTCTTCCCGGCTTGGTGGCATGATGAATACGGTAGCGATCCGGCCTTTTAGCAGGGGGTCTTGGTCTGCAGTTTGCCGGAAGCTGGCAGCTCCCTGAACGTCGATGTTGAGCAGTAGATCCATGCCGGATAATAGCTTTTCCTGAACCTCGCTTTTTAGCGTACCATAGTGATTCCCGTGCACCCTTGCATATTCGTAAAAAGCATCCCGGCCTATGCGCTCCTCAAAGTCAGCGGCATTCAGAAAGTAATAGTCCAACCCGTCTCGTTCATCTCCACGGGGTGCCCGGGTGGTCGCGGTAATCACTCTTTCCAGCTTAGGGGATACCTCGAGCAATCGATTACAAACCGTTGTCTTGCCGCTTCCGGCTGGCCCGGATACTATCAGCAGTCGGCTTTTATCCCCGATCGAGTTTGGCTCCTTCATCGATTAATAGCTTATCGCGACTCCGACCAGAAAGAGACCGTATAAAGAAAACAGAACGCCCATAATGCGGGAGCGCATCTGACTATGGTAGAGCCATGAGAAAAAATCACGCAGTTTGTAGGGGCTGGCTCCGAGAACCAGAGCAAGGACAATGGCCGCATAGACAAACCCTACGAGAAAGAGTCGGGAACTGGCCTCTTGCATGTAGGCTGCGTCGAGTAGGACACCTGCCGTCAGGAGGATGAGCGCCGCCAGACCCCGTACCGCGAGAAAGTCCGGGACAAAGTAAAAAGAGCCAACGGCAGCGACCAAAAAGAGAGCAAATAGGAGGTGCCGGTACTGCCCGAAATCCGCTGGCCCTAGGTGCCAGACATAATAGAGAAACCAAGCCGTAGCGGTGCCCATCAGTAGCAGGGCAGCTTTCTTAGAGCGCGGGAATGCGCGCACCCATCCCTCGGTGGCACTGCCTTTCCAGAGAAAGGGCAGGCCGAGGAGCGCGAGGAAAATACCGGTGTAAAGTGTGGCTTGGAAGAGCGACATGGGTGGGAGGGTTTTAATAGCTGGGTCTTGACGTTACTAACCTATCTTTAGCGTACTCGGGCGTGGATTGTCTAGTGCCTATGTGATCCCGTCTCGGATGAGTAGCGCTTCCGGGTCGGGGTCGCGCCCCATAAAGTCATGGAACAATTCGGCAGGAGGTGCCGCATTGCCCCGGGCTAGTATCTTATGGCGAAAATCGGCTCCCGTCACCGGGTTGAGCACACCCTCCTGACGAAAGCGACTAAAAGCGTCGGCATCCAGCACCTCGGCCCACTTATAGCTGTAATAACCCGCAGCATAGCCGGTAGGGTCGCTGAAGAGATGTCCAAAATGGAAGATGTTAGAGGGCGACTTCGTCTTGTACTCTGCACGATAGCCTTGCAGGCACTTTTGAATAAAGCCTTCGAGGTCAGCCTCTCCGCTTTCAGGCCAGTGGGTGTGGAGATCCAGATCCATCTTGCCAAATGCGAGTTGTCGCATTGTCGCATCGGCTTTGCGAAAGTTGCGGGCGGCCAGCATCTTTTTAAATAAGGCTTCCGGAATGGGCTCACCGGTTTCGTAATGGCGAGCAAACTGGTTGAGGCTTTCTCGTTCCCAGCACCAGTTCTCCATAATCTGGGAGGGTAGCTCGACAAAGTCCCACGCGACATTGACGCCATTGAGTGATCGTACTTCAACTTCACCACAAAGGTGATGGAGCAGATGCCCAAACTCGTGAAATATAGTCTCGACTTCGCGGTGGGTCAGGAGAGCCGGCTGGCCGTCCACAGCGGGGCTGAGATTTCCGCAGATCAGCCCTAGGTGGGGGCTGCGTTTTTCCGGTTCTCGGTGTCCCGTGGTCAGATAGTTCATCCACGCACCGCCTCGCTTGGATTCGCGGGGATGCCAGTCCGCGTAAAATGCCCCGAGTCGTTCGTCGGAGAGGGCATCAAAGAGGTCGTAAAAAGTAACTTCCGGGTGCCATGTCTCAACCCCGTCGCGCACTTCTATGCGTAGGCCAAAAAGTGTGCTGGCGATGGCGAATAGCCCCTCAATGACTCGATCGATGGGGAAGTAGGGACGGAGCGATTCTTCATCAAAATCGTATTCGGCACGTCGTTGTTTTTCTGCCCAGTAAGCGGTTTCCCAAGGCTCGAGGAGCGTGTTGGTTGCCTCGTTGGCGCTGGCTTTGAAGGCGCGAATGGATGCGGCCTCTTTCTCAAAGGCGTCAACGATTTTGTTGTGCAGAGTTTCGGTGAATGCCAGAGCGGACCCGCCGGAACCGGCCATCCGACGTGCGGTGACATGATCCGCGAAGTTTGCTTGACCGATCAGCTGGGCGAACTCGTGTCGTAGGGCGAGAATTTCCGGCACGATGGCCTGATTATCATAGGGTGCCTCACGCCCGATTGTTGTGTAAGCTTCCCAGATCTCCCGCCGGAGCGTATCGTCGTCCGCATAGGTCATGACCGGGATGAAAGAGGGTGCCTGGAGAGTAAAGCGCCATGCGGCCTCATGCCCCTTTTCGCGGGCACTTTGGCTGGCCGTTGCCAATGCAGACTCGGGCAGGCCGGTAAGGAGGCTCCGATCGGTCACAATCTTTTCCCACGCATTGGTTCCATCGAGGCAGTTCTCTGAGTATTTTTGAGTGAGTTCGGAAAGTCGTTGCTGGATCTCGGCGGCACGCTGTTTCTGCTCTGGGGGCAGATCCGCCCCCTGTTCACGAAAGTCGGCCAGAGTCTCTTCGATATGTCGAAGCCGGACCGGACTGAGTTGGGTGGAGTCGGCGGTTTCTCCGTACGATTTGAGTGACTGCCAAAGTTCTTCATTCAGCGGAATGCGGGCAAAGAAAGTCGAAACTTTTGGGAGCATGGCATTGTGTGCGGCACGCAGCTGTGGGTTGTTGCAAACCGCATCGAGGTGACTGACTCGACCCCAGGCACGGTTTAAGGGCTCAAGCGCTTCCCCCAGGGCAGCAAATGTATTTTCGTAGGTCGGTGTACTACTCAGAGTCGCAATTTGTTCAATCATTGTGGCTGCATCGGTCAGGGCTTTTTCAATGTCCGGCTCAATGCAGTTAGGCTGGAGTGTGGACCAGCGGATATGAAAGTCTTCGCAGAGGAAGGGGTGATGGGCCTTGGGTGCTGCTGTCATGTTGCTAAAGAGTAGGGTCGGAAAAGGCATCGGAGCAACCATGTATGCCGATCCGTATTAATGTTTTGTCGTTTCCCAATTTTTCAGCAGTTTGGGCAGCATGCAGCACAGCCAAGCGATTGTGTACCACCGCCATGGGGATCCGTTGGAGGTTCTTGAACTGGTGGATCGGCCTATGCCCGAGCCGGGTACGGGCGCGGTGCGGATTAAGTTGCTAGCGGCCTGTGTCCACCCGTCGGATTTTGGCAAGGTAGCGGGCAGTTACGGGCGACTGGAGCATTTGCCGGCAGTAGCTGGCCGCGAGGCCTTGGGTGAGGTGGAGGCTATCGGTGCCGGTGTTACTGGGGTGGCGCTGGGTACACGCGTACGTTTCCCCGAGGCAGGCGCCTGGCAGGAATACGCCTGCTGTCAGGCTGCAGCCTTGGAGTTAGTCCCCGAGGGGATCGCCATCGCCAATGCGGCTCAGTCTTTCATCAATCCCCCGACGGCCTATTGTTTACTGGAGAAGCTGATGGATCTACCGAAAGGTGCTTGGGTTTTACAGAATGCGGGAAATTCAGCCGTCGGCCTTTGCATTATTCAATTGGCCAAGGAGTTAGGCTATCGGACGATTAGCGAAGTGCGCCGGGAGTCGCTGGAGGCTCCGTTAAAGGCTCTGGGTGCCGATAAGGTGGTGTTTTCGGGCAGTGGATGGCACCGACAGATTGAAGAAATCACGGCGGGTGCGCCCCTTGCGCTGGCCTTAAATTCAGTGGGTGGTGAAAGTGCGCTCGATCAGCTGCGAGCCCTAAGTGCGGGCGGTACACAGGTGACTTTTGGCGGAATGGTGCGTCAGCCAGTCCGTTTTCCGACGCGTGAATTAATTTTTAAAGACCTTCGCTTGCGTGGTTTTTGGTGGGACTCCTGGGTGCGGGAGAATGGCCCGAAGGCAAGTCGGGAGATCGTTGGACGCATCCATCAATGGATGCGGGAGGGGCGCCTGCAACTCGCTTTAGATCAGGCATATCCAATGGATCAGTACAAAGAAGCAATTTCGCGGGCGGCAGCACCCCGCCTCGGCAAGGTGCTGCTGGCTCCTGATCCGAAGCGATTGGCGGAGGAAGCTTGATTGTCACTCATATCTGTTAGAACCTATTCCATAAACCGATTCAGTCATATGCTTTTTCTTCGCCTATCCACAGTTATCTCTCTGTTGTGTTTGCTTGTTCTGGCATCGTGTTCCCCGGTGCAGTCAGAGCTTATCAGCGAGACGGATGAGAAGCAGTACCAGAGGGGTAAGCTGTTTCTTCGTAATGGTCGAACAGAAGATGCTTTGAATGCCTTCCTCGGGGTCATCGACTCACGTCGTGATGCGCCAGAGTCCCATTTGGAGGCAGGCTATATTTTCCTCCGGGAAATGCGTGACCCCGTGCGTGCCTATTATCATTTCAGTCGCTATCTGGAATTGTTTCCACAATCGGACCGGGCGCGTGAGGTCGGCCAGTTACGCGAAACGGCGCAGAAGGAATTTGCCCGCCAATTGCCCGCGCAGCCCTATGAGGGCCAACTCGACCGCTTGGACTTGATGGAGCTGATCAAAAACGTCCGTAGTGAGAACGATAATCTGAAGCGAGATCTCATGGCTGCGGAATCCCGGGTACGCCAATTGGAGGGCGTAATGGGAGAGGCTCGCCGGATGCCTCCGACTACGGCATCGAGCACGGCCTCAGCTCCATCAGAAGAGCCGGCAGTCAGTTCCGGGGAAGGCCGCCCGCGCACCTACACGGTGCAGTCGGGTGATTCCTTGAGCGGCATCAGTCGGAAGGTCTATGGTACATCCTCCCGCTGGGGGGACATTTTTCAGGCCAACCGCGATCGTATGACCAGCGAGAATGCGCTGCGAGTTGGACAGGAGCTGCGGATTCCCTAGTTTCGGGTTATGGCGACAGGTTATTTTGACCATAACGCAACGACACCACTTTGCCCCGAGGCAAGAGGGGCCTGGCTAAATGCGCAGGATGATTTGTGGCTCAACCCGTCCAGCCCCTATCGCGCGTCGGCTCGGGTGCACGCGCACTTGGAATCTGCGCGTGAGCGGTTAGCAGAGCTTTTTGATGTGCTTCCATCCCGAGTAGTCTTTAACGGGGGCGCAACGGAGGGGAATAATGCGGTCTTTGCCCATTGGGCGGCAACTCTGCCGAAGGATTGTGTTGTCGGGGTGGGATCAACGGAGCATCCCAGCGTACTGGAGGCGGCTCGACATTTCTTTGGTGGACGCGTGCAATTCCTGCCGGTTGATGCAACTGGAGCGGTTGAAAGGAGTGAGATCGATTGGGATTCTCTGGGGGCGATTTCCGTGATGGCGGCGAATAATGAAACCGGTGTTTTGAATCCCTGGAGAGAGATTACGGTAGCGGCGGATGCTGCCGGAATACCGTTTCATTGTGATGCGTCTCAATGGATTGGAAAGTTACCTCTGGAAGGGTTTTCTGCTTGTGACTTTGTCACGGGATGCGCTCACAAGTTTGGTGGACCTCGTGGAGTGGGCTTTCTTCTCGTTCCGGAATCCGCAGGGCATTTTCATTCGTTTGCCGGAGGCGCTCAGGAGGCCGGGCGCCGAGCCGGGACGGAAGACGTGCCGGGCATCCTCGCGATGCTGGCTGCGCTGGAGGCCATTACCGGAAGCAAGTCAGGTGCTGCGGAGGGGCGTGATCGCTTTGAGGAAATGTTAAAGGATTTTTGCCAAGTAATTGGCCAAGAGGGTGAGCGTCTATGGAATACCAGTTTATTGCTGATGCCGGAATTTGCTTCGGAGCGCTGGGTTCGCGCATTGGAAAAGCGTGGCTTGTTGGTTTCTACCGGTGCCGCTTGTGCCGCAGGTAAAACGGGCCCCTCTCATGTGCTTGCGGCAATTGGAGTGGAGGCAGATCTAATGAGACGAGCCTTACGGATCAGTTCGGGGCACGAGACGACGCCTACGGATTGGTTGCAGTTGGCGGCAGCGATTCGTTCTACCTATGAGGTGCTTCAAGCGGATCATTCGGGTCCCGCTACGGTAATTCATCCATGAGTGTCCGCCATGCGTTTCTCTAACATCCGCTTACAGGATTTCCGCAATGTTGGTTTTGCGGAACTTGAATTGAACAGTCTTCGGGTGTTTCTTCTTGGATCTAACGGTCAGGGGAAATCGAATCTCTTGGAGGCGCTCGGATTGGTGACAGCTGTACGCTCTTTTCGTACGCAGGATCTCTCGGCTCTTTTGCGTAAAGGAGGCGCAGAGTATACAGCAGTTTACTTGATCAAGGATGAGCGTGAAGGCGAAGTGGAGCTGGAGATTGTCGGAGGTGGCCGGAGCCGTAAGATCCGAATCGATGGAGAAGTGGTCGATCGACTGGGAGATTTTATAGGGCGTTTCCCGGTAGTGCCGCTTTCTTCCGGCGACTTGCAAATTTTACGGGGATCGCCCGCGGAGCGACGCCGGTTTTTAGACATCACTCTCTCGGCTGTGGATCGTAGCTACTACGATGCCTTGCGCCGATATCACCGCGGAGTGGCCGAGCGAAATCGCTTACTGAAGCGGGGTGGCTCTGTCGCAGAACTTTCCGCTTTTGAGGCAGAGATGGCTCCAGCGGCTGCAAGTATTTGCGAAGGACGCACTGCGGCGATTGAGAAGATTGGGCCGACGCTGCGGAGAATCTATGAAACGCTGGCAGAGGGTGACGAGGGCCCGGAGCTATTTTTTAAGGCAAATGTGACGGATTCCGATGCGGAGGCCTTTCGTTTGCGCTGGGAAGAGGGGCGGGAGCAGGATGGCATACTAGGGGCAACCCGCCAAGGGCCTCACCGCGATGATTTTGAATTGCGCCTGACTGTAGGCGGTGCCCGAGAATACGGATCTGACGGTCAGCAGCGAGCGCTCTGTGTGGCCTTGCGCTTAGCTCAGGCGCAGTATTTTCAGGAAATGCTGGGGCAGGCTCCGGTTTTGTTGGCCGACGATGTTTTGGGTGAGTTGGATCCGCGGCGACGGGCCGGTTTTTGGAAGTCTTGCCCGCAAGATTGGCAAATCATAGCCAGCGGAACGGCCCGTCCGGAGGGTGAAGGTGATTGGGCGGTCTGGCAGGTGCAGGAGGGCCACTTCCATGCTTGAAGCTGACAGCGGCTAGTGCTTACGAGACGGGATTTGAACCAGCGCCCGATTCTTTTTGCTACACTGGGGCCTCGAATAGACACACTTCTTCGACTACCTGAAGCTCGCCGGAAGGATCACAATCCGCACGGAGACCGACAAATCCTTCTGCGTATCGATCATGATAGGGCCAGAGAAGCGTGCGATCTGTTTCCGGTATAGGAAGCGCGTCTATGTCTTTACGACTAAAAAAGGCAAATCGCCCCTCATCAATCTCCGGTGGGAGTTGATCAATCCTTTTCTTAGAGTCGAAGAGGAACATAAGCCAGTGCCCTGTCCCTTCGTAACTCTTTTCCGCGATGTAACCGAAGCAGTGCAAATCGTGATCGCTGAGCGTCAGGCCGATCTCTTCTTCGACTTCACGGCGGGCGCATTCATAAGGAGACTCGCCGATGGCCTGATCCAACTTGCCGCCGATCGGTGACCAGCAACCTTTATTCGGCGATTTAGTTCGTTCGATCAGAAGATGTTCGCCGTTATGGTTGCGAACGAATACCAGAGCGCTGATTTTGTAAGGAAGTGGACTTGGCATAAAAGTACATTTGCGGTCGAAATAGAAGGACAGCAAGCCCGGAGCAAAAAAACCTCAGCCCGGGAATTAATTGCATAAATATGCATCAAAATCAGGTATCGCAATTTATTTTTTTGCTGCTTGCTTTCTATATTTGGCTTCCTAATTTCGAGCGTTTATCCCACATTAAAATGATCCTACTTACTCTGTGCGTACCCATTAAACGTCTACTCTGCACGGCAACTGTACTCTTTATTTTTGGAGTGTTTCGTATGTCAGCGCAAGATGTTGTTCTGGATCGCGTGAGTTTTAATTCGCTTCCGCGCGACTGGGTGGAATTAGAGATCCAGATTACCTGCCAGGGGAATTCTTCTCCGGAAGCAGCCGATGAAGACTTTTTGGAAAACATAAAGGTTCGTCCTTATCTGGCATATCCGAAAGGTTCTTCTCCGGATGAATTCGTATATTTCTCTGCTGAAGTCGAGATTCTGATCATGGAGAAGAGCGATTCAAACAACATTTACTTTTACTTGCCGGGTTTGCTGATGGAGCGGGATAAACTTAAATTTCCTAAGTTCTATTACGTTGAGATCGAAGTGAACGGCGAGCCCTTGGCCCCAGAAAATGAAGCCTTCGAAGGAATCAGCGTATCTAGTATACCGAACTTCAAATCGAAGGTGGAAGCGGGTAGTGAAGCGACTAAACATGCGCTCATGCCGGTCTATTTGGCACCCAACGAGTATCAATCCCGCGCCCGAAAGCTGCCTATCTTCGTGCGTCGAGATGTTAAAGAGTAACTTGACGCAGCAACGTTTTGAACACTGAACTTTCCTCTTATGGGTCAAAGCAATAGACTTATTATCAAATGCGGTGCGAGTAGCGTGACAGCTGCCGTCCTCTCTTCTACCTCTAGCGGGATCTCTGTCGAACAGGTGTCCACAGAAAAGCTGCGCTACGATTTCTCTGATGAAGATGCGTGGATGGATGCGGTTGGCGTGGCCCTCAAGGAACTGGTCCGCGCGAATAAGCTCTCCGGAAGTGCGGCTCTAATTCTTCCGGGTAGTCAGGTGCTGACGCGTCCGATTCGTATTCCCTTTGTTGAGCCCGCCAAACGCGCGCAGACAGTCGCTTTCGAAGCGCAACAAAACATACCTTTCCAGCTTCATGAGGTGGTTTGGGACAACCAGGAGGTGAGCGATGACGGTGTAGAGACAGAGGTTCTTTTCGTCGCGGCAAAGTCAGACCTGATCAACGAGTTTTGCAGGGTTGTTTCTGCTGCTGGGCTGACTGCAGAACGCATTGATGCATCCAGTTTGCTGGACTACAATGCAGCACAGTTTGCCGAGAAAGGTGCGGAAGTGGACTCGCTGATAGTCAATATTGGTGCTCGTTCAACAAATCTCTTATTTATCAACGATGCGGGCTTCTTCATCCGCAACATACAAATTGGCGGCAATACACTGACGCAAAGTATTGCCGATAGCCTGGGTAAAAACTTTTCCCAAGCCGAAGAGATCAAACACCGTTTCTTTGGCGGAGATCACGAGTATTCGGAGGATGATTCCGGCGCGCGGTTGCTGCAAACCAGCGAGGAGGCCTTTAGTCGTCGTCTGAATCAGGAAATTACGCGTTCGATTGTTAATTACCGTCGCCAGCAAAAAGCGCCGGCACCGACTCGCATCCTCCTGACTGGTTTTGGTTCCCAATTAAAGGGGCTATCTGACCAGCTGGCGACTGCGCAAAAAATACCGGTTGAATTTTTTGATCCGTTAGCCGCAGTCACTTTGGGTGCTTCTGTCGAAGCGACACCACACTTGGCCTTACAAGTGAGTGAGATCATCGGCCACGCAGCGGAGGATTTGGTGCCCAATGGCGCGGGGGTAAACTTATTACCCGCGCACATTCAGGAGACAATGGCCTTCGCCAAGAAGAAGCCAATTATCGCAGCAGCAGCGGCCTGTTTCGCTCTGGCTCCATTGCCGGTATATCTGGCATTTAGCGGAGCCACCGGTGCAGTAAAGGACCAAGTTTCTGCAGTTGAGCGTGAAATAGCTCCCCTAGTTCAATATCAGGGAGCGATCGAATCAAACCGTGAACAAGCGGAAGCACTCGGTCAGGCAATAGCCGGCGTAGAGGTGCTGGTTCGCTCCAAGTCAAATTGGATTGAGTTCTTTGCGGAGTTGCAGGAGATGCTTTACAACGCTGAGGATGTTTGGATCGATGACCTGCAGGTATCTCGCACGGCGCCTGCCGGCAGCGGGCAAGCCTCCTACGAATTAGGCGTTTCCGGTCAAATGCTGGTACGGGAGAGTGCCCAAGGAGACGGGCTCGATCAAGAAGTCTTGGTCACGCGTATTCGCAGTCTGCAGAACAGTTTGCAAAGCTCACGTTTTGTGGTGGAAGCGAAACCGCCCAAAATCAGTTGGAATACCCTTAAAGAAGGGCTCAACGTACTACCTTTTACAATCAACCTAGTTGTGGATCCAGCGAAACCACTGTAAATCCCATGTTGAAGAAAAATCCTATTTTTGTCGCCTTCCTCGCGCTCTCTGTCGTCGCATTCGGTGCGCTTGCCTTTTTAGCATTCACGGCAAACGGCGCAAAATCCAAAGCAAGCCGTCAACTGCGTCAGGCAGAACAGCAACTCGACGCATTGCTTCGTTCAGAAGTAACTCCAAACGATGAGAATGTACAGGCGTCTTCGGCAAACGTAGTGGAATTGCAGAAAGAATTGGAGCGCATATCAAATGAGTTAAGTCGTGGTGCACGTTTGCAACGCGAGGAAGATGGCGTGCGCGTGATTGCTTCCATTCAGCAATACATATCCGGTTGCCAGCGACAGGCAGAAGAGCTGAGCAACGAAGAAGGCGAAGCTACCCCGGTGGAGCTGCCCAGTGATTTTGCCTTTGGGTTTGATGCTTATTTCGATGAATCCGATGTGCCCGAATCGGTTGAAAAAATCGCCTATCTCAACGATCAGCGTCATGTGCTTGCTTACATTATGAAGAAGCTTTTTGCCGCTTCGCCTGAATCCATTGAATCCGTGGCTCGCGAAGCATTCCCTGCGAATGTGGAGGCGTCTAAGTCGGATAGTTCGATCTTTAGCGTTGGCGATGCGGTGACCGCGGCGCGGGAAGGCGCCATTGATACTCTAGGTTTCAAGGTGGTCTTTACCGGTGACACAAACTCCTTACGCAGTTTTCTTGGAGAGTTGAATCGCTTTGAATACCCTATCGTGGTGCGCAGTGTAGACGTTGAGCGCCCTTCCGGGGAAGAAACGACCGTAGCGCCAAGTGATGCAGGTGGTCTTGAAAGTATCTTCGGTGTATTTGGTAGTGTTGATTCTTCCGAGGAAGAGCGACAAGCCGCCGCTGATGAACTATCCAAGCCAGTAATCGAAGGCAATACCTCTCAATTTACCATCGTCATGGAATACTTCCAAATCGTGATCGGGGATGAGGCAGAAATCCCCGCCGAGCAGGAAACCTAATTTTTGCACACATGAACCACTTTTACGACAAGATCCTTCTTGCCCTTGCAGTGCTTGCGCTCGCCGGAGGTACCGCCGTATACTTCACTGGCAATTCGATCGCCAAGTCATCGTCCGCCAATACCGAGAGCCGTCCCTATGAGCCGGTACCAGTACCGAAAAGCGATTTTCCTGAAGTCAGCTGGTCGGAACCGGTCGCTCAACCAAGCGGATTCCTCTACGATGTCTTCACCCCATTTAATATATTTATTGATAAGAATGGCAACTTCACCCAGGTCGGCCCCAACATCAAAGTCTTTGCCAACACCTTTGGGGATCCTTATTTAATTGGTATCGAACGTCCGCTCTATCGGATCCAGATGGAGGGATTCATCGAGGAAGATCCGGCGGATCCGAGCAAAGTATTGATCCTTATGTATGATGAGGAAAATAATGAAAGTATACGTGCTCGCGTGGGTCTTGAGTATGCAGATACAGAATTCCGGGTAGACGATTTCCGCGTGGATCGTGTGGAAGAAGGCGGGGCCACATACAAGGTTGCTCAAACGACGATTACAGACCTGCGCTCTGGTGAGCAAGTGGCCCTGAACGATATCGAGGCCCAGTATAACAAAGGCTTTTCCGCGACAATTGGTTCTCGCGAAGACTTATCTCTAAGTTTTCAGCTTACAGATGTGGGGGCTACCTTTAGTACCGCCAATGGTGATTATAGTCTGGACGCGGTTGATCTTGTCTCCGGAAACGTGACCGTGACCAAGGCAGGCGATGACTTTAACGATCCAATCACAGAAGTGCTTTTCGCTGAAGAAATTACGGAAAGCGAGCCAGAGCTCGAGGAATCCGTTGAAGATAACATGAATTCTGCAACAGATATTTCATTCGACTCCTTCTTTTAAACCCTCATAAGTTCACTAAAATACCAATTTAACACAAGCAGACTGCTCCTACAAACATGACCATGAAATCCATCATAAACCCCGCCCGTCGCCTCGCAAGTTGCGTGGCAGCGACTGCGATGCTGGTTGCCCTAATGGCTCCTCTTTCCAGCACTGCGCAGGATTCCTCAGAAAAAATTCGCCTAATGGCTGAAACCCTACGGGCCCGCGACGCAGGTGACTGGGCCACTGCCAAAGAAAAGGCAGAAGCACTGATCAAGATCGCTCCCGACGACGAAAACGTCCAGCGCTTGAATGCCTCGATTACCAGTGAAATGGATAGTCAGGCGAGCAGCGCTGACGCCTCTGTAGAAGAAGCATCCGCACCTGCCGAGACCTCCGCACTGGAAGCGGCGGCTTCCGCACAGGAGGCAAAAGTAGCGGCTGCTGAAAACGCTATCGATGAAGCCGGTAAGCTTGCTGACCTGGGTGCTTATAGTGATGCCAACAATTTGCTCAGCGAGGCATCTGCCAGCTTGGACTTGAATACAGCGACTGCGGGCACCATTGCCGATCTCGAAGAAGCGCAGGCTCACGTCATTTTCACTGAAGCGGAAACTCTCGCTGAAGCCGGCGATTACAAGCAGGCCGAGAAGCGAGTGGCTGACTATCTGGCAGCCGGTGGCAGTGCCTCAAAGGCTCGCTCCCTCTCCAACGAGCTGGATGCAGCAATTCGCGATCCGTATGCCGTCGACATCAACGCAGCCAGCCCGGACTATATCTCTACCGGTGAGATCGTTCGCGATCTGATAACAAAAGGGCGTTCTCAATTCCTCAACGGCGACTACGATGGTGCGGCCGCCACTTTCAAAGAAGTAGAGGCACGTGATGCCAATAACGCGGAAGCCAAGCTATTTTCTACGCGCATTGCAAAGGTGCTCGGCGCAATTCATGACCAGAATCTGTACAAGACACGCGAGCAGATGCTGACAGAGGTTGATCAACAATGGGAGCGTCCCAAGGTGTTTGATATTGCTACTCGTGAAGCACAGGTCAGTGGTGTGAGCGGCCGAATCGCCGAAAAGATGAACACGATCGTCGTGCCATCAGTTAACTTCACTAATGTACCGCTCTCCCGCGTTGTGGAAACGCTCTCGGACTTGTCCGTCGAGTATGATTCACAAAAAGAGGGCGTGAACATTGTGCTTCTGACAAGTGGCCAGCAGGGTGACCCGATGGTCAACATCAAGCTGCGCAAGCTCAACTTGGATCGCATCCTCAGCTTTGTTACCCAACAGGTGAATTTCTCTTATGATGTGGGAGAAGATGCCGTAACGGTTGCACCGAGTGGTGACGTTCCCGGCGGGATTGCATCCATTACCGAATTCTTCCCGATCTCTCGTGCGACGATCATTCGCCTGACCGGCATTTCTGATGAAAGTGGTATTTCTTCCGGCCCGGTGGATCCCTTCGCCGCTCCTGTGGCTGCTTCCGGTGGGGGTGCTAGCTCGAGTGACGAGAAATCAGAGGCGCTCAAAGCCTTCTTCCAGCGCGCGGGCGTTAACTTTGAAGTTCCCGGTGCCAGCCTTGCTTTTGATGGTGAGCAAATCATTGTCACGCAATCACGCCGTAATCTCGAGCGTATGCGCACTATTCTGCGTAACTACAATGAGGTCAAGCAGGTTGAAATCGAGGCTAAGTTCCTTGAGGTGGCTCAAAATGATTTGGACCAACTCGGCTTTGACTGGACCTTAACGAACGGTGACAACGTGGTTGCACAGTTCAATCCGCGCAATCTACAGGATGCCTTTGGTGTGG
>MDTB01186877.1_pt1 | contig 15700 bp, 18 predicted proteins | sample 811161 | NCBI WGS metagenome assembly MDTB01 (sample SAMN05326650, study PRJNA326480) | marine metagenome | isolation source: seawater | place: Mediterranean Sea | collected 2009 | reverse complement strand
AGGCTCGATATATTTTTTTGTGCCGAAACCTAAATATCCATAATATTTTTCAAAAACTGGATCAGTAATAATTGTAGTATCCCCAAGTTTAATAATAAAACTAGCATGGTCAAGCCACATAACATACGAATCTGATTTATGCTTCTCAAGATTTTTTAAAACTATTTGTCTATCAATGACATGTTCGGGAGGATAATTTATCTCAAGCTTCTTTTTTTCTTCTCTAAAAACTTTCCAATTCCATTTAAAATTAGGATTTCTTTTGGGGCTACCTTCTAGGTTTCTAAAAGCAAAAAGCTTTCCGTCTTTATAAATATGGTGGTAAGGTTTTTTTTCCATTGAATTTATGGAATACATATAACCCAAAATTAGGAGTATAAATATTGTTAATTTTTTCAATTTATCTTTTATAAGTTAAAAAAGTTTATTAGTAAGAGGTAATTTCATACCTCTTACTAACAGATAAATTTAAAAATTAAATAGATCTAATTAACTTTTTTGCAATTTTCTTTAGTTATTCTTCTGTCAAAAGTATCAAGAGATTCTCTTCCTACAAGCCAAATAAAACTTGATTCTTGAAAAGCTCCATCTGTTACTTCCGTACATCTTTTTCCTAGCTTGATTTTTGCAAGATTTCCACCACCTGTGCAACCAGCTAAGAAAATTAGTAAAGAAATTATTGATAATGTTTTCATAAAAAAAATTTTAAACATCGAATTTGATTAAAGAATGTTACAAAATTGGTTTAAATGTGTTTGAAATTTTTTTTTTTTATTTTTTTAAACATTTTTTCAAAAGTTATGTCAAAAAAATGACATACATTTTGAAACTTCAACTATCCGTGGAGTTTTTCTCATCTTCTTTCCAAAAAAATAAGCCTGAACCGAAGCCGATTAGAATTGCAGAGGCAATCCATGCTTTTTCGTGCTGAGAAAATATTAAAATTGCACCAAATAAAACTAAGATTATTCCTAATGTTTTGTTTTTCATCTAGTTAATACTATAGTAAAACCTTATTAATGGATTCGCTACTAATAATTTTAATTGGCATTTTGCTACTTCTTAATATTGTAATTATTTTGTTCTTATTAAAAAAAAAGCAAGAAAAATCAATTGATCCTGAACAAGTATTCAAAAATGAAATAAGTTTGCTCAAAAATTCATTTAGTGAGTCCTTTGGATCCATGTCCAAAGATATAGCCAAAGACATGACAGGGGCTTTAACAAGAGTAGATGAAAAAGTAGGTGTTTTTAATAAACAAGTTGAAAGTTTAAATAAAAGCCAAGAAAATTTTAGTCGAATTCTTGCAGGAGTAAAACAATATGGAATTTTAGCTGAATTTTCTTTAGCTTCACTTTTAAAAGATTTGCTACCAGCATCACAATATATTGAAAATGTTAAAATGAAACCCGATGAAACAGGAGATACAGTTGAGTTTGCTATTAAGCTCCAAGATGTCTTGGTTCCATTGGATAGCCATTGGCCGATTGAAAAATTTAAAGAAATAGATAATGCCTATCAATCTAAAAACAAAGAAGCTTTAGCAGAAGCAAGAAAAGATTTAGCAACAGCATTTAAATCTAAAGCTAAAACAGTCAACGCCAAATACATTGCCCCACCTAAGACTACTGACTTTGCGATAGTATACGCGCCCACAGAGGGATTATTTGCGGAACTTTCAAGCTATAGAGATCCAAAAACAAAACAATTACTACTTGAGGAGCTTAGAACAAAATACAAAGTTACAATTGCTGGACCAAATACTTTATCTGCCTTATTACAATCATATCACTTAGGCTTTCAAACACTCAAAGTTCAAAAGCATGCTACTCAGATTTATAATGATTTAAAGCTTATATCTAGAAGATTTGAAAAACATTTCGATGGAATTATAGATCTAAGAAAAAAATTAGAGCAAGCAATGACTACAACGGACAGTTTTGGAAGAGATGCGCGTTCTATAATGAGCACTCTCAACAATATCAAGGATCCTGGTGCAGTAAAAGAGACAGTCCAAGAAAACTCTGATAAAATTAAAGTCTTAAAATAATTAATTTCTTAAATGTCAAATATTGTATTCTATGATTTCGAGACAAGTTCATCAAATAAACATTGGGGACAAATTATTCAAATCGGAGCTATTCTAACAAATGATAACTTAGAAGAATTGGATCGATATGAGGCTAGGTGTAGACTTAATCCAGGTATCATTCCAGAAGCTATGTCTTTAATTGTAAATAAATCTTCACCTGAAATTCTTAAAACCTCTAACCTTTCACACTATCAAATGATCAGACAATTTGTTGAGACGCTAAGGAGTTGGGGTAAAGCTTTATATATAGGATTTAACAGTATTGATTTTGATGAAGAATTTTTAAGAAGCACTTTATTTAAAACTTTAGAGTATCCTTATTTAACAAGTACAAATGGTAATACCAGAGGAGATCTTTTAGGTTTAGCAAGAGCCGCAAATCTTTACTACCCAAATACATTAAAAAATCCAATAAGTGAAAAAGGAAATGCTATATATAAGCTGGATAAGATAGCCCCTTTAAATGGAATTGAGCATGGAGATGCACACAGCGCTATAGCAGATGTTATTGCAACATTAGGCATAGCTAAAATAATACATAAAAAAGCACCCAATGTTTGGCGAGCGAGTCAGCTAACAACAGATAAAAGTCAAACATTAGAGGTTATTAAAAAAGAGCTTTATTTTTGTACGAACGAATACTTTTATGGAAAAAGCAGGCCTTATGTGCAAACCTATGTTTGCCAACATCCAAAATATCAATGGCCAAAATGTTTTGATCTAAGACATGATCCGAATATTTACCTAAAAATGTCTATTCCGGCTTTAAAAGAAGCAATGAGTAAAAATCCTAAATTTTTAAGAACTGTAAGACATAACAAACATCCAGTAATTATGAATCCATCTTACGGTAAAGCATTTGATGAATATAGTACCCTAGGTATTGAGAAATTAAGTGAAAGAGCAAAAATGATTAAAAACAATAAAAAATTTTCTGAGAAAGTAAGCTTGATTTTACAGGAAGAATATGAAGAAAAAGAACAATCCAAGTCACAAGAAGATATTTATGAAGAAGAAAGCATATATACCAGATTTACAAGTGCTGAAGATAATAAAATCATGCCAGAATTTCACAAAGCTGAATGGAAAAAAAAATTACTTGTATTAGATAAATTTAAAGATGAGAGGCTTCATTACTTTGGAAAAAAACTTTTATACGAAGAAAAACCTGAACTGTTATCTAAGTCAGATTATAATAAAATTCACAGAAGTCTTGCAAAAAGGCTTTTAAGTACTAATAACGAAAAATGGAATACTATTCCTAGAACTTATTCGGAAATAGATACTTTAAGAGAAAAATTTGATAGAGAAGGGCGAAAAGAAAATCTTCCTATCTTAGATAAAATTAACGCATACGTTGAAGAATTAGAAAAAATTTACTCTTCTGCATAGTTGACTTTAATTAAAAAACAATTATCTCTTACTCTATGGCCACTAAAGCAGTTACCGACGAAAGCTTCGAAACAGATGTTATTAAAGCTAGCAAGCCAACAGTAGTAGATTTTTGGGCTGAGTGGTGCGGACCTTGCAAGCAAATCGAACCTGTTCTTGAGGAAATTTCCAATGAAATGAAAGATCAGATAGTTGTTGCAAAACATAACATTGATCAAGAACCGAACACTCCTACAAAATATTTAATTAAAGGAATACCTACTATGTTACTGTTTAATAATGGAGAATTAAAAGCTACTAAAGTTGGGGCAACTACAAAATCTGATATTATTAAATGGATAAAAGAAAATATTTAGTTTTTTCTCAAAGCACTACCAACCAAATATAAACTTCCAAAAATTACTATAGTTTTCTTTTTTAAATCAGAACATTTCTTTATTGCTTCATTAATATTTGGTGCAGTTTCACAAACAAATTTAAATTTTCTAACTATTTTTTTTAATTTATTTGCACTTAAGGCATTACGTTCATTTGGAATTTTAACGGTTATAATTTTTTTAAATATTCCTCTAAAAGTCTTAATAAATTTCTCGGGAAGCTTATTTTTTTGCATTCCCCATATTCCATATATTGGTCCTTGAATTGTTTTTAAATAAGAGAGTAAATTTTTTGCACTTTGATGTGAATGACATCCATCTAAAAGTAGTTTCTCATTTTTTTTTAATAACTTTTTAAGCTTCCCAGTGTATATGTATTGTAACCTTCCTTGAAACTTAACTTTTGGTATTGTTTTAATTATTTTTTTTTTTGAAACTCCAAAATCTAAAGCAATTTTAATTGCTAGACCCAAGTTATTATAAAGCCCATCACTTTTGATATAGTTTGATTTAATAGGAATAATATTTTTCTTATCTTTATAGAATATTTTTTTCTTAATTTTTAAAATTTTCCATTGAGACGAATATATTTTTTTGCTCGGATTTTCTTTTAAAATTTTTTTTATTATTTTTAAAGTTTTGGGTTCTTGCGGTGATATATAAATTGTTGTATTTTTACTTAAAAAACCAACTTTTTGTTTGCAAATTTCTTGTAATGTTTGTGGCTTGACCCATTCCTGATGCTGAAAATTAATGTTTGTTATAATTTGTGCTCTGGGATTTTGCCATAAATTTGTACTATCCTTTTTAAACAAAAGTCCACTTTCTATTAAGTTATAGGAAATATTTTTTTCTTTCTTGGCTGCTAAAATATAAACACAGGTTAATAATTCAAATAAAGTTAACTTAAGTTTAGTTTTTTTAATCTCTTCATAGTATTTTTTAATTTCATTAACGGAAATATATCTATCTTTTATCCAAAATCTATGACGCAGGTCATAAAGGTGAGGGCTAGTAAATGCTGTAACTTTTTTTTTATCTGACTCTAAAAAATACTTTAGAGATGTTAGTACACTCATTTTTCCATCACTTCCTAAAATATTAATAGGATTTTCAAGTTCTAAATGAGGATGATTTAGTTTTTCTAAAACTTTTCTTATTCTTTCAAGATCTAAATTAATTCTTCGGCTAAACTGCTTTTGAAGTTTTTTGTAAAGATTGATCGAGGCTGACATTGTTAGATGCTTCAGTATTAGCCTGAGTCTCTGGTTTTTTCAATAAGACACTTATTAGTGTTCCTATTGTTGATCTTAAATACTGCCTTTCTACAATTAAATCTATACCTCCATGGTCTCTTACGTATTCTGATGTTTGAAATTCTTCTGGTAAATTTTCTCTAACAGTGTCCTGGATAACTCTCCGACCGGCAAAACCTACCGTTGCTTTTGGTTCAGCAATTAAAATATCTCCTAACATTGCCCATGATCCTGTTACACCACCAGTAGTCGGGTTAGTTAAAACCACAATGTAAGGTAGATTGTTTTTTTTCAATTCATTAACAGCTAAAGTTGTTCTGCTCATTTGCATCAATGCTATAGAAGACTCCATCATTCTTTGCCCTCCACTGCAGCTAAAAAATATAAATGGAGTTTTTTTGTTAATAGCATGTTGAATGCCCGCAATGAATGCCTCACCCGATGCAGCCCCAAATGATCCACCTATAAATCTAAAATCTTGAGCTCCTACAGTTACATCAATCTCATTTAATTTTCCTGTTGCAATAGCAACAGCATCATTTTGCTTAGTGATTTTTCTAGCAACCTTTAATCTATCTACATATTTTTTATTATCTACAAAATGTAAAGGGTCATCATGCGGCATAGGAGTTTCTATTAATTCAAATTCCTTATTGTCAAAAAAAAGCTTAAATCTTTCTTGGCATGATAATTTGTGATGTGCTCCGCATTTTGGACAGCAATTAAAATTAGATTCAAGATCTTCTTTATAAATTAAATTTTTACATCCACATGTAGTCCAAAGAGTTTCATCATTTTTAGATGCTCTCTTTTTAAATAGAGATTTAATTTTTGGCTTTATAAATTTTGTAATCCAATTCAAGTGATTTTCCTTTTTAATTTATATAACATTTTATCTAACTTTATGACAGGATTTTGACGACTTTTTATTGAGTCTGTGATTATTTTACATAATGCGCTTCCTACAACCAAACCATCAGATTTTTTCAAAGAAGAAATAGTCTTTTCTGTTATTCCAAAGCCGATAACTAAATTTTTAGATTTGTTAATTTTTTTAATTTTATTATAATTTTTTAAAATTTCTTTTGAAGAAACCTTTAATTTACCTCCAGTAGTACTCAACATCGAAATGTAATAACACATTTCATGACTATCATTTATAATTTTTCTCATTCTTACTTTTGATGTTGTAGGAGATAAAAGTTGTATAAAACAAATAGATTTTTTTTTACATTTCTTTGAAAAATTTTTATTTTCTGGCCAAGGAAGATCAACAACAATAATTCCATTTACCCCAGATTGTTTGCAGTGATTAAGAAATTTATTTTCTCCGTACTGATAAATCATATTGTAGTAACCCATTAAAATTATAGGCTTAGTATTTTTAATTTTTTTGTAGCCACTTACTATCTGAAATACATCTTTTATTTTAAAACCATTTTTAATTGATCTATAAGAACTAGTTTGTATCTGTCCTCCGTCACCAATCGGAGTATTATGTGGAAAACCTAATTCAAGAATATCTGCATACTTCGAAATTGATTTTAATATTTTTAAAGATTTTTTTTTATTATTATCTCCCGCAACTGTATAGGTAACAAGTGCAGGTCTCTTTTCATTCCTACATTTTTTAAATGCTAAATTTATCGGGGATAAAGTCATTTAGTTTTTCCTAATCTTTTTTTTATGATACCCATATCTTTTTGAGCATCTCCACAAGAATTCACAATGATAACTGTATCACTACTTAATTTTGGAGCTATTTTAATTGCTTCTGCAAAAGCATGACTAGGCTCTAAACTAGGATTTAAATTTTCATATTTGGTAACAATTTTATAAGCCTCCAAGGCTTCCTCATCCGTTATAGAAGTATATCTTGATCTACCGGAATCTTTTAAAAAACAATGCAACGGGGAAACGCCAGGATAATCCAGTCCAGCACTAATAGATTGTGTTTCCTTAATTTGACCCTCGTTATTTTGACAAACATATGAAGCCGCGCCGTGAAGTACGCCTAGTTTTCCTCCTCTACTTAAAGGAGCTGCATGAAGTTTACTTTTTTTTGGACCAGCTGCTTCTACGCCTATCATTTCTATTTGTTTTTTATTAAAGTCCATGAACTCACTCCAAAATCCATAAGCCGAACTACCGCCTCCAACACAGTTTATTAATTTGAGTTTTTTTGGAATTTCACCAAATTCATTTTTAATTTGTATTATTAGTTCTCTTGAGATTTGCGAAGTGCTCCAACCACATATCTTTACAAAAATATTAGGACCTACCGTACTTCCAACGCACATAGCAGTGTTATTACAATTTGATACCCAGTAGCGCATACACTCACTTACAGCGTCTACTAAAGTTTGACTACCAGAATAAACTGGAACTATTTCAGCCCCATTTTTTTTCATTGCATCGCAATTAGGTTTTTGCCTTTTGATATCTTTTGCCCCCATAAATATTTTGCATTTTAAACCAAATTTTTTTGCTGCCATGCTAAGCATTTTTCCTGCATATCCTGCACCTGTGTCTCCTACTATGTACTTTTTTCCAGCTCTTTTAGTAATTAAGCAATGAACAGTGGCATTGTAAATTTTGTGAGCCCCACCATTTGCTTCAGATACAACTTTTGCCCATATCTGAGCACCACCCAAATATTTGGTTAAATTTTCTAATTTAATAAATGGTGTAGGGGCACCAACCCAATTTTTAAAATAATAATCTCTTTGTTTGATAAAATTTCTGTCTTTTCTAAGTTTTTCAAATAAAGTATTAAGATCTTCTATAGGTTTTTTTAAAGTTTCAGGAACAAAGTTTCCACCAAACTTACCTCCCCAAAATCCATTTTTATCGTGTTGATCTATTAAAGGCTTCCCTTTTTTGATTTTCATTCTAATGATTTTATAATTTTTTTAATATTCTCTCTTGGATTTCCGGAAGTCAATGGCCTTCCCAAAATTAAAAAATCTGAACCTTCAGCAACAGCATCTTTTGGGCTCATCGTTCTTTTTTGATCGTGTTTCTCTGAAGTAAGTCTAACACCTGGTGTAAAACAAACTAAGTTTGGAGCAATTTTTTTAATCATTTTAACCTCCATTGGGCTGCATACGACACCGTAGAGACCAGAATTGGATGCAATCTTGACTAAAATTTCAACTTGTTTTTGAACACTATTTGAGAATCCAAGTTTTTTTATATCATCATCTGAGAAACTAGTTAAAACCGATACGCCAATAAGTTTTACGTTTCCTGCTTCTTTAACGGCATCTTTTAAAGTTTCTTCGCCATTTAAAAGATGAACGGTTGCATATGATACGTTTAAATTTTTCAAAGATTTTGAAAAAGCAACCATAGTATTCTTAATATCAAAAGCTTTTACATCATACATAATTGGCAAATTAAACTTTGATAACGCTTTTATACCCTCAATGCCATTTGAGGTGACATACTGTAGTCCTATTTTAATACCAAATAAATCTGTTTTAATTTCTTCGATTAAATTTATTGCATCGCTTGTATTAAAAAAATCACAAGCAACAAAAATATTTTTTTTCATATTTCTTTATTAATTTCTTCTTTTAAATGTTTTGACATCTTAAAGGAAATCTTTTTCTTCTCAGGAACATAAATAATCTCGTTTGTTTTCGGATTTCTTGCATTATACTTAGCTTTAGTAGTTTTTATTGAATATCTCCCGAAATTTCTAAGTTCTACTGGGCGATTATTAATCAAGTTTTTAGAAATAGTATTGAAAATAATATTTAAAATACCTTCAATTTGTGATTTTTTAAGATTTGGGTGTTTTTCTTTTAATTTTTGAATTATTTCTGATTTAACCAAAAGTATTATTCTTTTTTATTTTTTTTTTTACCACCGCTTAGTGCTTTTTCGAATATACTCTTAAGTGTAGCACCTGATTTTGCTGCACCTTCTCCAAATTTAGCTACTAAACTTTTTTCTTCATCAATTTGAGCTTCTTTAGGACTTAAAACAATTTTCCTATTTTTTAAGTCAAGATCGACAATTTTAGCATCTGCCATTGTATTACCAGGAGTATAAATTTCAGGTCGACAATTTGCTGGTTCTGCAGCTAGCTGATTTTTTTTAATCATCACTATTATTTTCTTTTCAGGGTCCACTGCAACTTTGACTCCAGTTTTTAATACTTCTACAACTTTTGTAGAAATAATTGAGCCAGCCTTTTTTTTATTTTCTTTAAACCAATCAAACGGATCTTTTTCTAATGCCCTAACTGAAAATCTAATTTTTTCATCTTTAGGATCTATATCCATAATTTTTACTTTAATTATGTCATTTTTCTTATAATTTTTTAAATCATTTTCGTTTTCATTAAACGAAATTTCTTTGTAGTGAAGCATACCAGTTAGACCAGACTCCAACTCAGCAAATATTGCTTTATCGGTAATATTTTTTATTTTTACTTTTTCTATTGAACCAGTCTTACCTTCAATTTTTTTCCAAGGATTATCCAAAGTAGCTTTATATGATAAAGAAATTCTTTTTTGATCAACATCAATTGAAACTATTTTTACTTTTATAGATTGAGAAGCTGACAAAACTTTACTAGGTTGAATATTTTTATTTGTCCAAGATAATTCACTATTATGAATAAGACCTTCCACACCGTCTTCTAATTTTACAAAAATTCCATAATCCATGAGTTTGGTACACACTCCCTCATATATTTCTCCAACTTTATATTTTTTCTTCAAATTTTCATAAGGATCTTCCGTTAAGGCTTTGACAGAAGCAGAAACCCTATTAGTTGTTGTGTCAATTTTTGTAATTTTAACTTTTATTGATTGGCCGATGGTTACCATCTCTGAAGGTTTTTTTACTCTACCATGACTTAAATCTGATACATGGAGCAGGGCATCAATTCCATTGATGTCTAAAAAAATTCCCCAGTCAGTAGTAGCTTTAACTTTTGCTTTTTCTACTATGTCACCCTCTTTAAGATTCTTTAAAACTTCTTTTACTTCAGCGTCTTTAGATTTTTCAAGAACAGCTCTTCTGCTGGTACAAACGTTACCACGATTCCTGTCTATACGTGTTGCCATAACTTTTATTGGTGTATTCATTAGATGGTCTATTTTTTTGAGCGGTCTAACATCTATTTGTGAGGCCGGCATAAAAGTTGGAAGACCGTCAACGGTACAAATATATCCTCCTTTAACCCTACCTGTTATGTATCCAACTAGCTCTTCTTGAGTTTCAAAAACCTTTTCCATTTTTTTCCAAACATTCATTCTTCTGGCTTTCTCACGTGAAATTATAATTTCTCCTTTAAAGCTTTCTATACGTTCCAAATAAACCTCAATTACTGAACCAACTTTTATTTTGGCAATTTCATTATTAGTTTTAAATTCCTCAATAGGAATCATACCTTCCATCTTTGCTTTGCAGTCTACAACAACAAAGTTTTTTGTTATTTCTGTAACTGTTGCTTTTATGATTTCGTTTTCTTTGAGTTTTCTATCTTTAAAATCTTCGTTTAAAAGTTTTTCAAACTCTTTTGCTGAGTTTGGTTGGTTTTTAACTTGTGCTTCAACTGCCATATTTATTTATTAATTTCCTATCTACAATTTCTGACATCTTTTTAATCATGTCAGGTATATTTTTTATTTTTCCGGTGTCCACAATTATCGCATCAGAGCTTTTCAGTAAAGGGCTATTCTTCCTATTTATGTCTCTATAATTCCTTATTTTAAGTGATTTTTTTATTTCCAAGAGAGTAATTTTTGGATTAGTTTTTTTTAATTCTTTAAACCTTCTTTTAGCAGCTGTTTCTAGGTCACATTTAAAGAAGAATTTAATATCTGCTTTTGGAAGGATTACAGTTCCAATATCTCTTCCTTCTATACATACTTTTTTATATTTTCTAGAAAATTTTTTTTGAAAGGATTTTAATATTAATCTAATTTTCTTTTCTTTAGCAATAATTGATGTGTGCTCAGAAATTTTAGAAGAATGCAGTTTAATTTTATTAAGTTTATTCAAATTCATTTTTTTAAAACTTTTTTTTAAAAATAAAATTTTATTTTTAGGTTTGTTTTTGAGCAGTTGATAACTTGCATAACGATAAAGTAGGCCAGATGAAAGAAACTTTAATCCATATTTTTTTGAAATTTTTTTAGCACCGGTTGTTTTACCGCTTGCGGCTGAACCGTCTGCAGCAATAATGAGTTTATATTTATTTTTTAACTTCATAAACTCCACCAATAGATTTAATTATTTTTAAGAAAGAAGGAGAACTTGTAAAAACTGTATCAAAAGATTTAATATGAGAGCGTATACCTGTTAGGGCGCTAATACAAAATAATGACATACACAATCGATGGTCACCCAAGTTTTTTAATTTAATTATTTTTTTAGATTTTCTAATTTTATTTGATCCGTAGACCTTAATTTCATCTTTGCTAAGTTTAGACTTAATTCCAATTTGACTTAATATTTTTTTCATTTCAAAGGCTCTTGAGCTTTCTTTGTTAGAGAGATCTGATATGCCTTTAAAAATAGAAGTTCCTTTAGTAAAGGCAGCTAATACAAATAAAATTGGATATTCATCAGCTGTAGATGGATAGTAATCTGCGCTAGCTTTTATAGGTTTAAGTTTACTATTTTTTACAATTATGTCTCCAATAATCTCGTTATTATTTTTCTTTATATTTTTGAATTGAATTTTAGCTCCATGTTTTTTTAACAAATTGTAGAAACCAGTTCTTCTAGGATTCAAACCAACATTTTTAATTTTTAAAAAAGAATTTTTTGTTAGAATAGCTAAAGCACAAAAAAATGCTGCAGAAGATGGATCTCCTGGAACTGATAATTTAATGGGATTCAAATAACTTTTTCCTAAAACTTTAATAACATTTTTTTTTATTTTTAAAACTTTCGGACTTGCACGTAAAATATTTTCAGTATGATCCCTACTTTTTGATTTTTTTTCTGAAATAGTTGTAACCCCATAAGAATTTAATCCTGCCAATATTACAGCACTTTTTAGTTGAGCGCTTACTCCTGACTCATACGTAATCCCAACTGGCATAGCCGAAGAAATCATTTTCAAAGGTAAGTTAATTTTATTTTTTTCAAATTCAGCTCCAAATTCACTCATTAAGTTTATTAATTTTGAAATATTTCTTTTTTGAAGTGATTTGTCTCCCGTAATTTTTACCTGAATCCTGGGAGTTGTTGACAGAATTCCTACAAGCAATCTTGTTAGTGTTCCCGAATTTCCACAATCTAATAGAGTATTATTTCTAGCATATAAAGAACCAAGACCCTTTCCATAAACTAAATAGTGTTTTTTTTTAATTTTTTTAATTTTAACACCAAGTTTTCGTAAACAGCCTATAGTTGAAAATACATCTTCCGATTCAAGGACATTCTTTACTTCGGAAATATTGTGACTAATAGCTCCAATTAAAAAAGATCTTATCGAAATTGATTTATCACTGTCTACCGATATAGTTTTTTTAAATGTTTTTATCTTATTTGATACAATTACAGAAAAACTTTTATTTAACATCTAATTAGAAATTGTAAGAAGAAGAACCAAAGTAAAGCTCAATTGCTTTCGAAGATTTTAATATTTCACTTGGAGTGCCTTGAGCAATAATTGACTGCTCTCCTAAAACATATGCTCTATCTACTATATCAAACAAATTACGAACTTGGTGATCAGTTACTAAAATTGCACATCCATAGGTTTGTATTTTTAAAATGTATTTTTGTATGTCTTGAACTACGATAGGATCCAAAGCTGCCATAGGTTCATCTAAAAGAATTACACTTGGTTTATTAATTAAAATTCTAGCCATCATTAATCTTCTAACTTCTCCACCGCTTAATACTCCACTGTGAATATTTCTAAGATGCTGAAGATTAAATTCGTCTAAAAGTTTTTCTACCATTGATATTTGTTTGTCAGCTCCCTTAATGGATAATTGGCAGAGACCCAAAAGATTGTCATAAACTGACATTGCAAAAACACTTCTTTGTTGACTTAAATAACCAATCCCTGCCTTAGACCTTTCATGAATGGGTTTCTCTGAAATATCTACATTATTAATATAAATTTTTCCTGAGTCGGGTTGGTGTTCACCTATTATCGTACTATAAAGAGTTGACTTTCCAGAACCGTTTGGTCCTAAAAGCCCAACTATTTCACCTGGATACATTTCCATATTTATTTTTTGTAAAATAGGTCTACCGTCATATGATTTACTTACGTCTTTGACCTTAAAAATAGGCTTATGCTTTTTAAACTTGATTATTCTAAATCCTTTTCTCATTAATTTTTTAATTTTACTTTAACCTCATTTTTTTTATCAAACATAGAAATATCTAAAGTTTTTGAATCTAAATCAAATTCTAAATTATCTGCCATAATATTACCTTGTATACTTTCTGTCTTTACATTTCCATAAATACTTAAAGAAGATCGTGAATTATAATAATCTAGATTGTCCGCATATAAATAATTATCTTTGTATTCAGCTTTAATATTTTCTCTAAATTCCATATCTTTAGTTTTGTTATTATACGTACCATATTCACCTTTTACTGATAATACACTTCCATCTTTAAAATAAAAAATAGCAACCATTACTTTCATATTAACTAATTCGGGCATAGAAGACTCAAAATCAGCAGATTCAGATTTTAATACATATCGATTACCATTTAGATCAATTCCTTTGTATTCAACATTTTCAAAAGTATTAGATTGTAATTCCTCTTTAGTTTTTTTCTTTTCAGACTGCAACAAATTATCTGCAGTTTTTTCAGGTATTTTTTTATTATAATATGTAATGTAAATAAGGAAGCTGGCAAATATAAATATTACAATTTGAATTAATAAAACCCTTTTTTTCCTACTTGTCATTTTATTCCATATTGTAATAGAGAATGGATATGAACAATTCCTTTAAGTTTTAAAGTATTTATTTTATTAAATTTTTTGTCAGGGGCAACTAATAAACTCGTAATTTTTCTCTCATTCATTATTGATAGGGCTTTAGATGCCAGTGTACTTTCAGTGACAAACAAAGGTTTTGAAGTCATAAATTTTTCTATTTTATCATTTTTAGAATAATATTTTATTCCTCTTCTTGCATCTCCATCTGTTAAGATTCCTTTAACAAAATTATTTTTAACAATAACTACAATTCCAAGATCTTTTGCTTGAATAACTTTAATTGCATCAAAAATATTTTTATTTAAATTAATTATTGGTAATTTTTTTCCTTTAACCATAATGTCTTTTACTAGCAACAAGGTTTGGCCAATATTTCCACCAGGATGAAATATTTTAAATCTATCTTTTGAAAATTTCATTTTGTTCATTAAAGCTACAGCCAAACAATCTCCTAACAACAAAGTAACACTCGTTGATGTTGTTGGAACCATTCCTGTAGGATCAGACTCTTTTACCTTAGGAAGTAAAATAGGAATATCACTAGCCTTCAAAAGCAAGCTATCTTTTTTTGATGCAACTCCTATTATTTTAATACCAAATCGATTTGCATATTTTAACATATTAGTAATTTCTGCAGTATTTCCTGAATAAGAAAAAACAAGCAACACATCTCTCTTATCTATTTGACCTAAATCTCCATGATTAGCTTCACCTGGGTTAAGGTAAAAAGAAGAAATCCCAACCGAAGAAAGTGTTGCTGAAACTTTTCTTGCAATTAAACCACTTTTTCCAATTCCTGCAGCCACGACTTTTCCTTTGCAATTTGAAATTAAGTCTACTGCCTTAACAAAATACTTGTTAAAAGTTTTATTAATTTTTCTTAATTCTGAAATTTGAATTTTTGCAGTTTTTTTGGCTACTTTTATATAGTTAATTTTATTCATTTTTAATGTTCAAATACATCAAATTTAAAACCAGTTTGGTCTAGTTCGATTCTTGTATCTAAAAAATTAATGCACCTCTTGTACAAATCCATTCTTTTTTCCCGAACCAACATTTTTTCTAACTCACTCTTAATTTTATGAAGATAGACAACATCATTAGCTGCATACTCTAATTGTTTATCGGTCATTTCATTAATATCTTTATTCCAGTCGCTACTACCTTGTCTTTTATCTAGATTTTTATTGCAAAATTCAAAAACTAAATTTTTAAGCCCGTGTTGATCAGTGTAAGTTCTTACACACTTAGATGCAATTTTTGTATCAAATATATTTTTTATCTTACATTTAAGAAAATATTCTAAAGCACTTTTATCAAATCTTAAAAAATGTCCAATCTTCAAAATTTTTTCGTCTTCTAGAACAGAAACTAAATTTGGTGCCTTATAACTTTTTCTATCAGGCTGAATAACATAAACATCTGCATTTTCACCACAAATTTGAATTAAACTTAATTTATCTCTTTCTGGAATTTGAAGTCCCGTAGCTTCTGTATCAATGGCCACAGAACCCTTAAATGATTTAGCTATTTCCGAGCTTATGTCACCTTTTAATCTGTGTATTTTTAAAATTATTTAAAGCTTTTGTTTCTCCTTGAATTTTTGCAGTTTTTTTGGCTACTTTTATATAGTTAATT
>MDTB01214074.1_pt1 | contig 15702 bp, 6 predicted proteins | sample 811161 | NCBI WGS metagenome assembly MDTB01 (sample SAMN05326650, study PRJNA326480) | marine metagenome | isolation source: seawater | place: Mediterranean Sea | collected 2009 | reverse complement strand
CTAGTCATCGCCAAAACCTCTTTTTGTTCTGTTGATTTTAGGTTCTTAAGACGATTTATTTCATTCTCTTTATTTTTTATAATTTCCTTTGTGGATTGAACATTGGATTTTATATTTTTTATCTCGTCATTTTTGGTGTTAATTTGTTCTTTTATTTGTTGATTGTGTTTACCTTTTATTGAAAACTCTTCATATCGGGTTTTGCATTGGTTGATATTGTCGTCTTTAGGTGTTAAGGGTGTCTGACTCAGAACGTTTTTTGTTTTTGAATCTAATGATGCGTTTTTAATTGCATTTGTTATGCAATTAGTTATGCCTTTTTTTATGTCTTCCAAATTCTGGGTAACCAACCCTATTAATGAGAGCCCGTTAGTTGTTCCAGCGACATTTCTTGCGATGGATCCATTTTGAGTAATGATTTGTTTTACCTGATTATTGGTGATTTGTAACTTCGCTTGGTCTAATAATTGCTTGGCCATAAAATATTCGAACCCCTTTAATTTATTTAACTGACCTGATAAAAATTTGGCTATCTCTGACAAATTTTTATAGTTATTTATATCAATTAAATTAAAGACCTTCTCATATGCTGCGTCCATTTTTTCTTTGATCTTTAAACCCTGCCGATTGTCACCATCGATTAAACACTGTAGAGCCACTAAAGTTGGTGATTTATTATCTAAATCCATATGAAAAAGGTCATCATGAACGTCAGTATAGTCATTAGTGTCCAACGAATTTGCTTCTTCTGAAGTAAATATAAAGTATTGATCATTTTTTTTATAAATTCGATGGATTGTTGGCAAATTACCATTGTTGGTGTTATTGGCTTGCATTAACCATCCTTTAGAGAAGACAATGTTGTTCTTAACGTTCATATTATCTAAAAAATAATCCAATGAATCTGGTAATGATTGCGCTTCTTCTGATGTACCTATATTTGGAAACACGTCCGATTTAAAATTTAGTGAGGCGTTTTCTTTTTTTGACTGATACACAGTTGTTTCTTGACTACTCTGAGCGAATTGTTGATCCTGGACTGTTACAATGTTGCGTGCGGTTGATTTTGCAACTTGCTTTGCCTGAGATGTCGTTTGTGTCATTTGTTCAGTGGTAGATTGAGCGTTAAAGTTTTCAACAGTGAGTGGTGATTTTTGTAACAAACTTGTATCAATTTTCCTGCCCATTTGAATAATTTCTTGGGCCACCCCTTGAGGCGTTTTTAAATCCACATCGTTATTGGTATCTTGTTTGTATTGAACGTCGTTTAAGAAATTAAATGGTTTGTTGTTTGTTATTGTATCGATAGCCTTTTGGAGTCCTTCAGCTTTCATATTAAAATAGCCATTTAAATAATTGATTAACATTTCTTTGTTTTCAATTAATGCTTCTTGGGATTCAAACCCATTTAATTGAAATGAAGCATCATCTCTTAAAAACATAGCTATTTCATTTAAAAATTGAGTGTTTTCTAGTAACTTCGGGTTTTGGTTTATTATATTTTTTAGTTCGTGTCGAATTAACCCTGTCAATTGATCTTTAATTAATTTTAATATGCGCTGATTTTCATTGGCTTTGGTGTTTTCTTTTACTGTTGACCACATAATTTCTATCGTTTGATTTTTATCTGAACTCATTGCAATAATATCTTGATGAAACTTGTCTGTTACTATCACTTCAGCTGAGAATCCTTTATTTCTTAATCGGCCAAACCCTTGTTTAAACTCATCAGTACTCATTCCAGGAGATGCAGTTAAAACTATTTCAGGTTCTTCATTCAATATTTTTAATAGATCAGTTGCCGTTGATCTCGCCTGATCTAAAAAGACAACAACTTGACTTGTGGTGAAGCCCGCCATACCATTTTCGATATTTTTGATCAGTTGCTGATAGGATATGTCGGATTTAGTCTCTCTGGTTCGACACATTAATTGTTTGCCATCAAAGTATACAACATGTTTATTTAACTTTTCAGATAATGTTACAGCGACATCTTTATTTGAAGTTCCTTGAATAAGAGCGCCTGAATCTACCAATAATTGAATTTTGTTATTCTTGTTGACTTGTCGAACAAATGTATTAATTAAATCATTGTAATTTTTGACTATACTGTATTCTTTTTTGCCATTTTTTGTTGTTGTAGCATTCTCAATATCTTTATTACCAAATGTATAATCATAAAAGTCAGACAGTCGTACATTTTTTACATTCGGAAAATCAATGCTATTTTCTTCATAATCTGCTTGATCATGAACGCCTAAGACCCCCATAGTCCCCGAAAAGCCGGCCACCTGGTTGGTCTGATATTTCATTAGCATGGCCATCGGATCATTTGATTTATATAAATGTTCATACTCTTTGGTATTGGTTAATATGTTAAATATTAAATTATTTTTTTCCTTAGGATTAGCTGATATTTCTTTCATTAATTGAGACAATTTAATTGCATATGGGTCCTGAGTATTTGTATCTAACGATTCAATCGCTATTCGTTGAAATTCCTTTTCTAAATCCGATAACAAACGGTCGCTAAACGCCGCTAGTATCTCTTTGACCATGTCCATTAATTGATGCAAATTGGACGTTTGAGGAATATTACTGGCTAATGATTGTTCATTTTCTGCCATGTAAATTAATGTCCCTGATAATTTATTGGGGTTTGAAAAAAAATCTTCTGGTGCTTCTTCCAGTGCAACATAGGTTAACATGCTCACCATTTCAGCATTCGTAAATGATGTTCCATTTTCTGATGGTGTATTATTTGCTGTGTATGGGACGATTGTTAATGATGCTTTATCATGATATCGAAATCCGTATTGCCAACCCAACTGTTTTTGGGATACGGCAAGGCCTACGTTCGTTATCATTTGGACAACAAATCCCAATTCTTCATTTGTTACATTATCATTCGGGATTTGAAAATGCTGTTTCCAATTGTTGCCTTTATTTAACACCAAAGGATTTTCTGAAGGAATTTGAATTTTACTATCTGGAAATATGTCATTAAAAATTTTATTAAGTGTTGTTTGATTTTGAGATTTTGAACGATACTCCTTGTCACAAATATTGCCATTGCTTAAGGTGTTGATATGCTCAATGATTGCAGGAATTGCTTTTTTTCGGAGGTTGATTCGTTTTTCACTATACATTTTTTGCTCCCCTGAGGGCATATTAAATTCATTTTGGACATCTGTTACAATTGGCATTTCATCGATTGTTTCGAACATGTTATTTAATGTTTTCTTTATTTCTATAATCAGTTTAACGTGGTCATTTTTCTTTTTTAATATGCACTGGCTAAGCAGATCATCAAGTTGTTCATCAAATTGTCGAGGTGCAAACATGATGTCCTCTCGCCGATTATGAAACTTTAATTCTTCTAAAAATCTTTCTAAATATTGTTTCTGATTTAATGCTTCGTGAAAAATTAATTTGGGGTGCCACGCGTAGATATTTAGATCAAGCAGTTTTTTTTCATAATTACTCGAAATCATACTTTCCAATGTGATTGGGGTTGTCACTCGTGTGCCTTTACCGGGATGCCCTTTATATAAACATAACAAAAATAATAAGACGTCTGACTTCCCAAATCCTGTTTGTAATTCTGTGTATTTAATGTTTCCATCAATCAGTTTTTTGATGACCTCGAATTGATTTTTTCTTAAACGGTGCCCCAATTTTTCTTCACATCTTAACAGTAATGCTAGAAAACGCTTCTCATCATTGGTTGCTTTACCTTCGGCCATTTTGTCGAGTAATTCTCCATAATGTCTTGATGTCTCAAATAGCTCATTGGCTTGGCTTTGATTATTTCTCTGTAGACCTTGAATATTCATTAAATGTTGATATTCGGTATGAATGATCATGGCACTAAGTGCCAATGTTTCGACAACTTCACGATCTTTTTTAGGAATTAGCCCTCGGGGATCCCCTTGGACTAACGTATTGAGTAAATAATCGGTCATTAAGGGATTTTTAGGATCGATGTTTAATCGGGCGATCATATTATCCAATCGACGCCGAATATCCGCATAACGTTTTGAAACTTGATCAAACATCGCCTGCCACTGTGTATCCGTCACGCTTGTTGGAAAATCATTAGGACGTTTATCTGAGTCAACTGAGTCATTCCAAATGACATCTAAATACTGATCTTTTTTATGTATATTTAGTAATGACTTAAAGCTATTCTTGTTGGACTGGTTCAATGCTTCAATATGACGGGATGATTGAACTTCTGTTGCTTTGAGAGACATATTTAGAACATCTTTTAAATCATTTTCTAACCCTGCCGCTAAAGAAGTGATCACCTGACGATTAACAGGCTTATTCATTAAATCTTTATTAATTTTGATTATTTTTATTGCTTCTTTAATTTGATCGGGGTTGTTTAATTTAATGGCACAATCCAATGCAAATAAACAATTATTTTGGTTAACATTAATCGGGTCAGTAGGTGGGCTGATCTCAGATAAAATAACCTCTTTTGACAACGGCTCACCACTTTTATTCACTATCAGAAGATCATCTAACATGGTCATCAGTTTTTGAACTAATATTGGATCATTAGTTTTTGCCCATTCTTTTAGATGATCAATAGGTACCGTTTCTGGTTTTGAAAATGACCATAGCAAGGATTCATTATCTAATTTTGTTTTATCTAGCCATAACAACATGCTCATGGCACCTTGGGGTTTGGAGTTTTTGATAATATTGTTGAGTGTCTGCTCACTTTCATTATCATTAATTGGGATGATATCTTTGCTTAATGGATCAACTGTTCGGGTTGTTTCAATTAATCCAGACTCATCGACTTTCATGACTTCATATTTTTTTGATGATGGATCCTTAAAAAGTAATGTATTATCTTTTGATAAATTTAGTAAATTATAATTATCATTATTTTTTAGTCCTGTTATTATTTTTTCATCATTACTATTGATTAATTTAAACTTGTTGCTAATTAAAGTTACCACTTTTAACTTATCACGATACACATCGACACTTTGAGATTGATCTTTTTTTCCCCAGGTAATTCGAGTTAGGGCATCTTTTTTTTGAACTGATATCAGTTGACTTTGATCGCTTAAACGAATAAGCTCTTCACCTTGTATTTTGTAATGACATGATAAATTACGATCGTATAAAACATACCCCGTCTCTGTATTAAACATATTCAAGCCATGGATTGACATAAAATTCTTTAACGTTTCATTTTTAATTGACTCTTTTTTGATTAACGCTCGCCATTCTGGTTTGTTATTTACAATTGCTTTAATGTAAATTTGATCCGATTTAATTAAAAACCGCTCATCTAGTGTAAGATACTCATCTTCGTTTACTTTCATTCCAAATCCGATCATTTTGTTTCCAGATAGACCTTCTAGTGATTGAATCACTTCAGGACTAAACTGTTTGTATTGTGGTGATTGTGAAGTTAATGTCATTTTGATTGGGTCCAGAGTATAGTTTGACACCATTTTTTTGCCGTCTTGTTCATTTTGAATCTCAAGCTTTATTTTCCCATTCTCAAATTGTGCTGTTAGAATGTCACTATGATAACAATTGAATGATTGATTAAAGTCTTTAAAGATATCTGAATGCAATTGCTTTACAATGCTATCAAACGTACCTTTGGTATCTTTTTTTATACTGTTTAATGCTTCTTTAATTTTATTTGACCAGGCTGTTGTAAATTTTGGATTTGATAGTAACATGTCAATTTGTATTCGAGAATCGGTTGATAATATCTTGTTTTGAGCTAAATTTTGAAGTGCCACCATTGTCTTTAATATTTGTTCATGGGGTATATCTTGATTCTCTACTATTTGATTTAAGGACTGTAATGTAATGGCCGATTGAATTCGATCAACGAATGGGTTTTTAACACTGTTTTTTAATCGATACCATGATTGATCAGTAACGTTAGATTGTTTGAATTTAAAAAATTCGATCTGAATGGATTGAGTATCAATGCCTAATTTATTAAGTTCGGGACCTAACTCTGCTAAAATTGCCAATTGCTGTTGATTTTTATTGTTTAATGATTCAGAATCCAATCTCTTAATTTCTGTTTCTATTTCTTTTATAAGTTGTTTAATTTTCGGTTGATTTTTAGGTTCTTCTTTGAAAGAAGATATTAAATATTTAATTACTTGTTTAAATTCTTCATTTAATATAGTTGGTATTTTATAAACGGATTTAAGTTTAGTTATCCGTTCAATGTATGCTCGTAATATAATGTCTGGTTCTTTTAGTAAGGTGTGGTTGATAAAGTCAATTTGTCCAGCACCTGGTCCGTAATGTGCACATGCTGCACGGATGCTTGCTGGAAATGGCATGATGGTGGCATTAAATAATGCTGTTTGACTGGGCGATAATCTTTTAGCTTTAAATAAATTATCAATGTTAAATTTTGAAATTGATATGTTTTCATAACGTAATATGTTTTTCAGGGATGTAAAGTCCAGTTGTTCAATAGTTAAAAATAATTCTTCAAGACCTTCTTCATTGAACACTTGTTGCTGTATACATTTATCGAGCGCAGAAGATTGGAATAATTGCCTGATCTTTGGTTGCCCTTTACTATTTTTAGGAAATGCTTGGAGGATAGTTTCATCAGAGCTTAACAATAATTCTTTGATTTGGCTTCGATCATAATCTGTTAAAGGGGCTTTTTCAATGATATCAAGCCTGGCTTTTATGGCTATTACTTTCTGATTATTATCCAGAGTGTCTTTATTTCGCCATAATAGTCCAAGATTGGCTAATATTTCTCTATCATTTAAATCAACAGAGGTATTGTTTAATAAATTAAATGCGTCTCTAACCGTTTTTTTTATATCTAATGTTGGATCTTGACCCATTAGCGCCATTTTTTCTCCTTTGATCGCATCGGGCACACTAGTTAAATTAACATTTAAGGTGACTTTTTGGGTATTTGGTTGATCGTAATTTTGACCATCATCTTCTGGAGAAATTAATGTAAGTAAATTCGCTATATATCTATATTTCTGCAATTCAATTTCTTGTGTTGTCCCAAATTTAATCAAGTCCTTATTAGGGATGCTGTTTATTATACGTTCTAATTCTGCGATTGGACTCATTATTGATGGTACTATTTCAGACCTCAGCGAATCTATATAATGTTTTATGTTATCATTAATCGTACCATTGTCACTTTCATCATCTGATGGACTTATGATTGATGGAAAAATATCATTACGAATCACCAGGCGTCCGTCACTTTGTCGATCTGAGATTGGGCGGAGTAAAGCATCCATGGTCATACCATCGTTGTATTTCCATCGTTCAAAGCGATTCTTTAAAATTTGTTGATAAGACGTTACGTTTTCTACTACCTTGTTTTTTGTTTTAATATTTAGGTTATATTCATCGGCTTTTTTTTCTCTAAAACTAGATAATTCTCTAATTATTTTAGCTATTCTCTTTTTTTTGAATGTATCAACGACGTTATTTTGTGAATTTTTATTTTTTTCTTCTTTTATTTCTTTACTTATATCCGTCGAAGTAAATTGGTCGTTATTTATGTAACCTTTTAATTCAGTAATGCTCATTCTTTCATCATCGTTTATAGTATTCTCATTGTTTTCATTTGATAAATCTGAGAGTATTGCCGATGTTTTAGCTTTAGAATAACCATGATAACGCCCCCAGCGTTCGTAAATTACTTGGTTCATATCTACCTGATGATCTCGGTCTCTTTTGCCCAAATAAGTTACCAATGAATGTTGGTCCCCTTTTAATTCGTCATGTATTAAAGTCTGTGCATACTTTATAATCTGAGTTTGATCGAATTGATCATCGTCCGTTTTCGTTATTTGATTGATCTCATCAAAATCTTCACTTTTGACTAAATGAATTAAATTGTTAATACCTTCTTCTCTTTTACTTAAAATCATGTCTAATTCTTCTATTTCATCTCTTAATATGCTCCAACGATAATATTGACTTGATCTCTTTAATTCCTTTCTCGTTTGATCGTCTAAACTTTTTAGATCATTAAATTCGATTGGTGAATCTTTGTCATTAATATTATTGAATTCTTTTTGGCATTCTTTTTGTTCAAATTGCAGTTCATTTTTTCGAGACTTTAGTCGCTCTTCATTTATGCCCGTATCCTTTAATTTGTTAAGTTCGGTTAAGGTACTATCATCATTGTCACTTATTGATGATTCAATGGTTGTATCATCATCCATATCATTAATTTTCAAAACTTTCGTTAAAAACTCACATGCTTTTGTTTCATTGGGAGTTAAATTATTAATATTACCACTGAATTCTACGTTGTTGTCATCATTTAAAACCACTTTGGACGATTGTTCCCATTGTTCTATTACGGCATGTAACTCTGGCGGCAAACAAAAATACTGTGATAAAAATGTTAGTTTTAAATGTGGTTCTTGATCGCCATCTTGAGAATTTTCATCACTAGTGTTACTTCTAACCTGGGTTTCAATCCATTTATCTGAATTAAACTTTCCTTGTAGGGAATTAAAGAAGTCAGGATATAATTTATCATATAACCCTGTATCAATATATTTTAATAAACTATATTGGTTTGGACATAATAGACCGACCTGCATAAAGTCTTTATTATAAAGGGTTTCATCAATCGTCAAATTGTCAAGAGAATCATCTTCTCTTAATGCACGTTTCATATGGTTTTGTGACTTATCTTTTAATTCCTTTATTTGATGTTGATTTGTTACATCTTTAATGGCGAATAGTGACTCTTTGACATTGGCGTTACCATGCTCAAAAGGAAACGAATGTTGCACATTATATGAATTTAATGAGCTGACTGAATCATTACTGCTGATTTCAAATGACTTCGTCCCAGACGATGGCGTAAGTTCATTTAACTGATTTAATATTCTACCTTGTTGGGCACTTTCATCTTCACTGCCAACTGTTGATGTGTCCATTAAAGGTTGACTCGTCAATGTCGCAGCCCGGACGTTGCTTCTAGGACTTTCGTCTCTTTTTGTTTGATCTTTTATAACCACATCAAAAAGCTCTCGAATATCTGCCATAAATTTAATTTGCATGATATCCTTACCAGCTGATGCGTTCATTTCGAAAAAATAATCATTTTTTGACATCATTTTCCTGATCATTTGTTGTCTCTTATTCGTATTATCACAGTCAGATAAAATTTTATCTGTTGATTTTTTTAATTTGGCAAACATCTGAAACCCTGGAACATTTCGATCCATTAAAAAGAGCCCCGATAACGTATTAATCATTTTAGCATTTAGCTTTAGATATGTGTGATACTGATCCTGTTTCAAATTGGCGTCAGTAAATAATCCATTGATGTCTTCATAAATAGCTGATAATTCTTCGATTGCTTGACTTGTTTTTTCGCTTTGAAACGGTAACTCATTTAGACCGTCTAATAATTCGCCGATGGTTGAAAAATCATATTGACGATCTACTAGCTTAGTTTGTATTTGTTTTACATCGTTAATAACGGTGCTTTGAACCAGTTCACCTTTAGCTGAGAGCGGTTTAATTGGCACAACCTTTGGGCTATCAATATTTCGACCATCTATAAAACTCACAATTTCTTATCTCCCCTTTAGGCAATAAAACTTATTTGTTAATACCCATTTTTCAGAAAAAATATTCATCTTTTTTAGATATACGTTTGAAATTAAGTTTTTTTGAATTATGATTAGTTTATGCCACTATTGTCGTTAGGGAATCTTCAATTAGATCGGCTCTTAGGGGGAGGCATTGAGGAGCATAAATCCACCATCTTGGTGGGAGATCCCGGTTGCGGAAAAACAACCCTTGCTCTGCAATTCATAACGGATCCACGTTCGACTAAAACACCATGTGCCTATATATGCATTGATAAAAAACCAGAGCGCATCATGGAAAAAGCCATTGAAATGAATGGAACTGTCAATCAACAAATTACTGCAGGATCACTTAAATTTGTGGAAGTTTCCATTCAAGATTGGTCTCCGGAACAGCCCATCAATGAATTATTATTGAACATTCAACTGCAAATCGATGCACTATTTCAAAACTTTAATGCGGAGAGACTCATTATCGATTCATTACTACCGCATGTTTTATGTGGCTTTTCTATTGAAAATAAACAATATTTCATTCGAGAATTACTGCATATTATTCACTCATATAAAACAACTGCCATCTGTATTTTATATGATCTTTCTGTGCACCACTCGTTATGGCTTGATACTAGTATGGTTAGTGATCAGCTCGTGTTTAACCGTCAATCTGACATGGATTATGTTACATATTGGCTTGAAGTATCCAAAAATAGTTCTAATAATAAAAATGGAAAATACCGATTTACATTTGATGATCAGAAAGGTATCCACTTAAAACACCGGTTATGTTAAACGATAAACCAAGTATTCTAATTGCAGATGATGAGCCAAATATTTGTAGAATTGCAAAATTAATGATCTCTTCGGATGACTTTGACGTTGTTACCGCTGAAAATGGTTTGGATGCCTACGAGAAAGCCATAAAATTTCAGCCGTCATTGGTTTTTGCCGATATTTTAATGCCAAAGTGTGATGGTTTTGAACTATGTTTAAAACTAAAATCAAATGAACAAACCAAACATATCCCATTTGTTTTTTTAACCGGATTGGATGAGAAACAATTTAAATCTCGCCTGGCTGAAGTGAATGCAGATGACTATTTAACCAAACCGTTTTCTTCACACCAAATGAAAGAAAAAATTAACCGTTGGGTGAAGAAGCCAATTGTTCATTCGGAAGACATTGTAATGCCCATGGAACTTACTGCTGAAAAAAATAATTCCCAATTATTTCAGTTTGGTGCTCCCGATATTGATGAGCAATTAAATGGCTCTCTTTATCCTCAATCATTCATATTGCTTCATGGACCAATTGGTCGAGGTAAATCGGACATTGCCCGACAATTTATTATGGAAGGTATTAAATCGGAACAGCTTTCAATGCTAATTTCATTTGAATCATTGAAACAAAATGACCCTATTCATACTCTTAATGACACACAAAAGCGATACTTTCATTTATGTGATGCATCACGTTGGACAGCCATTGATTCTGCACCATGGCGAAATATCGACTATATATTTGATTATGTTTCAACTGAATGTTCAAAACGATCATTTCAACGAATTGTTTTTGATTCATTTAGTATGGGATTTGCATTTTGGTCACTTCCTGAAATATTAAAATTTATTGACCTTTGTCGTGCCCTTCCTAATGCTGAAAAACAATGCATTTTATGGACCATAAACTCTCATCATGAAATATCTACTTTAGACTACCATTTTCAACAAATGATGGATGTTAGTATTAAACTTAACGATACCAGTCACAAGAATGCATTGATTGAGTTTTCAAAATGGCAGAGCGTTGAACGATTATTGCCTACGGAACGTATATTAACTTAATGCTCTAATAAGTGGATGGTTTGTTTTCGACGAGACCCAACCGATACAAGTGAAATTCTAACACCAAGGATATTAGACACATACTTAACATAGTTTTTAGCATTTAACGGAAGATCATCAAAATTTGTTAATTGAGAAATATCTGTTTGCCAACCGGGCAACTCGTCATAAATTGGTTTTGATTCCGAAAATGTCTCAAGATCTAACGGAAATTCTTCAACGATTCCAGAAGGGGTTTCATAGGATGTGCAGACTTTAATGGTTTTTAAATCATCAAGAACATCTAGCTTTGTTAGACATATTTCAGTGATTCCATTAATTCGTACCGCATAACGTAATACCACTAAATCAAGCCAACCACAGCGACGTGGACGTGATGTTGTTGTCCCGAATTCTGACCCTTTAGTTCGTAAATAATCATTGGTTTCATCAAACTCTTCTGTTGGAAATGGCCCTTCACCAACACGTGTTGAATATGCTTTTGTAACACCTATCACTTGATCAATTTTGTGTGGTCCAACGCCAGCACCAATACAAGCCGCACCAGAAATTGGATTTGAAGATGTTACAAATGGATAAGTACCATGATCAACATCAAGCATGGTCCCTTGGGCACCTTCCATAATCAGTTTTTTTCCAGATAAGATGGCTTTATTAATTTCTAATGACGTGTCGGTTACAAATGGCTTTAATCGCTCGCCATAGGCTAAATAGGAATCTGTGATTTCGTCAACAAGATCAGCATCTAAATGTGGATGCTTGTTTAAACGATTTCGTAATCGATCTTCTGATAATAAATCCATCATACGGACACCAACACGAGATACTTTATCAGTATAACAAGGACCAATGCCTCGACCCGTTGTTCCAATCTTTTCTTCGCGTCTCAAAGATTCTTGTTTTGAATCTATGGATCGATGAACTGGTAAAATGACATGCGCTATTGATGAAATTCTTAGTCGGTTTTCATCAATGAGTATTCCTTGATCCGCCAATGTTTCAATTTCCTTAATTAGGACCCCAGGATCAATAACCACTCCATTTCCTATAACACTTGTTACAGAATCATATAAAATCCCGGAAGGAATTAAATGTAATTTAAATGTTTTTTCACCAACAACCACTGTATGACCGGCATTATTACCACCCTGGTAACGAACCACATAGTCCATTTTCTCTGCAAGAATATCGGTGATCTTGCCTTTACCTTCATCCCCCCATTGTGTTCCAACAATTACTTTTACTGACATAGCTTAATAAGCATACCCCACTGTGTCGTCAATTGTAAATGGGTATTCCACATTTACCATGGTGGGTCCAATAAAATTGGTATTTGCCGTCGTCTAAAAGAACCTGGCCCCATTTGTATAGTTCTCTGGTACCTCGTTAAAAACAAATGTCACGAACACAGTCGGGTACTATTATTATACTGTTTGTAGAGTTAAAAAATCAATTCTCAAATAGTGGGTATGCGATGGTGTTTTTATCCACCGATTCATCGATAATTGCATCAACAACTTGGTTTAGCTTTGAATCAAAATCATAAACACCAGAATCTATTTGTTGTTTGACTTTCATGATTCTGTCAATATTTTTAGAATCTGGCAGATCGTTTATTAAATCAACACATTTTTCTATCTCTGGATCACTTTTATCAATGACTTTACCAATGAGTTGGTTGCCATCAATAATATCAACATATTGTTTTGTTTTAGATTGGCGCATAATGATTACCTCCATTTTAACTAATTTATCGGGATTAAACAACGAAACTTTAGTTAAAAATATATTTATTTTTAGTGTTATTCTTGAACTTATCGCTACCCTTTTTTTATTTTAATTAATTTATATTTAGTAAATTTTTTAAATATTATTATGATGTTGTTATTTGATCGTTATCATCGTCACTTATCTCAACTAATTCAGCCATCAAATCATCACTAAATTTGATTTGATCAGATGTACGAATTTCGTCTAATAAGGCTTGATTTGATTTTATTAAAGCTAATAAATCGGCCATATCCTTGGTTTCTTTACTTTGTTTAAACACACGGATATATGTACCAATAACTTCCGTAACCCATTTTTTTTCTTCATTTTTTTCATAAGAATGAATTGAGACACGCCCATTTACTACAACGGTGTCGCCTTTTTGGATTTTTTCCAACTCTTTTGATGGTGTTGTCCGCCAAAAACAAATTGGAATAAATTCACTGTATTGCTTTTGAGTTTTTCCAGAATAATAATTTGTTGCAATTATAAACGAATACTTATATTTGTCTCCATATTTGTTTCGTTTAATATCATCGGTTGAACGGCCAATAATTACAGCTTCATTAAAATCGTTCATTTTGTCCCCCTTAATTTTATTTATATCATTATCTTAATCAAGCTTCTGGATTATGTCAAATAATTTATTTTTTATTATTTAACGTAAATATACGGCCTTGGTTTCTGAGTTTTGTTCAATGATGGTTAATAATTTATTTTTTTGAGGCAATACTGCCAATACTTTAACACTTGCATTTGGGTCACTATCATTGACGAGCTGTTCTTTAAGTGACGCTATTTTTATTTCTTTTCCTGATTTTAGATCAAACAGGATGAGCTTATTTTGCTTGTCATCGATGGAAAAAACTTGAGTCGAGGTTATCATGGTGTGTTTGTTATTGTCGTATGGGATTGTCCACACTGTTGCAAATGTAATGGCATCCAATGCCTCCAATATTTTTTTTCCATCATTATTTATATGACTGAAAATAATAAATTCATTGGTTACTGAAACAATGCTGATATCTCGGTAATTTTGACTTAACTGATCATCTATATTTTGAGATTCTAAATTGATATGGGTATGTGTAATTTGATCACCATCAGCTGTAACTACATAAAGTTGCGATTTTTTTTATTGCAATATCTTTGAATCTTTGATTTGTGCCTGGTTTAATTTCTATGGATTTTAGGACCCTTCCTTTGTTTAAATCAATAAAATGAATGGTTGCGTTGTTGTTGTCTGCAATGATTAGCTGGTCTTTTGTCGACACAACGTCATGAATATCAAAATTATGAGAAATTAACCACACAATATCGTTTTGATTCATAAGTCGAATGTCTTGGGGGCTAATTATGAACAGCTGATCGTTTAAAGGAAATACGTTAATCGCATAATTATTGGATTCATATTGATACCCATTGATTAACTTATTTGAATATTTGACTATATTAATCCTCGGGTACTTTTGTATTGCATAAAACCCGTCTTGGCTGAGCATTATTTCAGGATCGTTCATATTTAAACGGATGGTATTTGCAGTAAAAGACACCGGATCGATGTAAATCAGTTCATCACCACTTAAAATATAATCGCCATTTGAGTTGGTGTATAATTTTATGTTGTTTGATTGGTATATCTTGGGTAAGTTTAATTGCTTAATTACTTTAACGGTTTCATTAAGAGAAACTTTTGTTTTGATTTGACGCATTCTTGAAAGATTTTGATTGTTCATGATCCACTCTTGGTGATTGTTGATAACAAAGCTGACATTTGGTTTATCATCACCAAACCATAAACTATTGTAAATTTTATTGAATTCAGTTTTGACATCTAATAATGTATCTGGTTGATCGACCGAAATATTGAGGATGATACCTAATGTGTCATCTGCTACAAAACATATGTCTCCAGTTAACATATACTGTTCAGATAAGTTATCATCGAGATAAGATTTTCGATAAATTGATCGAATTCCTTCAAGAATATTTTTTTGTTTAACTTGCAATTCTGAAATATCTTGTTGGCTTAATAATTGCCAACCGTCATACACCGATTGAATTCTTTTTTTGACCAACCCATTGGCTGTAATGGTTTCATTAAAACGATAAGCCAACACATTTACTGTGGCGGGCATATTTAAATGACGTAGAACTAAGCGCTCTCGGAATTTTTTTGGTGCTACTTGAGTCCATACTTTTTCATTGTATTTAAGGTTGATTTTGAATTTATCATCTTTAAAATCTAATGCTGACACTTGAATCGATGTTATAACCAATAAAATTATTCGGAAAATTATTTGATTCATAAGTAAATTTTCACAATTTGATATTCATTTGTCAATTAATAGCAATGCAGGGTATTGCATTATTGAGACCAGAAAGTTAATATATATGTCACTTGCGGAGGCGTAGTTCAGTTGGTTTAGAACGCTGGCCTGTCACGCCAGAGGTCGAGGGTTCGAGTCCCTTCGTCTCCG